>Ga0209828_1003076_pt1 | contig 13116 bp, 16 predicted proteins | sample MaitaG_FD_187429 | JGI IMG/M metagenome (GOLD analysis project Ga0209828, IMG submission 187429) | Marine algal microbial communities from Maine, USA - Maine_Asex2 metaG (SPAdes) (version 2) | ecosystem: Host-associated > Algae > Red algae > Unclassified | place: Maine, USA | collected 2015-01-05 | reverse complement strand
GAACTAGCAACCTAACCGGATGAAAATGCCAACTAAACCAATGACGATATTCCTGATCTGTGCGTTCGTTATGCTCGCAATCGCGGGCTGCGCTGCCGTAAAACCGACCGCTGCCTTAAACCTGTTAGTTCCTTCAGGAGGGTATAGCAAGCAGCAGTTTAGCTATGGTAGCAATAGGCGACAAGCGTTAGATATTTACACGCCAAAGACCAGTTCACCAAAAATACCGATCGTGTTTGTATATGGCGGAGCGTGGCGCACGGGTGATAAACAAGACTTTGCTTTTGTCGCGCAAGCGCTCACTAGTCTTGGTCATCCGGTGATTATCCCAGACTACCGTCGTTTTCCTCAAGTCCAGTTCCCTGCATTTATTAATGATGTTGCGGATGCTATCCGTTTTGTTGATCAAACCAATAGCAGCTTGCCTAAGCCGTTTACTGAATACATTCTGATGGGACACTCTGCTGGTGCACATACTGCTGCATTACTTGCGGCTGATTCTCGATACCTACGAGAGCGGGGAGTTAGGGCGCAGCTAAAAGGACTGATTGGTATCGCTGGGCCATACGACTTGCCAATGAAGGATCCTGAAGTGGAGCCTGTGTTTAATACTTCAACTGCTGATCGCACGAAAGTTGTTAGTAATGTTCGCCCAGGCATGCCACCGACTTTATTGCTGCATGGATTATTGGATCGCCGTGTTAAGCCGTTTCATACCGAGCGATTTAACGACGTGCTTAAAAAGAATGGAAATTCCGTGACGACTCGTTTGTATAAGGGTGTTAATCACACCAAAATTATTGGCAGTCTTGCCGTTCCGCTGCGATTTTTGAACAACAGCTTTGAGGATGTTAAAGGGTTCTTGTCGCGTTATAATTAGCAGCGATTCAGCCTAACCTTGGTGCATGCTTGTTGCTTTCCCAGCAAACAGGAAAAGAAGCATGCTCCATTACATCGCCCGCCTTCAAGTCCACTTCAGGATAAGGCGGTGATGTTTTCCAAGCGCGTTTGGCAAAGCGCGCATCATCCCCAATCCAGCGGGTAGAGAAGGCTCGCCTTCTAGACTTCAATCCGGCAGTCGCTGGTGCGCCGTGCACAGTACGCATATGAAATAGGATGCAATCACCCAACTCTAGATCCCACGATAGCAACTCATGTTTATCTCGCTCTGCGTTAACATCAGGAATGCTTTGATAACCGTCTATGCCTTCTGCGTAGTTGGTGTTATTGATAAACAAACGAGGGTAATACAAGGTGCCACTGTTATGCGAGCCTGCAACAAACTCAGGGCAGGCGTTTTGTGGAACCTTATCCAGCGGCAACCAGATCGAGCACAGCTGATCACCATCCACTCCATAGTAGGGCAGGTCGTGGTGCCAAGGTGTTGGTTCCAACGTTCCCGGTTCTTTGACCAAGACATGTTCATGATAAATACGCGAGACACTTGAGCACATCATTCTGGCGGACAGTTCAGCGGCAGGTGACTGTTTGATAAAGTCTTCGTACTCTTTTATTTGTTGCCAGTTACAGTAATCATCGTAAAAACCACCAGGCTTGCCTTCAGGCGTGTAAACCGTGTTCCAAGGGCCTGGATTAGCGAAATTTTTCTCCACACCAGCGGCTAGCTCATTTAGCCAGTTCTGATCAAACACGCCACGGACACAGACTGCACCGCTGCGTTGAAATTCTTCGACTTGGGCATCAGAAATTTTTCCAACTAGTGTTGATACGCTCATACTCTTTTTTTCCATTGTTTCTTGTGAGTCAGGGCCGCTACGTCCCTCAAAAATAATTTCTGTACGGTTTCGCTATTCGTCAGCCTCGGAGTTTCGCAATAACACAGTACAGGGACTAATCTTGGTGTGCCTACGTCTGCTGTAACGATGCTACCCTTATTTTATTGCTTGGGAAAGAGCCTTAGCCACCTAAGAAGTGGGGCTGTTGTTGCTCAATAACTGGATGTATACAGCTGGAGTCTATGGGTTGACCTTTTTGCTGCCTCGTCTGTTTGAAAACTTTGGTGCCAATGAAAAAGTCGTTGGTGCGATGCTGCTTGTAACGGCAATCGCAACTCTGGTAACAGTTTACTACTCCGGGCATTTGGCAGATCGATTTGGCCGAGTCAAAACGCTTGCGGTTGCCTGTATTGCTATTTCACTGTCGTTATTTTTATACGGCTGGGCAAGAGCACGCTATTAATCTAGCCGCAGAAATGTCTTCCAGGCTTAGTGTTAAAGCCGTAAAGGAAATACTAAGATCAACAGCAATGACACCCATTATTATGGTGTCTCTCGGCGCGAGTGTCTTTGTTGGCATGAATAATTTCCAGACGGTTTTTGCCGATGAGCGCGGCTTGGAATATGCCGGATACTTTCTGACCTACACCGTGACAGTGGTCATCTTCCGCGTTGTCTTGGCCCGCTTTAAAGGTGGCAAAAACCCGTATCTGACGATTGCGTTGTTGCAATACATTATGTGTGCGAGCGTGCTGTTGTTCGTATTTAGTGGGGCTGGGTCAACCTTGTATCTAATCGTGGCTTTCCTATTTGGAATTGGTTATGGGGTTTCTTACCCGATATTGGTTGCTATGACAGCGAGTGATGCACGCGAAGACCTGCTACCACAGACCTTGCAGTTATTTGCGCTGACTTATTTTAGTGGGATTTTTTGTTTTCCACTGGTGGCGGGTTGGATGATTGTTGAAGTTGGGACGACTCCACTGCTTTATCTCGTGGCAGTATTGGCTGCGATTGAGGTGACGATGGTATTGAAGCGTTCAAGAGAGCAACGCACCTAACTGCTCACCTATACGGAGCAGAGAGGGCATTGGTTTTAGAGAGCTGCTTAGCAACAACTTGCCTTCGCAGATTTGATTGATTCATTGCTACCGCAACATGGCTCGGTAGATTTCATCGGCTCTGTACTACCGCAGCAAGATGAATCACCCTGTTTTTTTGTCTCTCGTGCAGCCATTGCGCGTTGAAATGGTTTGCACATTGCAGTTGGGTTGGACAGATGCACGATGACTTCACTTTCTTTTTGCTCAACCGAGTCGATTACTAATTTTCTAAGCGCCCCATTGTTAGGTGCAAACTCGATATAAGTCAGTGTGTTTTCATCAATATCCTGAGATTCAATTGCCGTGCTGACGATCCCCATAAACTTTGCGCAGCTCATATGCTCGCCTTTGAAAAGAGCTGATCCATCTAAAAGTTGCACGATTACTTCATCCCACTGCTCTGTGCCTTGGCCGCAGTCCATGGAATTTACGACGGCGTGTTTTATTTCGGTAACGTGGTATCCGGGGTGAATAGTTTCTTCATCGAGTTTAAAAAGTAACGGTAAGTTCGGGTTAGCTTTAAATGCAGCTTTCAACTCGTAGAGATTAGTGTTTTGTGATTTCATAATTTATGGTATTCTGTATTTCAACATTTCTAATAGTATTGAAATATGAATGAAAGTCAAGTGATCGAAGCGTTAAGTGCGTTATCTAATGAAATTCGCCTTAGGATACTAAAGCATTTGATTGCAGCGGGTCCGGATGGAGATTCGGCTGGCGCAATTGGTGAAGCCGTATCTGCCGCACCTTCTAAAGTCTCTTTTCACATTTCAGCAATGGAAAGGGCGCACCTCGTCTCATCTGAGCGGGTGTCTCGAAGTATTATTTATCGCGCCAACTTTGAACAAATGGGCGGTGTATTGAACTATTTACTGACAGATTGCTGTAAGAATGATGTAACGGTGATGTCTTGCTGCGGCATCCAGAAAGCAGCATGTTGTTGAGCTATTCACTATCTTTTGGTCTATACGTTCTGCAACTATAGCTCTTTGACCATAAAGTATTTACAGCCTGTTTTAGGGTAACCCTGCTGAACCCATTGGGTTACGTAGCCGTGCTTTTCATAAAAAGGCATTGCTTGAAAATTAAGCGTGTCCAGAAGGCAATGTTTGCATCCACGTTTTTTACCTGATGCTTCAATTTCTTTTAAGATTTTACTACCCACCTTCTGATCCCGTAACTCATCTGAAACCCACAATGTATCTAATAATAACCAACCGCCAAATGAGCGGGCTGTTCCGCCGGCAACCACATTACCTAGATCATTTTTTATTTGTACAGCCAAAGGCAATCGTTCATCTATCTCCCAATTAGCCCAGTTGAAATCATCAATCTTTTTATCAAAAAAATCGATTAGTCCTTGTTGAGGATTTTCTAATACTTCAATTTTCATAAACGCTCCTGGTGAACAGATGACGCCAATTGCTTACAACGCCCACATGACTCAAGTCCTTCAGGAGTTAAATAAGCAGCGTCATTATTGGCACTATGTAGCGAGGCCTGATTGCCAATTTTGTCGCCAGATGAAGCTACAAGAGAAAGTATCAGAAAGGTTTTAAGTAACCATTGAGATGCTCAAATACTGGAGATGGTTTGCCGCAAGCGGAGTAAAACGTTTCGTTTCACCCTACTCAGGCGGCACCAACTACGCGTTTCGCTTTGCCATCTCAGTCATAAACCGATCACGAATCACAACCGGATCCATCGTAATAACCGGCACAGGAATATTTCCAGACTCACACTTGCAAACAATGATCGTCATCTTGTCGCTAGCCAAAGCAGCTTTCATCGTCGCAACCGCATCTTCAGCCTGACACTCAACCACATTCTCACAACCGCAAGCCGAAGCGACAGCCGTCAACGAAGTTTTCTTGCCCGCGTAAGTAGGCTGATCACCTGTTGAGCCGTAGCTCCCGTTATCAATAATCAACAAGATAAAATTATCAGCCACATTATTAGCAATGGTTGGCAGCGTTCCGAAGTTAGTCAGAACCGAACCATCACCATCAATAGAGATAACTTTCTGCTTCTGCGCTAATGCCAAACCAAGACCAATCGAAGACGATAGCCCCATTGTGCCCAGCATATAAAAATTAGTCGGCTGGTCATCCATCAAGTGCATTTCTTGGCTAGGTAAGCCGATATTACACACAGTGAAGTGATCCGAAATAACTGGAATAAGGTCTCTTAACACATCTGAACGAACCATATTAATACCCCTTCCAAAAGCTAGCGTCGGTCAAAATCGCAACCGGCTTATTACACATGAATGTATATTGCAAAATCTTTTCAAATTCAACCACATCATCTTCGTGATGAAAGTGATAAGTTGGAATGTTTAGCTGAGCCAAAATCGCCTTAGTGTGTACCGCCATTTCAACCTGACAAGCCACTGGCTCGCCTAGTTCACCACGGTAGCTTATTAGCATCGGTAGTGGCATACGGTAATACTGTGTCAGCGTCGCCAATGTATTCACGGTTACACCGATCGCAGTGTTTTGCATGATGATCGCTGAGCGTTTGCCGCCCATGTAAGCACCTGCACAAATACCCATACCTTCGTCTTCTTTGTTAGAAGGAATGTGGTATATGTCGTCACAAGCGTCAATTTTATCAATAACACCAGCCAACTGCTTGCAGGGCACGGTGGTTACGAGTTCGACCTTATTCTTCACAAGGTCTTCAACAATTTTATCGTCTACCGACATTCTCGCTCCTAGGCATTTTAAAATGGAGCCTTAGAGTCAGGGAAAACTATTTCAGATGCAAATGAAAAGAATTTTAGCCGTTGTAAAGCCTTGCTTTAGATGACGCTTGGGAACAAGGTGGGTTCTGAATTAATCGTTTATGTATGAGTGATACTATTACTCAGTTTCAATATTTGTTGGGTTAAGCCCCAAGTTACTAAAAATGAACAGTGGAAAGCTATGTCGATTCAATTATTTAAAACACTAATAGCCGTCTCGGAGTTAGGCAGCTTTAGCGCCGCAGCTGATCACATCTGCATCTCCCATGCAGCAGTTGGGCAACAAATGAAACGGTTAGAAGCAACGTTTGCAGTCACTTTGTTTGACCGGTCTGCGCGAACCCCACGCTTAAACCAACTTGGCAAGGCGTTAGTCCCGAAAGCTAAACTCGTCGTGCAGTCTTACGAGACTATATTCGATGACCTCACTGGTGATGCGCAATTTATTGGTGAGCTAACTTTAGGGGCGGTGTCATCGACGATTAGAGAGCTGATCCCGCGTTCTATCAAGCGCCTCATGAGCAATTACCCCGATTTGCATATTCGCGTAGTGCCTGGACTTTCCGGTGACTTATACGACGACATTACTCGTGGCGCGCTGGATGCAGCCGTCATTACCAAGCCGGACATTATTGATAAGAATTACAACTGGTTGCCGTTTGCTGAGGAAGAACTGGTACTGCTGGCCTCACCGGAAGTTACGGGTGACGATCCCTTACGATTACTGCGTGAAATGCCGTACATTCGCCATACCAAACGTGGAGCAATGGGGATGGCAGTGGAGCAGTGGTTGTCACAAAACAAAGTCAATGTCCGTGAGGTAATGGTGATGGAGTCAACTGAAACACTTTCCAGTATGGTCGCGCACAATCTAGGTATCTCGATCGTGCCGAACCTCTGTATGCCGGACCCAACCTTTGCTGAGTTGAGAAAATTACCGCTTGGTGCTAACACCATGCCGCGTGTATTGGGTATTTTGACACGTGCGGACTGTTCTAAAACTCACTTGGTTAATCGTTTATTGGAGCAAATTGAAATAACACTGCAATAGGCTCTTGCAATGATTTAGACACTTATTCATCCAATTAGCAGGATTGCTCCGTAACTATTACTAGCTTTTTAAAGGGCTGAGGTTTCGTAGGTGCTAGTGTGTTTAACTTCACGTGTTGCAAAACGGTAATTATCATTTGCCAGAACTGCGCCTGATAATGATGCAAATGATATATCAGGCGCAAAGATTTGTGCCGACTTCAAATGAGCAAGAGGATAACAGCATGCAGAGACGACAGTTTTTAGGAATGATTGGGTTATTAACCACACCGTTACAGCTATTAGCTGCCAACCGAAAGCCGACACCAGAAGATGTTGAAGGACCATTTTATCCTGTTGTGCCAATTCCTGTGCGTAGTAATCTAGTGCGAGTTGGTCAAAACTTGATGGGTCAGCCGATCCTGTTGTCAGGGCGAGTATTGGATCGGCAGGGTAAGCCATTGAATGGCGCAAAGGTGGAAATTTGGCAATGTGATGGTCGCGGCCTTTACGAGCATCCTGCGCAAGATGGCTACGAGCGCTTTGATGCTAACTTCTATGGGTTTGGTGCGCAGCTTACTAACGAACAAGGTTACTATCGTTTTACCACGTTGTACCCCGTGCCTTATACCGGACGGCCGCCGCATATTCATGTGAAAGTCTGGCAAGGTGATCAGGTGCTGTTAACGACACAGCTTTATTTGCAAGGAAATACGGGCGGAAGTTGGTTTAAGTCACAGCGTGAGCCATTGCAGATTAGTCCTAAGAAAGCGGCGGATGGGACGCTGGCAGCGGATTTTACGTTTGTTGTTTAAATCAAGTGGTGTGTTGCCCGGGGCGCCTTTGTGGAGGAGGTTGCCGTTCCGGTATTGGGCCGACTTTAATTTCTCAAGATGGAGCGTCGATTGCGTCTCTCTAGCTACTTAAAGCTGAAAATAAGCAACCATTGCCACAATAATTTCATCTCGCCAAATTAAACCGATCAAGCCTGCCAGCGCCAGCCAAGGCCCATAAGGTATGGGTTGGCTGTTTTCCTGCTGTTTCATCTTCATCATAATAATGCCGATCACCGCACCAAGACAGGCCGATGCAAAAATCGTAAACGGAATAATCTGCCAACCACCCCAGGCACCAATAGCGGCAAGGATCTTAAAGTCCCCATAACCCATGCCTTCTTTGCCAGTAACCAATTTAAATAATTGATAGACACTCCATAAAGATAGATAACCAAAAATTGCTCCCAGCACCGCACTGTGTAAATCTATAAATGTACCGAAGTAATTAACAATCAGCCCTAGCCACATCAATGGCAGCGTGAGGCTGTCAGGTAGAAGCATGGTATTCGCATCAATCATGCCTAGGGTGATCAATGTCCAAGCAAAAAATAGCAGCCCAATCATCTGCCAGCCATAGCCGAACTTCCATGCAATAAACATTGAAAGCATTGCAGTCATAATCTCTATGATGGGATATTGGATAGAGATTTTAGTTTTACAGCCTTTACACTTGCCGCCCAGCATTAGGTAGCTAATAACCGGAATATTTTCCAGTGAAGAGATTGAGTGATCACAGTTTGGGCAGGCTGAACGAGGAACGAAGAGGTTAAATCGTTCAGTTTCTTTCGCGAGATAGTCAGGGTTGTCGGCATTTAAGTGCTCATGGCATTCAGCGTCCCATTCCCTTTGCAGCATGACAGGCAAGCGATAGATAGCCGCGTTTAAAAAACTGCCGATCAGTAATGAGAAAAAACCAACGGTTCCAATAAGTAAAATTGGATGTTGCTCAAGAAGTGCCAGTAACTGCATGTGTAATCCCTGTAAGGACGTGCTTTAACAACGTCCCGTCAATAAGTTTAGGCCGCTCTTTATATACCCTAAAGCTCGGCCCGAGTGATTTCTTAAGTTGGTTCCATTAACCAACCACCGCGCCCATTTTGAAGATAGGTAGGTACATGGCGATTACCAAGCCACCAATTATCACACCCAGTACAGCCATAACCAATGGTTCGATCTGTTTGGATAAGGTGTCGACTAGGTCATCAACTTGCTCTTCAAAATACTCTGCTACTTTGTTTAGCATCTCTTCCAGGCGGCCAGACTCTTCACCGATTTTAGTCATTTGTACAACCATGCTTGGGAAGCGCTGTGTCGTTAGCATTGAGGTGTTTAATTGTACACCTTTTGAGATGTCCTCTTTGATTTGAAGCGTGGCATTTGCAAATAAACGATTTCCGGTGCTACCTGCAACAGAGTCCATGGCTTCAACCATCGGTACACCAGCAGCAAACATAGTTGCTAACGTTCTAGAGAAACGTGCGATTGCTGATTTTTCAATGATCACGCCCATAACTGGAATCTTTAGTACCAAGCCGTCGATGAATACATTGAATTTCTCTGAGCGTAATTTGGCTTGTCGAAACGCAAAGCCACCAACAATTATCGCAAGTAATGGTTGCCACCAAGATGCTTGGAGCCATTCAGAAAGACCAATAACCCACAAGGTGAAAGCAGGTAGGTCTGCGCCAAAGTTTTCAAAAATACTTTTAAACTGAGGAATTACCCAAATCAGCATGATGCAGGAAACCACGGCAGCCATGATTAAAACCATTAGCGGATACATCATGGCTTTTTTTACTTTGGCTTTCATCGACTCACTTTTTTCTTTATAAGTCGCAATTTTTTCCAGCATGTCTTCCAGCGAGCCTGAATGCTCACCTGCTTTGACTAAACTGACAAATAAATCATCAAAATACTTAGGGTGATTACTGAGAGCTGTTCCTAAGTCGGAACCACTTTCAATGTCTTGACGTATCCTTTTTATCAGATCCTGCATGCCTGCTTTTTCATGACCGTTTCCGATCAGTTCCAGCGATTGAGTCAGAGGTACACCTGAACGCATCATTGCCGTTAGCTGCCGAGCAAAGAAGGCAATATCTGCAGGCCCAACGCTCGCACCCATCAAAGGTTTACGTTTGGCCTTAATCATTTTAGGATTTATGCCACGACGACGTAGTGTTGCGCGCAGCATGTTTGCATTGGCCGCTTGTTCTTCGCCGCGAACTTTTACTCCCGCCTTATTTTTACCTTCCCAAATGAATATTGGTGGCTCTTTAATTTGTGCTTTTTTTGCTATTGTTGCCATAATTTAGTCCTTCGTTACCCGTTCAACTTCAGCTATGGTGGTGACGCCTTGTCGAACCTTTTCTAAAGCAGATTGGCGCAAGTCGTTAACGTTTTCTTCTTGTGCTAAAGCGGCCAATTCAATGGCGTTACCATTTTCCATAACCAGCTTTTCCATTCTTGGTGTAATGGGCATAACTTGATAAATACCGACACGCCCCTTGTATCCATTTGAACATTCACTGCAACCATTGGCTTCGAAGATCTTCAGTGTGTCTATTTCATCCTCTTTGAAGCCAGACTGTACGAGTGCTTCTGCTGGGATGTCGGCCGGTTGTTTGCAGCTTTTACAGAGCCTTCTGGCGAGTCGCTGGGCGACAATTAAGTGAACCGTTGAGGCGATATTAAACGGAGGTATTCCCATGTTTAATAATCGAGTTAGAGTTTCAGGTGCACTGTTAGTGTGTAGTGTTGAAAGCACCAAGTGTCCGGTTTGGGCAGCTTTTATAGATATTTCAGCCGTTTCAAGGTCACGAATCTCACCAACCATGATTATGTCGGGATCTTGTCGAAGGAAGGCCCGCAGTGCGCTTGAAAAGGTTAAGCCAACTTTCTCGTTTACATTCACTTGATTGATTCCAGCTACCTGTATTTCAGCAGGGTCTTCGGCGGTCGAAATGTTCTTCTCAGAGGTGTTTAGCAGGTTTAGGCACGCATAGAGCGTTACTGTTTTACCACTACCGGTTGGACCGGTAACCAGCATCATGCCGTCGGGTTTTGCAATAGCCGCCATCAAATCACTGTTTTGCTTGTCATCAAATCCAAGGTTTTCAATACCCAGTGAAGCCGTATCAGAATCCAAGATACGCATGACGATTTTTTCACCGTAAAGCGTAGGTAGCGTGTTCACACGAAAGTCGATGTACTTTTCTTCGGTCATTTGAAAGTGGATTCGACCATCCTGCGGTATACGTCGTTCAGAGGAGTTAAGCTCTGACATTACCTTGATGCGGGAAGTTAGTTTTCGGGCGATGGTTTTGGGCGGCATGCTCACTACCTGTAAGATACCGTCAATCCGAAAACGCACTCGTAGAATTTTTTCATAAGGCTCGATATGAATATCTGAAACGCCTTTTTTTATCGCATGAGAAAGTAGTTCGTTAACAAATTTAGTAACGTCAACGCCGCTATCATCTTGTTCATCGTCTTTTTTCTCCAGTGTTTTGGTACCAACAACCAAGTCTTGGCTATGCGCTTCTGATGTAATGACCAAGCCAGCTGCAACGCCGTCACTACCATCGGACCCGTAAACAATTTTCTGTAGCTTAGAGTGCTCTACAATAACGGGTTCAGGCACGAGTTTAGTCGTGACTTTGACGTCATTTAGCTCAAAACTGTAGTGTGGGTCGGATACCGCGATGATTAGTGCGCCACCAATTTTGAAAAGTGGTACAGCCATTAGCTTGCGCATCATGTCTTCGGAGATCAGCTGCTTCATTTCGACTGAAATGTTGATGGCATCCAGGTCAACAAAGCTCATGCCGTATTGATTACTACAAGCCCTAGCAAGCTCCATAGAGTCCACCATCTGGCGCTCTAGCATGTGTGTCACTATGGGCTTTTTACGATCTGAAGCATCCCGTACAGCACGCACAGCGTCTTCGTTCTTGAGTATGCCATTGTTGACAAACGTCTGAACAATAGCTGGTAATGATGTCTCTGTACTAGTCGTCATAAGATTAGCTGGATTCTTGTTATTTTTATAATTTATGGAATCATGCTACGACTATTTGCATAGACATTAAAGAGGTGTCAGACAGTCGGTTATCTGCGGATCGACTTCTTAGAAGGAGGCCGACAGTTGTGGCAAATGTGGTACAATTCGAAATCAAAAACAGAAGGGAAATGGCTATGGTGAAACACAATAAGTGGGCTAATGACGAGTGGCGATGATACGCATTATTGGGATTGATCCTGGTTCTCGAATCACCGGTATCGGTGTGATTGACAGTGACGGTCGCTACAACAAACACGTTTTTAGTACCTGTGTGCGAATGGGGAAAGAGTCTTTTCCTGAACGTTTAGGGATTATTTTTCGTGGTATCACCGACGTTATTCAAACCTACCAGCCCACCCAAATGTCCATTGAGCAGGTCTTTGTCTCGAATAATCCATCCTCAGCTTTAAAATTAGGTCAAGCAAGAGGTGCGGCAATTTGCGCTGGCGTGATGAGTGACTTAACTGTTCATGAATACAGTGCACGTGCTGTGAAGCAGTCTGTAGTTGGCAAAGGAAGTGCAGATAAAGATCAAGTGATGCATATGGTTAAAATCTTGCTTAACTTATCAGGAAAACTACAGATTGATACGTCAGACGCATTGGCTGTTGCACTAAGTCATGCCCATAATGGTGCGTACAATGCTAAAATCGCGAAGGCTGTTGGAAAGTGATGATCTCACCACCATAGTTTCACCACCAACAAAATAAGCTTAATAAAGAGAACACTGCATGATAGGAATGCTCCGTGGCAAGTTGATCTACCGACAAGCGCCTGACTTAATGTTAGATGTGAATGGTGTAGGCTATGAACTGCAAGCCTCGATGACCACTTTTTATGATCTGCCGGAACTAGATCATGAGGTCACTTTACATACCCATTTTGTAGTTCGCGAAGATGCACAAATTTTATATGCTTTTAGTTCAACAGCCGAACGTGCGTTATTTCGTATGTTATTAAAAGTAAATGGTGTTGGTCCCAAAATGGCTTTGGCAATCGTTTCAGGCATGACGGTGGATGAATTTGCAGAGCGCGTTAAAGCGGGCGATGCTGTTGGCCTTACGCGCCTGCCGGGTGTTGGTAAGAAAACAGCAGAGCGTTTAATTATCGAAATGCGCGATCGCTTGCCGAAAACAGAGGATAATGCCTCTATGGAGCAGATTGCTAAGCCAGATCAACTGAGTATAAAAAGTAATCCTGAAGAGGAGGCGGTCAATGCCTTGCTGGCACTGGGTTACAAGCCAACCGAAGCCAGTCGCATGGTGAGTCGTCAAGCCAATCAGGATTTATCGGTTGAAGTGATGATTCGTAACGCCCTTAAGGAGTCCTTGTCATAATGGATGACGACATAGGCAACGATGGTCGAGTAATTTCGCCAGTTGCAGGACTGGATGAACTGATGACGGAAGAAAAAATTCGCCCCCAGTTTTTACGCGACTACATTGGCCAGCCTGCGGTGCGCGAGCAGATGGAGATTTTTATCCCTGCTGCTAAAGCTAGAGGCGAAGCATTAGATCATGTACTGATTTTTGGACCGCCGGGCCTGGGAAAAACCACGTTGTCACATATTATAGCTAACGAGCTTGGTGCTAATCTTCGTCAAACT
>Ga0209828_1003073_pt1 | contig 13124 bp, 9 predicted proteins | sample MaitaG_FD_187429 | JGI IMG/M metagenome (GOLD analysis project Ga0209828, IMG submission 187429) | Marine algal microbial communities from Maine, USA - Maine_Asex2 metaG (SPAdes) (version 2) | ecosystem: Host-associated > Algae > Red algae > Unclassified | place: Maine, USA | collected 2015-01-05 | reverse complement strand
CTCAGGGGCTGAACTCAGGGGCTGAACTCAGGGGCTGAACTCAGGCCCCTCATACCTATCGTTTTTGGCGCATACCAGCAACCATACCCATTAGTGTCAGGAGCAACAGATTGATACTACCGCCAGAGGATGCATCCGCTACGGGGGCGCCACTTGCAAATGGATTGTTGTCTGGTGTGTTGCTGTCTGGTGTACTGTTGTCTGGACTGGCCGCGGAGACTTCTGGCGTTTTGTCGAAGGACTCTATCTGATCAGTGGATCTTCCGTCAGGATCAACTGCAGACATCTGTTCCACATTTTCCCCTGCAGACTGCCATTCGGTGCCATCATCATTGAGCGAGTTGTTACTCAAATCAGAATCCTGGGTGCGCGATAACAGTGCGATACTTAAGTCGGCGCTCGTCATAGTGGTAGAGTCGGTGAGTACCGTGAAGCGAGATTCAGTTTGTTCGCGCAGTGTATCCCGTGTGCATTTAAGTTCGGTGTCGAATGTCAGACAATCCCAGCCGCTGTCTCTGGATACGCCTTTCCACTGGGAGTTCTCATCTATTTTCATGATCAGCTGTAGATAGTGTGCGCCCAGGGTGCCCATGTTGTAGATTGTTAAATCGATTTCGGTACCATTTTCGATCGTATTAAGTGCAGGCGTGCCAAGAGCCAAATCGGTCTCATACATTTTGTCCGCTGATTGAATATCCAGCGGGCTCAAGCCTTCACGTTGACCAATCTCGACACCGTCAGCCACAATGATGGTGGGTTTTCCCGAGATACTGAAAAACTTCTCACCGTAGTGCATGATCGACTCATAGTCGTAGTCACTATAGGTGGCGACGTTGGCTGTCTGAAGGTCAAAATTAATGCCCTTGCCCTCAACGATTTCATTCCAGTCAACCTGTACAAAATTATCTCTGTCCGGTCGTGTGTGCTCGTGAAAAAGGCCTATTGCATGGCCGATTTCATGGATGATGCTGCCTACCGAGCAAGCATCGGATATATAGATTGGTTGAGGCCCGCCGATCATGCCAACGTGCGAGGCACAACTGTTTGTGGCCCGAAACTGCACGTAGTGCGAATACTCGCTGGCATTCTCTTCAGTGCGTTCAATAAAACTCAACGTGGTGTTTTCAGTCCAGTGGGCTATCGCCAACGCAACGTTGTCTTGTTGTAGCTGAGAATGGTTTACCGGCTTCTCGTAGATAACTATGCCATCGGGCCATCGATTGAACAGATCGCTTTTGCCCACACCTCTGGCACGCAGGCGGTCGGCTAGATCCCCGTGCTCGTTGACATAACCGAGCAGGATGTCGCCCTCCATGACAGCAAGGCCCTGAATGATTTCGTAGGTGAACCCTTGCGATGCGCCTGAGCTTGGCAGTTGATCGGTGAAGTCATTCTGCATTGAAGGGTCGGCAACAAACATCTCGGGCGAATCAGCTCTGGCACAACTCACCAGGCTGATCAGCACGAGGTAGGACAAACGAACGAAAAACGGGTGCGCGCTCGCGTCTGCAAGGTGGGAACATCTCATGGCATCACTCACTTTATTATTATTTTTATGTGGAGTGTTTGCAGTGAATTTCTAATCACGCAACACCGCCATCAATCTATGTATCGGTTAGCTGCAAGTTTATGAAAGGCCGGTATGGCTTGTTTGTGAGCAATAGTGATTTGCAGATGGACTTACGTTGCAAAAGTGCATTGGCTTGTGTTGCCGATCACAAATTACTGGGATGAAATGTTAATAAATGGGAACATGACAAGCGCTACACTCGTCGCATGACTGCCTATACCCTGTGGCGAACGCCGCTGCTTATCATCATCTCAGGTTGCCTGATTGCTGCTATCGGCTTTGGGGTGCGCTCATCGCTCGGCCTGTTCCTCGAACCAATGACATCCTCACGTGGCTGGTCACGAGAGAGCTTTGGCTTGGCGCTAGCGTTGCAAAACCTATTTTGGGGTCTTGGGCTGCCCGTGGCTGGCATGCTGGCTGATAAATGGGGCGCTGCAAGGGTAATAGCAGCAGGCGCCTGTGTATACGCTTTGGGCCTGTGGTTGATGAGTATCGCTGACAGCCCCATGTTGCTGCATATCAGCGCCGGCCTGCTCAGTGGGCTGGGTATCGCTTTTTCCGCATTCTCTCTTGCTCTTGCCGTGATGGTGAAAGTGGTCGGGCCTGAGCGTCGCACCGTCATACTCGGCCTTGGCACCGCCGCAGGCTCTTTTGGCCAGGTTATCTTCTCGCCCTTGGCACAGGGCTTCATTCATAGTCTCGGTTGGGACTCAGCGTTGGTTGTTCTTGCATTGATCGTGCTATGCATGGTGCCGCTGACGTTCATACTTCCCCGAGGTGTCTCGGATAAAACTGATCTGAGCGAAGAACAAACCCTTCGCGATGCTTTGCTTGAGGCTTTTGCCCATCGCGGTTTTGTGTTGCTGAGCACTGGATTTTTCGTGTGTGGTTTCCATGTCGCGTTCATAACTGTGCATTTTCCAGCGTATATTGTCGATTTGGGCTTGAATCCGTCCATTGCGGCATGGAGTATCTCGCTCATCGGGCTTTGTAATATCGCAGGATCTTTTCTTGCGGGTTTTGCAGGCCAGGCCTGGAGCAAGAAGTACAGCCTCTCCAGCATCTATGCACTGCGGGCACTACTCATCACGATATTACTGCTGTTGCCGAAAACACCTATGGTGATACTGGGCTTTGCAGCAGCAATGGGCGTGCTTTGGCTTTCAACCGTTCCGTTGACCACTGGCATCATTGCGCAAGTATTTGGGATTCGCTACATGGCTACGCTGTTTGGTATTGTGTTCCTCAGCCATCAGATTGGCAGCTTTCTGGGTGTCTGGCTTGGCGGCGTAATCTACGACATGACAGGCAGCTATGATGGCATGTGGTGGGCAGGGGTTGTATTAGGACTGCTGGCCGCGTTAATTCATTTACCGATAAATGAAAAGCCGCTTGAGCGATTACTCACTCAAGCGTAGAGCTTCTGGCCTGGATTATTCCGTTATCAGGCCTGATCAAGTTCAGGGGAATGCGTCCGCTCGACCCACTCTGGCCCCATCAGTTGATTTGGCGCGAACAGCCAACACACCCGCAGCATTAGTACCCGGTGCGTAGGGTATGAAGTTGGCGCCATCGGTGCTGTATTCCAGCGGCAGACCCGGAAAATCCGAATTCATCACAAGAACACCATTCTGGCTGCTTGCACCTGGCACTGATATACGATAACGAATGCTGGCGGCATCCAGCTTTGGTAGCTCCTTGAGAGCCAGGGCTTGCGCAAAGCCGGCATAGTCTGCTTCCAATGTATCTTTTGACACAAAGGTAGTGGTACCCGAGAAGCTGCGTCCGGGCTGATAGTCAAGCTCCCAGGGCGCCTTGTGCCAGGCACGCTCTGCCAAGGCCAGGAGTCGAGGGTACAACATGTAATCCATTTGCTCGGCCGTACGCACGGTCTCGCCCCACAGCTGACCTTGCATGCCGATAAAGCCGAGGTTTGCTTCACTACCTGTGGCACTCCACTGTTGACCTTCGCGATTGAGGGAGGTTTCAGCATTTTGTGGCAGGTTTTCTGGTGCAAAGCCGAACACCTTACGTGTATCGGTAAACCGTGTTGCCCAGTAGTAACCACGCTCTTCCGGATCGACCTCTTGCGGGAAATCGAAGTACAGAAAATCCGGAACCGTTACCACTGTTTCAAATCCGCGATTGGAAAAACCGTTGATGTTGTTGGCACCCTCACCAGAACTGATGGGCTCCCAGAAACCTACGCCTGCGCGTTGGGTTGCAAGTTCTGTAGCGTTTAGCAAATCGTAAATATCCTGATAGGCATACATGGCAGGTATGCCAGCATCAGCGACTATTTGTGCAACCCGCTTTACAAAGTAGGGTTGCAGGTCGTTGCGAGACGATACTTCCGCTGTGTTCTGAATAAAGCTTGCACAGGCAGGGGATTGCTCCCATGGGAAATCCCAGGCACTGCGATCGATATCACCATCCTGAAAGCCACCGCCGGTAAAGACGTTACGGGCTTCATCGCCACCCATGTGCCACACGTCCAGAGTCTGACCTGCCTGCGTGTACATGGCGTTAACATCATTGACGACGTTTGTAATGAGATTGTAGGTGCCAGCAACGCAGGGGTTGAGAATACCGTCGTTGTAGTGTTGGATAGTCAGGTAGCGTGAAGTGTCGGCAGGGTCATCAACTCGTACGTCAAGATTGTTGGCATCGCCCAGATTAACCGCTCGTGCGCGCATGGCAACCACTGCAGCACGCGCATGCGCAGGCATATCCAGTTCGGGAATAATGCTGATTTCTCGATCGGCGGCATATTGCAGAAGCTCGACAAACTGAGCCGCTGTGAAAAAGCCGCTACCTTGATTGTCACTTTGAGGACCTGAACCCAACTGCGGCATCAAGCCGGCAATTTCGGTAACTCGCCCGGCAGCATCCAGTTGAAAGCTTCGCACAGCGCCCACAGAAGTTAATTCAGGCAGGGAAGGGATCTCCAGACGCCAGCCTTCATCATCACTCAGATGCAAATGCAGTTTGTTTAACTTGTAGGCTGCCATTTGATCGAGCAGGGTTTTTACCGAGTCAACAGACTGGAAGTTTCTGGCAACGTCCAGATGCATGCCGCGGAAGGTGAACCGTGGCGAATCGTCGATAGTGACGTAAGGAATAGTCCCGGTACCGATCTGTACCATTCCTAACAATGACTGCGCGCCATTGAATAGTGCCTGTCGGTCGCTGCCAGTAAGCCTGATACCCGACTCGTTGACGACGAGGCGATAACTGTCAGTGTTTAGCGTGTTGTCGATTATCGCATTGAAGGGTGTGCCGTTTGCCGTACTCATAAAGCTTGCTTGCCGTGCTTGCAAGGCTGCAATATTGCCGGGGCTTAGCGCGGTGCCTGCAAACGAGAAGCCGCCAGCGATGCTCAAGCTACCAGTACCGAGCACGACCGAGCGTGGCTGTGGAATGATGCGACTTTGCAATTGGGCTGTATTCAGCGGGCTGCTATCCACGATAGCCTGGGTTGGCTGGTTTTTTGTAAAGCGCGATGCTGCGGTAGCTAGAGGGGTGGTTTCACCGTTGAACGCTCGTTGGTTATCACCAGCAATGGGCGTTGCATATTGGTTTTCATTGGTATCGTCATCCGTATTGGCTATGAGCGTTACCTCGCCAGTATCACGTGCCAACCAGTAACGCGGCATAAAGTCGGATTCAATCAAATGATTGAATTCAGTAACAAGCCCTATGGTTTTGACAGCTGCATCAAACCCGGAAAAATTTTCAGTGGGTTCCAGATAGTTCAGATCGCCATTGACGTGCGAGACACTGAACTCATCGCTGTCCACGCGCAGGATGCGCCTTATGCTATGGAAATAGAGTTTCCAGTTTCCATCGTTCAATGAGCCACTGGCGTTCTTCATGTGAATATTCGTGACGCTGCATGAATTGTATTGAGCTCCCAGCGAACTGCATGTCGGACCGCCATTACCCGGAAACGCATCTCCACCTTGATTTTCTACCACGCTGTAGATGAGCCCGATATCGGCAGTTAAGGCCGCTGCCTTGTCTCGCCCGGTTGCTGAGAAGAGTGAAGTGTTTTCCGGATTGACTGATAGCTGCGTTACGGGGGTGCCTGTGTGACTTAAGGCGTCGGTGTTGCTATCAGGCAATTGTCCTAGGTTTTGCCCTGGCATCTGTCCCGGGTTTTGCCCCGGATTTTGCCCCGGTGTCTGCCCTGGCGTGCTGGGATTTTGTCCCTCGACGCCAGGTGTAGACGGTGAGTCCGAAGAGCCGCAGGCGCTGGTAAAGGCTGCTACCAGAAGTAGGGCCAACGCTGAGAATGTCGGTCGATTTTGCATCGAAGCTATGTCCTGACGTGAAGAACTGGCATTATGCCAGCCCATCATTGCAATTACCGAGTTGTCAGCCTTATCTTGCAAGAGATTAACAGTTCATCGTTAAGAGATCCGACGATTGTTGACTACGTCCGGTTATTTAGTGCAGCGGCTATCTGGGGTGCAACATTTCTAAGCAATGAGATTGCATTGGCCGATTTCTCACCAGCAGCTATTGCCGGTTATCGCATCATGTTTGCCGCGTTGTTACTGCTAATGATTTGTTGCTGGCGAGGGCAGCGAGTCTTGTTCGATATACGTACAACCGGCTTGCTGGCAGGCGTTGGAGTGCTCAACAGTGTGGTGCCTTTCATGCTGATAGCTTGGGGACAGCTACGCATCGACAGTGCAAGCACCGGTATCTTGCTCGCATCATCACCCTTCGTCACCTTGCTTCTATCGCATTTCATGTCGCGGGATGATCGCTTTAGCTGGCGCAAATTTTCAGGATTGATGCTTGGCTTTATCGGTGTATGTGTTCTGCTAGGACAGGGCCTTCAACAAGGATCCGGTAGTTTTCCCGGAATGATGATGGTAGTTCTGGCTGCCTGTTGTTATTCCGTGTCATCCATTCTCATCCGACGTCTGAGCAACGTTCCCAGTCTGGCACTGGCGGCGGCCTCGCTGTTCTGGGGCGGGGCGGTGATGTTGCCTTACCTACTGATGTTTGATCCGCCGTGGCAACAAGAGGTCCGGGTAAGCACATTAGCTGCTATGGCGTTTTTGGCGATAGGTCCAACGGCGATATGCTACGTGCTGCGTGCGCAAATCGTGAAGATCAACGGAGCGGTGTTCATGTCCAACGTGGGGTATCTCATTCCTGTGTTTGCGGTTCTCTGGGGTTGGTTGTTTATCAGTAATCAGCCCACTGGCGTTATGCTGATCGCCTTGTGTTTGATTTTGGCAGGTATTGCAGTGGGACAAAATCGGTTTAAAAAACCAGGCCAGGCAAGAAAATCCTAGCGTTATTGATAACCTCCATTTAAGTACAAGACAAGAGCAACTACGTACACACCCGTTATACTTCGCTATAGATTCCCAAGCTTCACTTGATAACAGAGCGCTATGACGACAACAACTCCCTGGGCGGCTCCCATGCCCGCCGACCAATTCGACCTGATGCGCGACATTCTCGATGCGCCAAGCCCGATCGGACTCGAGTCTGCGATGACTCTGGGTGTGCTAAAGCCTCACTTCGACAGTTTTATACCTGATAGCTGGGAGATGCGGCAGTTCGTGGGAAACGCAGGTGTTGTCTGGGATTCTCACCCTGGTGAGGAAGACCGATTCAGCATCATGCTGGTTGGTCATGCTGACAAAATACGCATGCAGATCCGCAAAATCGGATCGGACGGCAAAATCTACATCAATAGCGACTCTTTCCTGCCTTGCACATTGATTGGCCACGAGGTCACTGTCTACAGCGAAGACCCTGATGCACCAGGCAACTACCGCTCCCTGAAGGGTGGCACCATTGAGGCCATGGGCGCTATTCATTTCTCTGATCCTGCACAACGAACAGGTGACAAAGGTATACGTCCCAATTCCCTGTATCTGGATTTGCAAATCTATGGTGAGAATAAAGCTGATCAGATCAAGCGCCTCGGTTTAAAGCCTGGCGATTCTATTCTGCTAGACAGACCTATCAAGCGTGGTTTCAGCCCCGATACGTTTTTTGGTGCCTATCTGGATAACGGTCTGGGTTGTTTTGTCACGGCCGAAGTAGCCAGACTTGTTACTGAAGCCGGTGGCACCAGGAACGTGCGAGTGTTATACGCCATAGCGTCTCATGAAGAAATTGGTCGATTCGGCAGCCGTGTACTCGCGGGTGAAATGGCGCCTGATGTGCTCATCGCCATAGACGTTAATCATGACTACGTTGCAGCACCAGGGATTGGCGACCGCAATATGCAGGCGCTCGAGATGGGCAAGGGTTTTACCCTTACCACTGGCGCTATCGTAAGCGAGCAATTGAACTCGCGAATAAAAGTCGCAGCGGCTAAAGAAGGTATACCCATGCAGACAGATGTCAGCGGTCGGGATACAGGTACTGACGGTATGGCTGCGGTGCTGGCCAGCGTTGATAGTGCAGCCACCTCTGTGGGCTTTCCCACCCGTAATATGCACACGATCTCTGAATCGGGTCATACCGGTGATGTACTGGCTGCCATTCATGTGCTCAGCGCTACCATTCTGGCTATGGATGAGGAGAATGTTCAGGCAGAAACGTTCCAGAACTCGCATCCGCGACTGGATGAGACAACCCCTCTGGAGCATCAGGGGTTTGCCAAGCTGGACAAGAAAAACGAGAAGGAAAAGGAAGGCTAGATAATTATCAGGTGTAATTACTCACAGTCATTCGACAGCAACCGCGCCGCGAACGAAGCAGGCGCGGTTTATAGAACTGCGCTATCAGAGTGTTGTCGACCGGTATGAAAAAACTCGGCAAATTCGCAAGCACTGCTTGCCGATAAGTACAGTTGATGGTGGTGTCCCGGGAGGGATTCGAACCCCCGACCTGCCCCTTAGGAGGGGGCTGCTCTATCCAGCTGAGCTACCGGGACAAGGCACCGCAGGGCCAGTATAGCCAATTGGAGGGATAGTTGGAGGTATATTGGGTGTTTCGCTGGTCTATGTCGTCGACTGGCATAGAGGCTGCAGCGTACTTGCGCCATAGCTCGATGCTATGAGCAAACGTTTCATTCAGGAAGGTGCTTATATGCAAGACGTCAAGGAAAAACCTTCAGGCCATCAATCAGAGCGGCGTCGTTTTGTGCGGGTGCAAGACGCTGTTGGCTTGCATGCACAACGACTTGTAGAGCGTCCGGCAGCAGGACAGATACCCGTACCCCACGAGCGTGTTCCTGTGCGAAAAAACGACAAATACGACATCGAGGGTTATGCCGATGTGCGTCGCGACTACCCGTCGGTTGCTCAATATATCGGTGATCTGGAGGAGCGGATAAGAGAGCTACTGCTGGATGGTGATGCAGCTCTTTCAAAACCGACTCATAAGATTAGTCTGTCAGCCGGTGGGATAAGCTTCGCTGACAAATCATTATTTGTTCCCGGGGAGGTCATTAGTATGACATTAACCTTGTTTCCAACGGGCAGACGCATCGGTACCGATGGGATTGTCGTTGCTGCCAATGATTCGGATGAGGTCCTGAAGCTGGATGCACCGACCTATCGTGTCGAGTTTATTCGCATCAGTGATAGCGATCGTCGTGTTATCGAAAACCATGTCGATCAGCTATTGACGAAGCGACCCAACGAGGATTAGCAGGCACCACTTGTTGAAGACGGAGCTGATCGGATATATGCTTTGCGCTTGCCATTAACTGGCTTCTAAACAAGAAACTTACACCGTATGACAAACATCGAGGGAGAGTATTCCAGAGATGCCGTTCGTCAGGATGCGCAGGATGCCATTGACAACAAGACCAAACCTCCAGGTTCATTGGGACTGATAGAACAGCTTGCGGTGCAGTTAGCCAGTATTCAGCAAACCCTGCAGCCGTGCATTGATCCTGCGCGCATCATTATATTTGGTGCAGATCATGGAGTTGCTATCGAAGGGGTCAGTGCCTTTCCTTCCGAGGTCACCCAACAGATGATGGCTAATTTTGCTGCCGGTGGAGCGGCTGTTTGTGTTTTAGGCAAAAGCGCCGGTGCTTCAGTCGAGGCTATTGATGTCGGCGTGGACGGTGATTTGACTGGGCTGACAACCATCGTTCACTCCAAGGTTGCCCCGGGCACCGCCAATTTTTCTAAAGAAGCGGCTATGACTCACGAGCAGCTTGACGCCGCACTGCAGGTAGGTCGAGAAGCTATTGTTCGAGCTGTGAAGGAGGGCATTCGTTGTGTGGGGCTTGGTGAGATGGGTATCGGCAACACTACCTCGGCGGCGATACTGACCGGCCTGCTCTGCGATTCAACACCTGCCACGGTGACTGGCCGTGGAACTGGCCTCGACGATGAACAGTTATCTGCCAAGCAAGTGATAGTAGCCGAGGTCATGGGGCGACTGGAAGACATCAGCGATGATCCCATGGAATGTTTGCGCGAAGCTGGTGGCTTTGAGATAGCCGCAATCGTTGGTGCAATGCTGGAGGCACCAGCGCATAAGATGCCCGTTGTGGTTGACGGATACATTGTTACCGCCGCGGCCCTTATTGCCTGCAGATTGAAGCCTGCTGTCAAAGAGGTCCTTGTGTTCTCTCATCAGTCTGCCGAGCCTGGGCACTCGATTGCAATCAAGCAGCTGGACGCTGAACCTTTGTTGGACCTGAACATGCGACTGGGCGAAGGTTCAGCAACCGCATTGGCACTGCCGTTGTTGCGCGGCGCCGCGGCGGTACTCAATGAAATGGCAAGCTTTTCAGACGCTGGTGTGTCGACACAGATAAGTTCTTGATGCCCAAGGTGTCACAGCCCGTGGTATTCGGTACAGCGCTAATGTTTCTTACCCGTTTGCCTGTAGGAAAATATTCAAGTGGCGAGCCGCTCGTGCTGGCGCAGTCGGTCAGGTACTTTCCTCTGGTGGGTGTGATCGTTGCGTTTATCATGAGTGGCGTCTTGTTGGTTTGCAATACGCTGTTGCCCATGAGCGTGTCACTGGCTATGGCCCTTGTTGCAGGCGTGCTGAGTACCGGGGCGCTGCACGAAGACGGCCTGGCAGATGTTGCCGACAGTGCCGGAGCATTTGATTTGACTCGCAAGCTGGATATCATGCGAGACAGTCGTGTGGGTACCTATGGATCTTTAGCGCTGATACTGTGCCTATTGCTGAGGTTTGTTCTGGTCTGGGAGCTTGCGATGGCGGGCGATGCTGTTCTTGTCTGCGCGGCCCTGGTGTTGGCACATGCATGCAGTCGTTGGAGTAGTGCCTATCTGTTGGCCCGTACCGAATACGCGCGTGAAGATGCCGCAAACAGGATTGTTGCGCAGGGCGTAGATACCCAAGTGCTTCTTCAGGCAACCGTCTGCTTACTGCTTGTATTGATTATTCCCGCCGTTCTCCTTTCGACATGGATTTATCTGGTTCTGCCCTTCATCTTGTTAACCACGATCCTCTGCTCCTGGTTTTTCAGATCAACCTTCAAGGGCATTACCGGTGATTGTCTCGGGGCTGCCAATGTCGTTATCGAATTAGTATGCTTGTCATTGATATTGGCAAGCTTTAGCTAGATGGCGAGCCACTAGCATGCTGCGCTTACATCTGGTCAGGCATGGCCACACTATCTGGAATGATACGGGCGGTGTTGCGGGCCGAACGGATATTGGCTTGTCTGAAAAAGGACAACAGGCTGTCACCGACCTTGCGCGAACCAGGTCTCCCATTGATCATCTGGACAGTTGGCATAGCAGCCCACTTTGGCGTACCCGTCACACAACACAGCTTCTGCGCGAAGGAGGTTTTCAAAGTCAGGAGCTCCCCGAGGTTCTTATGGATGAGCGTCTGGTGGAATTGGATTTTGGACGTTGGGAGGGTATGACGTGGCAATCAGTGCACGAAAACTATCAGCAGGAGATGGATCTTTGGGGGCAGGATTGGATCAACCGCTCACCCCCTGACGGAGAGACGTTCTCGCATCAGGCCGCCAGATGTGAAGCTTTCTTGCAGACGCTTGTAGACGGTTTTCAAAGCGACACTTCACTGAGTGCACACCATGCCATGGTAGTGCTGCACGGCGGCAGTATTCGTGCGCTTGTGTGTTTGTGTATGGGCTGGCCGTTGACAAAGGCCATGAGTTTTCAGGTAGATCCCGCTACCGTTACGACGCTGGATCTCAGTGATGGTGATGCCGGGTGGACACTAAGGCAGCTGAATTCCACGAATTTCAAATCCGACTGAACGCAGCCTGATTGACTGTAGCCCGACTGAACTTAGCCCGACTGAACGCAGCCCGACTGAACGCAGCCCGACTGATTTTACAATGAGTCGGGCTGCGTTCAGTCAAGTTCGTTCATTCGGGCCGAGTTATCCCGTACAGTAATTATCCGAACTGATTCATCGTATTATCTTTACCGGAGGCTTTGAGTGCCTGCGATCCAGAGAAATACTCCTTGTGATCGTCGCCGATGTTGGAACCAGACATATCCTGGTGTTTGACGCAGGCAAGGCCTTCGCGTATCTCGCGACGCTGTACTTCACGTACATAGGCGAGCATGCCTTGATCACCGAAGTAGTCCTTGGCCAGTGAATCGGTTGATTGCGCAGCGGTGTGATAAGTGGGCAGTGTAATCAGGTGATGGAAGATACCGGCATGCTTTGAGGCATCGGCCTGGAAAGCCTGAATACGTGCATCAGCTTCTACTGATAGCTCTGTTTCATCGTAGTCCACGCTCATCAAGTCATCTCGCTTGTAGGCAGACAAATCTTTTTTCTCTTCCTGCCAGGCGTCGAATACCTGCTGGCGGAAGTTCAAGGTCCAGTTGAACGAGGGGCTGTTGTTGTAGATAAGCTTGGCGTCAGGGACATCTTTGCGAATACGATCGACCATGCTGGCAATCTGTCCAACGTGCGGCTTTTCAGTTTCTATCCAGAGCATATCTGCGCCGTTACGAAGCGCGGTGACACAATCCAGTACACAGCGATCCTCCCCCGTACCTTCACGGAATTGTACAAGTCCGTTAGGCAGTCGATTGGGTTTAACCAATTTATCCCCCTGGCGGATGGCAATCTCTCCAGCCTGAACATCATCCAGCGAGGTTATGGTTTCACCAGCAATGAAGGCGTTGTATTGATCAGCCAGGTCCCCGGCTTCACGCGATACCGGAATTTTCTGCGTAAGCCCTGCACCTAAAGAATCAGTTCTGGCAACGATGACGCCGTCATCTACACCGAGCTCCAGGAAGGCATAGCGAATGGCATTGATTTTTGCCAGGAAGTCTTCATGAGGAACTGTAACCTTGCCGTCCTGATGACCACACTGTTTTACATCAGAGACTTGGTTTTCGATTTGCAAGCAGCATGCACCGGCTTCAATCATTTTCTTGGCCAAAAGATAAGTCGCCTCCTCATTCCCAAAACCTGCGTCGATGTCAGCGATGATAGGAACTACATGAGTCTGGAAATTATCTATCTTGTCCATCGCAGCTTTTACAGCGACTTCATTGCCAGCTTCGCGTGCATCGTCCAGCTCTACAAACAAATGCCGCAGCTCGCGAGCATCCGCCTGCTTCAGAAACGTATATAGCTC
>Ga0209828_1003070_pt1 | contig 13126 bp, 9 predicted proteins | sample MaitaG_FD_187429 | JGI IMG/M metagenome (GOLD analysis project Ga0209828, IMG submission 187429) | Marine algal microbial communities from Maine, USA - Maine_Asex2 metaG (SPAdes) (version 2) | ecosystem: Host-associated > Algae > Red algae > Unclassified | place: Maine, USA | collected 2015-01-05 | reverse complement strand
GGGGCGCCGGTCATCTCCAATGCCCATGTCGCAGACGACGGGAGTTTCCGGTTCGACTTCGACGGCGAACCACAAAGCAAACGGTGGATCGAGCACTCCCCTGACACCACGATTTGGACCCCCATCTCACCCATTCTCGACTTCAGCGGTCGGCAGAAGGCGGTCAACATCAACAGTTCTTCCAAGGGTTCCTTCCGCCTCGCGACCGAACCCGAATAATCCGAATCATGCCCAATTTGAGATGAGGCGCCCGCAACAACGGATGACGGTTCTCGGAGTTGGCCAATCAACGGTGGGTTGACAAGGCGGTCGGCGCACATACGTATGGAGTTGATGGACTCCAAATCGATACGAACGCCAAACATCCAAGACGCCCTGTTGCTCGTCCAGTCGCTGCGCCACAGTGTCGTGGCTCAAAATGTCTCACGGGGCTTTAGCGGACCCGCGCGTGCCATGTCCGGTATCGTAGCCTTGCTGGCCGCCTGCGGTCTGGCGATCTGGGCCCCGGCCGGCACGCCGTTCCAAACCCACATCCATCTCTTTGTCTGGGGTCTGGTCCTGCTCATCGCCAGCATCATCAACGCCGGTGCCCTGCTGCATTTCTTTATCAACGACCCGCAAGTGAACCGCGACCCGCGCCGTCTGCGGCCGGTGCTGCATGCGGTTCCGCCCTTGGCGGTTGGCGCGGTGCTCACCCTCGCCTTCGTGTTGCAACGAAACCCGGACCCGCTGTTCGGCATTTGGATGTGCATGTTCGGCCTGGTCAATTTCGCCTCGCGCGACACGCTCCCCTCCATCATCAGCTACGCCGGCATCTTTTACATCATCGCCGGTACCGCCTGCCTCGTTGCCCCAGGTTTTCAATTTACCAACCCCTGGCCGATGGGCATCGCGTTTTTCGCGGGCGAAGTTGCCAGCGGCATGATTCTGATCGTCGACCGCCGCCGGCTGAAATCGGTTCAGGCTCTGATCCGGCAGAACAGCCAGCAGACTGGAGGGATGGTATGAACGACCACCAAAATCCCTGCAGCCAGCTGGAAAAACTGTTCCACGAACCGAAGCGCCTGGCCATCACCTCGGCCCTGTGCAGCGCCGAACAAGGTCTCGTGTTCAGCGAGCTGAAAACGCTCTGCGATCTCACCGACGGCAACCTCAATCGCCATGTCAAAGCGCTGCAAGACGCGGGTGCGGTGACGGTGATCAAAACCGCGAAAGGTCGGCGCTCGGTCACCCGGATATACCTCACGGAACATGGTCGCGAACACTTTTTGGTCTACCTTTCCACCCTCGAAAACGTGCTTCAGCAAGCCGTCAACGCGCTTGAACCCGAGGAGCGTAGGTTGTTGCGCAGCAACGACATCGGTTCGTCCGGGCTGTCTTCGGCCGGCGCCTGATTCAACTTATTCAGAAAATTCTGAAAATTCTGAAATAAAGATTTTACTTTGCAATGCAAAGTATTATACTTTAAGGGTGAACGAACACCACATTTGCCATGCATCCTGAAGCCCCCCTACCCCTCCCACCCGAAACGACTGCAACGCCCCGCCCTCTTGTTGGCCTCGACCGGATCAGTTTCTCGGTGCCGAGCCATGTTCTCCCCTTGGAGGCCTTGGCGGAGGTTCGCGGCACCCCGTTCCGCAAATACGCGGTGGGACTGGGTCAGGAGCAAATGGCGGTGCCGGCACCGGACGAGGACATCATCACCTTGGCGGCCAACGCCGGCAGCCAGGTTCTCGCGGGCGAAGATCTGTCGACGATCGAAGCGGTGATTTTGGCGACCGAGTCCGGGATTGATCAATCCAAGGCCGGTTCGATTTTTGTCCACCACCTCCTCGGACTGCCCTCCAGTTGCCGTGCGTTCGAAGTGAAGCAGGCCTGTTGCAGTTCGACCGCCGCCCTGCAGATGGGGCTCGACGCGGTCACCTTGCGTCCCGGCAACAAAGTGCTGGTGATTGCCAGCGATGTGGCCCGTTACGGCTTGGAAACCGCCGGCGAACCCACCCAAGGCGCAGGCGCGGTCGCGATGCTCGTGTCCGCCAAACCTCGCCTCATAGCGATCGATGCGGACAGCGGTTCGTACACCGAGGATGTGAACGATTTTTGGCGTCCGAACTATCTCGACACCGCGATTGTCGACGGCAAATTTTCCATCCGCGTGTATCTCCGCGCCATGATGGAGTCGGTGGCGAACTACCGTCAAAAGACCGGCCGCTCGCTGCGTTCCTTCGACCGTTTTTGCTATCATCTGCCGTTCACCCGGATGGGCGAAAAAGCGCACCATCATCTTTGGCAACACAGCGAGGAAGAAACGCCCGACGAAGCGATCACACAAATCCAGCCTGGGACGGTGTACAACCGCAGGGTTGGCAACACCTATACCGCCAGTCTGCATCTCTGCTTGTTGTCGCTGCTCGAAAACGACCCGGCGGACCTGACGGATGCGCGGATTGGCTTGTTCAGTTACGGAAGCGGCTGCATGGGCACCTTCTTCACCGGCCGGGTTCAAGCTGGCTACCGCGACGCGCTGCTAACCGATTTGCATCGCGAACAACTCGACCGCCGAACCCCGATCGACATGGCTCGTTACGAGGCTTGGTACACGCAGAAGTTGCCGGAAGACGGACAGGCGTTCGAAACTGCGGCAGCGACCACCGGCACGTTCCGGCTGGCCGGCGTGAACGGCCACGCGCGCATTTACGAACGCAATGAGCGCCACCAGGGCGGCCTGACCGATGGCGCAGCCGAAGCGGATCTTCGAGAAAACGCGGCCGAGGCGGCCGCGGAACCGGTGGTTGAGCACAGTCCGCTCGCCAAGGTTTAATTTCAGATCTCAAATTGAAAACCTCTGGAGCGCGAAGGGCCTCCCGAGCCAAATGCGATAGAGGACGACCGAGCTTGTGTTGCCCGTGTCACGTCAATTTCTCCGCCTCTTTGAGTTTTAGGTCCTTAGCCAATTTGCCGAGCAGTTGAATTAGGAGGTTGATCGATTTTGGTCGTCCCGACGGATCTTTGATTGGTTGGTGTTGCCGCTGAGTACGCCTTCGACCAGACCGGCTTTCCGTTTTTGCCGTTCGCGGATTCGTTCTTCAATGCTGCCTTCGCAGATCAGGCGGTAGACGAACACCGGCCGGAATCCCCCAGGTTCTTCGGACCAATCCAGTTTGCCCATCACGGTTTCGCTTCACTTGATTTTCAGGGTGTTTCGCTTGCATCGCGGTGGAGTATCGCACGCCACCGTACGGATTGGAAGGGAACTCCTCGGCCTGGGTGGAAACGGCGAGCGTGTCAGAATTTGATGCGGCGACAGCTTGCGTGCCCATGCCTCCCTTGGTACCAAGCGGGATAACCGAAGGATATCGTGCCAGCACTGATCGCTCTCAACGGAATTTATGAAGGACAGCAAGTTCACCTTGAAGTCGGCTTGGATGTCACGGTCGGCCGCAACGAAAGCAACTTGCTAGTTCTGCCGAACGACACCCTCGTTTCGGGTCGGCACTGCGTTTTTCTGCACGAAAAAACCGGCTGGGTCGTCGCAGACCTTGATTCGACCAACGGCACCTTGCTGAATGGCTATGAACTGACCCGCGACCGGCTGGACGACGGGGATGTGGTAACCATCGGGGGAACCCGGTTTCGCTTCCAACTGCGCAGCGGCAAGACCGAACCGCTGCCACGCGTCGACAAACCGCCCACCGTCTCGGATATGCGGGCAACCCAAGTCGTGGACTACGACGAAATCATGGATGCCTTGCCCGCCGCAAATGCCGCGCCGAGGAAGGACTACGACGAACTGCTGAGCGATCTACCGGGTTCGAACTCGGCCCCGCCTTCACCCTTGCCTGTTTTGCCTGTTTCGCCTCCACCACCTAAAGCGCCTCCGTCGCCGGCGCCATTGGCACCAGAAGGCAAGCCCCCGGTGCCAGCGCCTGCCCACAATCCAGGCGCGGTACCGCCGTCCAACGTTCCGAGCGTCCCCCAAAAAGCCGCCGCGCAGAGTCCGACCGATACCTATTATGACCAGATGTTTGTCGAGGCGGGCCACGGAGGCGATGACGGTCGCGCGGCAGAGACGCCCGCCCGCAACACCAAAAACAACGAGAACACCTGGCTGGATTCGCCGAACCAAAATAACATGCTGCTCGCGATGGGTGCTATCGGCCTGCTGTTCCTCGTGATGATCCTGTTCTTCAACCGTCTCGTGTAGACCAGACCGGCGTGAAGGTGATGAAACAGGGTAGCAAGCAGAGTGGTTTCACCTTGGTGGAGATCCTACTTGGCGGGCTGATCGCGGTGGTGATTCTCTCGGCCCTGTTGCTGCTGATGCATTCGGTCGTCTCCGTTCAGGAATCCCAGGAGGCGGGAGCCGGAGCCGAGGCTCTGCGCGAGATCCAGGAGGGAATGGCTGGCCAGCTTCGACATCTTGCAACCAAGGGAAGCAATGACTGTGAACTGGTCACCATGGCAGACACCCTCTCTTTTTGCACGTTCGAGGCGGGATCGGAGGGCTGGGAAATGCTCACCGCGTATCGCTACGCCCTGCTGGAAGATGGATCGCTCGAACAGGTTGTCCACCCCCTCGGAAGCCCGGCCAGGACCAATATGGTGCTGTCCGGCGTCGCGGCATTCACGGTGCGCGGTTTCAGCGATGGGGTCTGGCAAGAAACGGCGACCCGAGCCATCCCGGAGATGATGCAGATTGAACTGGCCCTCGAGACCGAGGAGCGCGCATCGAAAACGGTTTTTATCCCCGCTTCGATCCGGGTTCGGAGTACCCTGGAAAGGCGCTGAGTGCGTCGGAGAAATCGGCCGGGGGTGGCGCCGTGATATCCAGCCCTTGCTGGGTTCCCGGATGCTGGAATCGGATACGGGCGGCATGCAGTAGTTGGCGCGGAACAGCACCGTCAGTGACCCCGTATTGCTTATCCCCAACCACGGGAAATCCGGCTTCGGCAAGATGCCGTCGCACTTGATGTTTCCTGCCTGTTTCAAGCCGGACGTGTAACAGACTCCGGTGTTTCGAGGTGGCAACACACGTGCAGTGGGTGCGCGCGGACTTTCGGTCCAGACGGTGGTCGAAGAGTTTGTTCTTCCATGGGACCTTGCCGTGAACGACCGTGTGATAGTCCTTCTCGATCGCGCGTTCCTTAAACAGTGAAAGCAGGCGCTGTTGCGTCTCGGGGTTCCTGGAAAACACGACGCAGCCGGTCGTTTCCCGGTCAAGGCGGTGTACCGCCCGCAGTGGCTTTTCCCGGCGCTGATCGCGGAGGAAGCCCTCCAGACTGTAGCCGCCGGTCACCGTGATATAGGGGCGCTTGTTAAAGATGACCAACTGGTCGTCCTCAAATAGAATCGGCGGGTTGCGCGGGTCGGCGTGAAGCGGGTCGGTGTGGACAGTGATCGTGTCGCCGCGCTTCAAGGGGTGCTTGGCAATCCACACTAATTTGCCGTTCACCCAAACACACTTTTGGTCGAGGACGCGTTTGGTGTGGCGTTGGGAGAGACCTTGTTCGCGTTTGATCAACGCAATGAGGGTCTCGGGTTCCTGCGCCTTTAGAACATGACGCATGTTAATGAGGCTGACTAAGGCCCAAGATCAGGCCGAAGGAGAAAAGGTTTAGGACTTTTTGTGGCGTCGGCGCATAACGCCGAGTCCAAGTGCTCCAAGCAAGATGAGCACGAACGTGGAGGGTTCAGGAACGGCACGATCAAGAACGATCAGACCCGCGTTCCACTGTTGCTGCGTCGGCTCGTCGTTGGCAAGTTCGGTGTACTTGTAGACACCGCCGTTGCTGGGCGTTGGGTGGGTGACTTGAGTCGGATCGGTATCAACACTGTCTCCGAACGCAAAAGTGCCGGCAGTCGTTGGGTCGGCAACATTAAATACCCGAATGTAGAACAGGCCCATCTCACCATCAACGCCACCGGTGGTGTCCACCAAAGCGTTCAGATCGGTGATCGGGGTGGAAGAGGCAAATCCCCCGGCATCGAAAGGCGGGAAGCCACCGTCACCAATCATCGCGGTCGAGACGAGAACATCATCGCCAATGGGCGCACCGTTGGACAAATCGATGTCGGAGCCACCTCCGTTGCCATCGCCATCGGCATCGTAGATCAAGTAGACTAAGGATCCAGCTGCGACAGCCAATCCGGTGTCAGGGTCAATGATGGTGTCTTCTGCCGCTGCACCAAACAAATCACCCGCAGACCATTGGAGGTCTGCGAGCGAGATCGTTTGCGCGAGGGCAAAAATGGAGAATGCGGTGAGCCAGATTTTCAACTTCATTGTAGATACTGATTAGTTTATGATACCCATGATGCAAGGGTAATTCATCAGGGAACGTCGTACGGACGCGTAATGTTCCAGGTGAACTGTCCGGCGTCAGCGCGGCGCTGGTACCAAATTGCAGCACCCGGCTCCAGAAAAAAGTCCGGTACGGCACCTTCACCGACAAAACCGGGGGTGGCGGCAGGATCGGCTGGAACCTTTACCCACTTGCTAAGGCTGCTGAGAAACCAGAAGCGGTCGTAAGCGTTGTGGACCGTGTTCCACTGGAAAACGAGATCGGATTGGTTGATATTGGCACCGCCAGCCACCTTTGAGTTAAGATCGCTCAAGGTGGTGTCACGGATGGAAATTTCAGCCGGATAGGGATTGTGGATCATTTGCAGGCCAGGTTTGACGACCAGACCGATGGAGGGGTCAACCGGGACCTCACCGACAAAAACGACAGTGTTGATGCCGGGGGTTTCGGAGTTGGTCACCCAGAAGCCTTCGCCGGGATTGATCGGTTCATCGTTGGCAAAACCAACACCCGACTCAACCCAGCTACCCGCGAACGGACCGGCATCGAGCTGATAGAAGATACGATAGACCCCATTGGCAGCGTCCCATTTAAGCACGTTGTCTGCAGCGGTGTTCACCGAGCCACCGGTAATTTGGCCGGAGAAGATGTTTGAGATGGTGTTGACCGAACTATCGAACGGGGTGGAAGCCATGACTTGTCCGCCATTGTCAACCAGTACTTTATTGAACCCAACCATATTGGAATAGACGGTCTGTCCAGAAACTGAAGCGGCTAATCCTCCGAGAAGAATGCCGACGAGCCATGTAATTTTCGTTTGTTTCATAATTTGCTACTTTCGTTTTAAATCTTTTCGCTGACTGACGCTTCAGTCTTACGGATGGTGCATACTATCCGTCAATCAGGCCTTTTCAAACAGATAACCACGTATTTCAGTCACTGAACGACAGGGTACAGTGAACGGCCTGGTACAGCACGGAAAAAGATGTAAAAATGCAGGGGCTATCATCGGAACGTGCACGATTTCAGGCACTTACGTGTACCAAAAAAACTTTGAAAAAAGGGCTCCGATCTGGCGGATTTCCGCGTTCTTTTTGCAAAATCAGAAGCTTTACACCATTTTCAAAGTTGGCGGACTTGTCCCGTTCCAAGGGCCGTGGAAGCAAAACAGCCCGACCTCGTGAAAGGCCGGGCTGAGTTGCAGGCGGGAGGCGCCTTGGGTTACTTCAGATCAGCGGCATGCACTTTAATGCCGACCGGCGCGCTGAAGTAGACCGCATCTCCGGAGGTTCCGGTGATTGCTTCGCCGACGAGAACGACGGGGTGGGCAGCATCGGAGACATCGAGGACCACGGCGGTTCCACTGAAGGGGAACACCAGGGTGTTGGCACCTTCATTGGCGAACGTGACTTCAGCGCCGACCAGTTCGACGGTTTGGCTGTCACCGGCAACCGGGCTGGCGGAAACCGTTGCCATCCGGTGCGGTTCGTCAGTCGTGAGGGTCTTCACGTTGGCCCCAGCGGCGGAGACGTAGAAGACGAGTCCGCCTTCGACGGCGATCGAGTCAACGATTTGGCCGTCAATCACCACATCGGTGGTGTCGGCGTCGGCCGCGATGCTATAGATGCCCTGATCGGCGATGGCGAGTCCTTCGCCGCCTCCGACAGCCACGGTGACTTCACCGATGACGGTGCGACCGAGGTCGTTGTCGAGTTCTTCGAGCGTGTAGGTATACATGCCGTCGGCGACGATGTCTTGGATGCTGTATTCCGCACCCGAACCGCTGTTGGCGGAGAGGATGAGACCGTCGTTCACACGCTGACCATCACGGTAGACGTAGTAGCCGAGCGAGTTCTCTTCGTAGGCGGTGAGCCAGTCGAGGTTCACGGCGTTGCCGGCAACACGAGCGCCGAAGGATTCCAGCGTGACCGCGGTAGCTCGACCGAGGAAGCCGAAGTCGGCATCCGGGAAGTACTGTCCGGCGGAGAGGTTGACCGTGTATTCTAGCGGCGTGCTGTCGAGCGAGAGCTGTGCCGGGATGGTGTTGCGGTCGATTTCAACGCGGTAGTTGCCCGGAGCGAGGTCCAAGAACTGGTAGGTGCCGTTGGCGGTCGTGAGCGTGGTGGCCACGAAGGACTCGGTGCCGTCAGGATTTACCGAGTAGAGGTTCACGGTGGCTCCGATGATGCCGAGGTTGGCGAGGTTCTCGTTGCCGGGGTTGCCGTCGCCGTTGAGGTCTTCCCAGACCGTGTCGCCGAGGCCGGCGCGTTCGATGATGACACCCAGATCGATGTCCGGGATGTTTTGGCCATCGAAGGTGAGGGAGACCGGTGTGGTGAACCCGGTGGACGGGTTGCCGTCCGAGTCGAGGTCGTCGTCGCCGGCGTCTTGGAGGGTGACGCTGAATCCATTCGGCAGGGTGCCGACACCGAAGACCACAGTGTAGTTTTGGCCGATCGGCAGGTTGTCGAACAGGTATTTACCAGTGCTGTCGGTCACGGTGGAGCCGACGTTGGTGCCGTTGCTGAAGAGTTCGACGGAGATGCCGGCGATGCCGGGTTCGCCGGGATCTTGGAGGCCGTTCTCGTCGATATCTTCGAACACGCGGTCACCGATCGAGCCGAAGCCGACGATGGCTGGCGGTTCGTCCACCGAAATGACGCGGGCGTCATCGGTGTCCATGACCATCGGAGCGCCGGGGATCGGTGCGAAGGAACTGTCGCTCGGCGCGCCGACCACTTTGGCCACGTTGGTGAGGGCGCCGGAAGTGCGTTCGACGAAGACGAACTGCACGCCGCCAACCGGGAGGTTCGGCACGGCGATCATGGCAGCCGGGCTGATGTCGGTGTCGGTGACGACCACGCTGGAGAGCGGGGTGTCGCCGGTGTTTTCGACGCGGAAGCAGAAGGTCACAGCGTCGATGTTGGTCACGAGTGCGACTTCAGTACCGGGGCAGCCAGCGCCACCGTCGTGTCCGGCGTAGACCGTTTTCTGCAGGTCGATGGCCGGGGTGATCGGCTCGACTTTGGCGGTGTCGTCGTCGGTCGGCATGGACAGACCGGGAATCGGCGTGCCGCCCATGTCGGTCGGCGTGCCGGTGACGGACGCGGTGTTGAGGAGTTCGGCGGCGAGGCTGTTCTCGGCGAACTCGACGACGGAGGCACCCGGTGCCAGCGGACCGGGGATGGTGACGCTGTAGCCGATGTCGGTGTCGGTGACGATGATGTTACCCAAGTAGGTGCCACCGGTGTTGGTGACTTTGAAGCAGTAGGTGACATCGCTGCCGACCGGACCTTGGACCAGTTCGCCACCTTCGCAGGAAGCGCCATTGTCGTGTCCGGCGTAGACCGTTTTCTCGATCGCGACGCCGGGGTCGGTTCCCGGACGAACTTCGGCCGTGTCGTCGTCGGTCACGTCCGGAGCGCCTGGAATGTCGTTACCGGCGCTGTCAGTCGGGTTGCCGGTGACATCAGCCATGTTGATCAGGGCGGCGGCGAGCGTTTCTTCGGCGAAGACTGTGGCCATGGCGCCAGGTGCCAGCGGTCCGGCGATCGTGGTGCTGAAACCGATGTCGGTGTCACTCACCATGATGTTGCTGAGGTGGGTGTCGCCGGCGTTGGTGACTTTGAAGCAGTAGGTCACTTGCGAACCAACCGGGGAAACCACCAGCTCGCTGCCTTCGCAGGAATTGCCGCCGTCGTGTCCGAGGTACACGGTCTTCTCAAGGGAGATGGCCGGGTTGAGTTCGGGTTCGACTTTGGCGGTATCGTCGTCGGAGACGTCCGGGAGGCCAGGAATGTCAGCGCCGCTGGCGTCCGTCGGGTTACCCGAGACATCGGCGGTGTTGAGCAGTTCGGCGGTGAGCGTTTCCTCGCTGTGGAGGAAGGCGGAAGCGCCGGGGGCGAGCGGTCCGGCGATGGTGCCGGTGAAGCCGATGTCGGTGTCGTTGACCATCAGGTTGCTGAGGTGCGTGCCACCGACATTGATGACTTCGAAGCAGTAGGTGATCGCCGTTCCGGGAGCGTCTTGGACCAGTGCCAAACCGGGGCAGGAGCCGCCGTCGTTATGGCCGACGTACACCGTTTTCTCGAGTCGGACGGCCGGGTCAGTACCGGTGCGCACTTCGGCGATGTCGTCGTCGGTGACGTCCGGCACGCCGGGCAGATCGTTGCCGGCGCTGTCGGTCGGGTTACCGGCGACATCAGCCATGTTGATCAGGTCGGCGGAGAGGGTGGCGTCGGCGTGGACGGTTTGCATCGCGCCGGGGGCCAACGGACCAGCGATCGTGGTGCTGAAGCCAATGTTGGTGTCACTCACCATGATGTTGCTGAGGTGGGTATCGCCGGTGTTGGTGATTTTGAAGCAGTAGGTCACTAACGAACCGGCCGGGGAGACGACCAGTTCGGAGCCTTCGCAGGAGGCGCCGTCGTTTTGGCCGAGGTACACGGTCTTTTCGAGCGTGATGCCCGGCATGACAACCGGTTCCACCGCGGCGGTGTCGTCGTCGGTGACGTCGGCGAGGCCGGGGATGTCGGCGCCGGAAGCGTCGGTCGGGTTACCGGAGACGTCGGCGGTGTTGACGAGAGCGGCGACGAGGGTTTCGTCGACGTGCACGAAGGCGGAGGCGCCGGGGGCCAGCGGTCCGGCGATGGTGTCGGTGAAGCCGATGTCCATGTCGGTCACGATCAGGTTGCTCAGATGAGTGCCACCGACGTTGATGACTTCGAAGCAGTAGGTGATCGCGGTACCGGGGGCGTCTTGCACCAGTTCCGAACCGGGGCAGGAGGCGCCGCCGTTATGGCCGACGTACACCGTCTTCTCGAGACGCACAGCCGGATCCGTACCGGTGCGCACTTCGGCGTCGTCCATATCGGAGACGTCCGTCTGACCGGGCAGGTCGTTCCCGGCGCTGTCGGTCGGGTTGCCGTTGACGCTGGCGGTGTTGACCAGATCGGCAGCGAGCGTGGCGTCGGCGTGGACGGTTTGCATCGCGCCGGGGGCCAGCGGGCCGGGAATCACGGTGCTGAAGCCGATGTCGGTGTCAGTAACCATGATATTGGAGAGGTGCGTGTCACCGGTGTTGATGACTTTGAAGCAGTAGGTCACGTCCGAACCGGCGGGGGAGACCACCAGTTCCGTTCCCTCGCAGGAAGCGCCCGCGTCGTGTCCGAGATAGACGGTTTTCTCGAGCGTGATGCCCGGTTCGAACATTTCCATGTAGCCGAAATCCTGGTCGCGGTTGTGCTCTCCAGCCGCGAGCGAGTAGGTGGACTGGCTGTCATCGCTACCGTCGAAGTCGAAGGTCTCGCCGCCGACCAGATTGGCCGGGAGGGTGGAGGAATCAACGGTGACAAGGTAAATGCCGGCGACGAGGTTGGTGAAGAAGTACTCACCATTGCCGTCGGTGACGGTGCTCGCGCTGACCGGGGTTCCTTGGTTGTCGGTACCGGTGAGGTTCACCGTGACACCGGCGATCGGCGTGTCGGCAACCGGGTCGAAGGTGCTGTTGTCGTCGACCGCGTCGATGAACACGGTGTCGCCAATGGATCCGAGCGGCGTTTCGTCCACGTCGGCCGGATCGTCATCGGTGACGGTGGTTCCGTCCGGTCCGTCGCCGCTCACCGAGGCGATGTTGTCGATGTCGCCGGTGATGGTGCCGGGGACGACGAAGATCTGCATGTCGCCAACCGGCATGGTGCCGACGCTAATCGGGGCAATGCCGAGGATCGGGTCGGTGATGACCACGTTGTTGAGGACAACCGGGCCGATGTTGCTGACTTTCAAGCACCAGGTGATCACGGTGCCGGTGGTGGCCGTGAAGCTTTCCACTCCGGGGCAGCCGGCGGCGCCGACGGTGCCTTCAGTAACCGTCTTTTCGATTAGGATGGCTGGGGCGTCGCAGACGACGCGGACCGGGGTTTCCGAGGTGGTCGCGTTGCCGCAGTCGTCGGTGACGGTCACGGTGACGGTGACGTCATCGGTGATCACGGTACCAGCCGCCGGGGTCTGGCTGATGGTGATGTTACCAGCGGAGGAGCAGTTGTCGACGCTGCTGAGAACCACGTCTGGGACGATGGCGTCGCAGTTGGCACCACCATCAAGAACGATAGTCGGGGAGACGGCAACCGACGGGGCAACTTCATCGGTAATGGTGATGGTCTGGTTCGCTACGACCTCGTTGCCGCAGGCGTCGGTCGCAGTCCACGTGCGAACGATGGTCCGTTCGCCCTGGCAGCTGCCCGGGGTTTCGGTTTCGGTCGGAACGAGGCTCGGCGTGGAGCAGTCGTCCGTGGCCGTGACGGTCGCGCCGGGGATGGCGTCGGTGCAGGACAGCGTCACATCGGAAGGCACGCCGTTGAGCACCGGATCGGTGGTGTCTTCGAGCGTGATGGTCTGCGTGTGCACGGCGTCGTTGCCGCAGGCGTCGGTCGCCGTCCAAGTGCGGATGAGGCCTTGGCCGGCGCAGGTGACCGGACCAGGCGCCTCGGTGAAGGCGACGGTCGCTTGACCGCAGTCGTCGGTGGCGGCGAGCACCACAGGTGCCGGGATGCTGGAGCAGTCGACGGTGATGTCAGCAGGGCCACCGACGATCACAGGATCGGTGGTGTCGACCACGGTGATGATCTGTTCGGCGGAGACGGAGTTGCCGCAGGCGTCCATGGCAGTCCACGTGCGGATGATGCCGACGCCGGCGCAGGTGGTCGGACCGGGGCGATCAGCCGAGGTGACGGTTACGTTGTTGTCGCAAGCGTCGGTGGCGGTGACGGTGGCAGGTGCCGGGAACGGATCGCTGCAATCAACCGTCGCGTCAGCCGGAACACCGA
>Ga0209828_1003066_pt1 | contig 13134 bp, 11 predicted proteins | sample MaitaG_FD_187429 | JGI IMG/M metagenome (GOLD analysis project Ga0209828, IMG submission 187429) | Marine algal microbial communities from Maine, USA - Maine_Asex2 metaG (SPAdes) (version 2) | ecosystem: Host-associated > Algae > Red algae > Unclassified | place: Maine, USA | collected 2015-01-05 | reverse complement strand
CACCCGAAGCTTATGACGGTGGTAATCTTGCTTTAATTGAAAATGGAGATATTGTCACAATCGATGCAGTTAACAATAAGTTAGACGTTAATTTAACTATTGAAGAATTAGAGAAACGTCGAGCAGCATGGCAACAACCCAAAGATGAATTAATTGGAATATTGAAAAAATATAGACGATCTGTATCAACAGCAAGTGAAGGCTGTGTGACTGATCTATAAATGTTATTGAGTATGGCAGTAAAGACAAAAGCTAAAACTAAAAAAGTAAAGAGCTCAAAGAAAAAAACGCCGAAGACAAAAAAAATGTCTGGTGCGCAAGCAATTTTAGAATGTCTAATCGCAGAAGATGTTGACTTAATTTATGGTTATCCAGGTGGAGCGATTATGCCTTTTTATGATGCACTGTATCATTACCACGAAAAGATTACGCATATACTGACGCGTCACGAACAAGGTGCAATTCATGCAGCCCAAGGGTATGCTAGAGCCACAAGAAAAACAGGTGTTGCAGTAGCAACCTCAGGACCTGGAGCAACGAATCTTTTCACAGGGCTAGCAGACGCTCTTTTGGATTCGACTCCAATTGTTTGTTTTACTGGTCAAGTGTATTCACAATTGCTCGGTTCAGATGCATTTCAAGAAATTGATGTAATCGGCTGTACGAATTCAATTACGAAGTGGAATTATCAAATCACAGACGCAAAAGAAATTCCAGAAATATTTGCTAAAGCATTTTACATTGCCAATTCAGGAAGACCCGGACCTGTATTAATTGACATTACAAAAGATGCACAGATCGAGGAATTAGATTTCTCTTATAAAAAAGTAAATGCTGTTCGTAGTTATGTACCAAAATTAAAAATTAATCTCACTGATCTTAAGGATGCAGCAGATTTAATTAATAAGGCAAAAAAACCATTTATATTAGCCGGTCATGGAATACACATTTCCAAAGGACAAGACATATTTAAAGATTTTGTAGAAAAAACTGGTATTCCTGTAGGCTGTACAATTCATGGCTTATCGACTCTTTCTGATAATCACGAGTTACATACAGGCATGCTGGGAATGCATGGTAATTACGGCCCAAATATCATGACGAATCAATGTGATTTATTGATTGCGATCGGAATGAGATTTGATGATCGTGTGACAGGTAACCTAAGTCGCTATGCCAAACAAGCTAAAAAAATCCATATTGAAATAGATCCTTCTGAGATCAATAAAAATGTCAAAGTGGATGTCCCGATACTTGGTGATGCTAGAGAGGCATTAGAAGCACTGATGCCACTAGTCGAAGAAAAATCTTACCCAAAATGGCTTCAAGGCTTTAGAGATTGTGATAAAAAGGAGCACGAAAAAGTAATTAAAAGAGACCTAAAAAGATCCAAAACGGGTCCAATTAAAATGGGTCGAGTCATTAAAGAGGTATCTGACATGACGAATGGTGACGCTATTGTGGTCACTGATGTCGGTCAGCACCAAATGGCTGCTGCTCGATACTATGATTATCTAGGTCGTGATCTATGGATCTCATCTGGTGGAGCGGGGACGATGGGCTTTGGTCTTCCAGCAGCGATTGGTGCAAAAATGGGAATGCCTCAAAAAGAAGTTATACTGTTCGTTGGTGACGGTGGTTTTCAGATGACATTGCAAGAGCTAGGTGTTTGCACACAATGGGATGTGGCTGTTAAGATTGTCCTTTTAGATAACAACTATTTAGGTATGGTCAGACAATGGCAACAGCTATTTTTTGACAAACGATATTCATCAGTAGAATTGCAAAATCCAAATTTCCTTAAAATTGCTGAAGGATTTGGAGTCGCAGGACATGAAGTGACAAAAGCAAAAGATGTCACTGCTGGACTTGAAAAAATGCTTAAACACAAAGGAGCATATTTATTACATGTCAGATGTCAAAAAGAAGAAAATGTATTTCCTATGATTGCATCAGGAAAAGCTGTAGATGAAATCGTTTTAGAGTAATCAATAATAGATTGATAAAAAATAAAAAATGAGAAAATCAGAATTCACACTCACTGTATTTTCAGAAGATGTCACTGGACTCATGGGAAGGATCGTCGGTGTTATTACCAGACGACACATGAACATTGAAGCCTTGACCGTATCCAAATCCTCAATGGAAGGTATCCATAGATTCACAATTGTGATAAAAGAAACTGAGGAAAATATACGCAAGTTAGTCGCACAGATTGACAAACAAGTGGATGTCCTAAAAGCATTTTATTATAAAAACAATGAAATAGTACATCAAGAAATTGCCCTATACAAAATCCCAAGTGTTGCTTTTTATAAAGGGAATGAGGTTGAAAAATTAGTACGCACCCACAGTGCACGGATCCTTTCAATAGAATCAGATTACATAGTCATTGAAAAGACAGGCCATGCTAAAGAGATTGAAGCATTATTAAAAGAACTCAAAAAAATAGGTATATATGAATTTGTACGTTCTGGAAGAGTGGCAATAGTCAAGCCGATGGAACGTCTAAATAATTATCTAAAATCTTTAGAAGAAATGGCAGCCAGCCAAGATTCTACATTAAATTAAACAAAACTAAAATACAATACAATGGCATTACTTAATTTTGGAGGGACGGAAGAGAATGTAGTAACAAGAGAGGAATTCCCTTTAGACAAAGCAAGAGAAGTCTTAAAAGACGAAACAATTGCAATTATCGGTTATGGAGTACAAGGACCAGGACAGGCATTAAACCTTAGAGATAATGGTTTTAATGTCATCATCGGTCAGCGTAGTCCATCAAAGACTTATGATAAAGCAGTCGCTGATGGCTGGGTTCCAGGAGAGACTCTTTTCTCTATTGAAGAAGCTGCTCAAAAAGGCACAATTATTCAATATCTACTTTCGGATGCGGCACAAATCTCAGTTTGGCCAACATTAAAACCACATTTAACGGCTGGAAAATCTTTATACTTTTCTCATGGATTTGGGATTACATACAAAGACAGAACAGGAATCATTCCACCAACGGATATCGATGTCATACTTGCTGCACCAAAAGGTAGTGGTACGAGTTTGAGAAGATTATTCTTAGCAGGGAAAGGATTAAACTCAAGCTTTGCAATCTTCCAAGATGCCACTGGAAAAGCTAGAGAAAAAGTCGTTGCCCTGGGAATAGGTATTGGTTCAGGTTATCTATTTGAGACAACTTTTAAAAGAGAAGTCTACTCTGATCTAACTGGAGAACGAGGTACATTGATGGGAGCGATTCAAGGATTATTTGCAGCGCAGTATGACTTACTAAGAAGTAGAGGGCACTCCCCTTCTGAAGCATTTAATGAAACTGTAGAAGAAGCGACAGAATCTTTATATCCACTAATCGCAGAAAACGGCATGGATTGGATGTATGCCAACTGCTCGACTACAGCACAACGAGGTGCATTAGATTGGTGGAAAAAATTCAGAGATGCAACTCGTCCAGTTTTCGAAGAATTATACGACAGTGTTCAATCTGGAAATGAAGCACAGTTATCTATTGATAGCAATAGTCAAGATGATTATAGAGAAAAATTAGAAAAAGAATTAGAAGAATTAAGAGAATCTGAAATGTGGAGAGCCGGTAGGACTGTCCGAGGTTTAAGACCACAAAATTCCTAAGTGAATACAGTAACTACACTCATTCCTGTAGAAGATATCATCACAGCAAGGCAACGCCTTAGAGGCGTTGCCATCAAAACTCCACTGCTCAGGAATCATAATTTGTCCCAACAATTTGGTGCAAACATCTTTTTAAAAAGAGAAGATATGCAAGTTGTACGCTCTTTCAAGATTAGAGGTGCGTATAACAAAATGAAATCGATGTCTGCAGATGAGTTAATAAATGGCATCGTCTGTGCAAGTGCTGGAAATCATGCGCAAGGTGTCGCAATGGCCTGTGCCAAACTAAAAGTCCAAGGCACCATTTACATGCCGTGTACAACACCAAATCAGAAAATCAAAAAAGTTGAACAGTTCGGTGGTGATTATGTAAACGTGATTTTAGAAGGTGATACATTTGATGAGTCTTCTGAGAAAGCCAGACTTATCTCAGACTCAAATGACATCCCGTATATTCATCCATTTAACGATCGACAAATTATAGCAGGACAAGGCACAGTCGGGATGGAGATTATTGAAGATATGGAAGATCCCATTGATTATATCGTGGTCTCAGTCGGCGGTGGAGGATTAATTTCAGGTATTGGAAGTTATGTAAAAGTCTTGAGTCCTGAGACGAAAATTATAGCGGTGGAGGCAGAAGGCGCTCCATCTCTCAAAGCTGCTTTAGATCATGGTGGAGTGAAAATCCTTGATGAAATAGATGGCTTTGCAGACGGAATAGCGACTCAGAGTATTGGAGAAATAAACTACGAGATTTGTAAGGAGATCGTCGATCGAGTGATCTTAGTTCCCGAAGGAAAAATGTGTACTAAGATTTTGGAACTGTATAACGAAGAAGCAATCGTTGTAGAACCTGCATGTGCTAGTGTCATAGCAGCTTTGGATGATATAGTAGATGAAATCAAAGGAAAAAATGTAGTCGTCGTGCTCAGTGGTGGAAATAATGATATCACTCGAACAGAAGAGATCAAAGAAAGATCTTTGTTATACGAAGGGAAAAAACACTATTTTATTATTCGATTTCCTCAGCGCGCAGGAGCTTTGAAAGAGTTCTTAAATGTACTTGGACCCGATGACGATATCGCACATTTTGAATATACAAAAAAGAATAATCGCGAAAGCGGGCCAGCCTTAGTAGGGATTGAGCTAAAAAATAAAGACGACTTCCAACCTCTTTTAGAAAGGATGACTAAAGCAGATATTAAATTTGAGCATCTCAATAAAAATCCGATGCTTTTTGAGATGTTGATATAGGCTCCCGTTGTCGCAAATATTGAGTGTTTATTATAACATTTGAGATCGAATAAAAGTAATGATCATATTAGTTTACACCAATTAAGTCGGATCGTTGATTGTCAATTATCCATATCTTTTTTGTCTGAGGCCTTGTACATAAACCGGTGTTGGAATAACGGATTTTAGTTGGACTTTTAGATGACTTCGATTTTAGAATAGGCAATCGGAATTCTGTTGAATCATTGAAATCAGTGGTAATCTGCGTTTCTAACAAGTGGAAAGGCTAATGGAGTACAGTAATTTGTGGACCATTGACTTTTCGAATAAATGAACAATTTCAATCACATTGCTTTAATACTATATGTCAGATCGAAATAAACTAATCTTCATCATCGTCATTCTAGGGCCATGCGTCTTACTCAGCTATTATATCGCCGCCCAATTCAACACAAAGGGCATAGATGCATTATGGGGCAATATTCCAGAACATATTAAAGTATATTATCCAATTGGCATGTTGGTCGCTACCATTGGTTTCTTTCCGTTTACCTATCTGACAGTATTTAAATCCTCAAATCCAAGACAATATATACTTCCCTATTTACTCGTATTAATTCCGTCTATATTGTGGATGCCAATGACAGTGTCTTACATCAATGATTCTAATGAATTTATATGGCTATGTATTCGGATTGTTTTGCTGCTTGTCGCAATAGGAGCCATTCTGATTTATATGAGAATGAAAGTTGAATTTAAAGCTGACAAATCAACTGTATATTTATTTGCCTTAATTGGAATTTTGGGATTTATTGGGCATACATTATTATTGGATGGATTGTTGTGGCCATATTATTTTAAGTAAGAATAGTTGAAGGTCGATGATCCATATTATTTTGACGAGGGTACGAATCACGAATTTTAAATGGATGACTGGATTAAGCAGATTTTGAAGTGGGTAATCATAAATCTTTTCAATCTTAGAAATTATTTTTAAGCTGTGTTTTTGACACGTGTGGAAAGGCAGATGCAGCACCATGAAGTTGATCCACTATTGACAATCAACCATAGACTTAAAAACCTACTCCCTAACACTCCATATCTCATGAATTGGCTGACCTTTACTTGATAAGCCAGAGTGATGCCAAGTCCCGCCAATCAACTCAAAATTAAAATTTAGGCTTGCTCCGACTCTAGAATCATCCCTTGAAAAGAATTCAATATTTTCAACATACTCGCCATCAATTGTCGTATAAGTGCCGCCACCCGTTCCTTTAAACTCTTTTGTTTCTGTGTTGTAAGCAATCCATTGAAAACGTGTGCCTGATAAAATCTTCATTGTTTTTCTAGGGCGAGTCGTATCTCTTGTTTGTGTCTCGCCATCACGAATTCTTCCAGACATCAACCATGCACCTTGCAATTTTCCTGGAGTTGCATTATCTATTCTAATCATATTCATATCACGTCCGACAATACCCATTTCAGAATCATTAATATAAACCCTAAAACTGACTTCAGTACCAACACGTTCTGGATTTTGAGAATCAAACTCAATAGTCTCAGTCATCACATCACCGTCTAATGTCCAAGTACCACCATTTGTACCAATAAATTTTCCGGTTAATGGATCATAGTTCGTCATGACTTGATAGCCATCTGAAAAAATAACAACACTTCTCATTTTATCGCCGTCTTGAGAAGTGTTTATACCTTCCCATGCACCGATGAAACTTTGGGCTGTGAGGGTAACAATGCAGAAATAAAGAATAATGAATAAGAACATGTTTTTCATAACAATCAGTATTTTAATTGTTACTAAATATACTGAATAGTAGCCAAAGAGTGAGATCCTGAAATAAATTCAGATACTGTTTTAAAGGGAGCGTGTCATCCTGAACTTGTTTCAGAATCTGCCGTTTTAAAGGGAGCGTGTCATCCTAAACTCGTTTCAGAATCTGCCTTTCTATATCTGTCCAATTCTTCTCTCGAAAACCAGTCATTCGCATGATCTGATAGATCCTCATTCACTGATTTAATTAAATTCCATTTCCAATCACGATGCCAGTTCTTCAGCTGTTTCTCGCGTCTTATTGCATGACCCATCCCAAATATAGATTCATAATATAATAAATCAACAACTCCATAGCGATTTGTGAATGCTGATCCTTTACCCAATGTATGGTACAAAATCCGGTTTTCTAAATTACTTGTGAGACCAACATATAGAGTAGTTCTATTTTTATTGGATAAGATATATACGTATCCTAGTTTCATAAAAGTTGTGTTGTGTTCGTATGCTATGAAGATATACAAAAGTCTATGTAGGATGAGATCCTGAAATAAATTCAGGATGACTACTCCGAATTTCAGGATGATTGTCATAATGGGAGCGTGTCATTCTGAACTCGTTTCAGAACCTGCCAATGTATATAAATCCATTTCAGCTTGAGAAAACCAATCCATTGCAAAATCTACTAAATCTCTATTCACTGACCGCTCTGTATTTTAGGATGAGATCCTAAGCCAAATTCAGGACGACTGCTCAGTATCGGGCAATTGATCCAACTACAGACTCGCCGTCAACAACAATTCGAGCGCCGTATATTTTAATTTATGTCGTTTAGCGAGATGTTCATTTGTAATTCGACCTTTATACGCATAGACTGCATTTCTAATACCGCCATGTTCGTATAATAAATGGTTTAAATCTTTCTTACTTCCCATTTTTAATATGAGTGGAGTCAATATATTACTCATCGCTTGTGACGCTGTTCTTGCCACCTTAGAGGCTATATTCGGAACACAATAATGGATCACACCATGTTTGATAAATGTAGGTTTTTCATGGCTCGTCAATGCTGAAGTCTCAATACATCCACCTTGGTCAATGCATACATCTATGATGACAGATCCAGACTTCATGTGGCTCACCATTTCCTCTGACACAATTACAGGGGATCTTCCCGTCTTCGAGTGCACGGCACCGATTACCACATCAGCACTCATCAATTGGTATGCGAGATATTCTGGGTTTAATGAAGAGGTATGTAAATGTCTACCTACTCTGGCTTGTATCCGGCTCAATTTATTGATATCATTATCAAAGATTCGGACTGAAGCACCAAGTGCAATAGCAGTCTTAGTGGCATATTCTCCCACGACTCCTGCACCAATGATTAAGACCTTAGCAGGCGGCACACCCACTACACTTCCTAACAATGCACCTCTTCCTCCATTGATATTATTCAATAAATCTGCTGCCGTTAAGATCGCACTTTTACCAGCTATTTCGCTATGAATTTTAATGATTGGATAAGAGCCATCTTCGGCTCTGTACATGCCAGAAGAAATCGCAACCACCTTTTTTTGAATAAGTTTATTTAAATATGCCTCATTTACAATAGGCATATGAAGCGGAGTAATTAGGATTTGACCAGTCTTTAGATATTCAAGCTCCTCCATATTAGGTGGAGAAGTTTTGACGATGATGTCTGATTCATATACTGATTTTACATCTACTATTCTGGCTCCAGCTTCACTATAATGATGATCATCATAGTTAGATTCTTTTCCTGCTTCACGCTCTACCAATACATTGTGACCATAACCTGTGATTGTCCGAATGGATGGTGGAACAATAGGCACGCGATGCTCATTGTTATCCTTTTCCTTAGGAATTCCAATAGTGATATTGTGATCTGATGATTGAACTTCTAGTGTCTCGACTTGAGTCTCATATTGACCTTTGGAGAAAAAAGTGGAGAAACGATAATTCTTTACTGATTCGTCCATATGCATTAACCCTTACTCGGGAATTGAGTTATATAAATGTACAATTTTTCGACTGGAATCTTCTAGGACTTCGATTTTGATTGTCTGATGGTCTGGAATTATATTTTCAATGATATCAGCCCATTCTATGAAAATATAGTCCCCGCGGTATAAATAATCTTCAATGCCAATATCAAAAGCCTCCTCCACTGAATTCAAACGATATAAATCCATATGAAACACTGATCCTTTGTCTGATATATATTCGTTAATAATTGAATATGTTGGACTGACAACAGAATCAGAGATTTCAAGTACTTTGCCGAATGCTTTCATGAGTGTGGTTTTACCAGCACCGAGCTCTCCAGATAGGCAAAAAATAGTATGAATTCTATTCTTTTCTAGTATCGTCTCTGCAAGCTCAAATAGCTGATTTTCAGCCCTTACTGTGTATATATCCTTGTTCACTAATTTATTCAGAGTATAATTAAAAATAATACTACAAAAGTTCCTCATAATTAAGTCTTTATATCCCGAAATCAAAGAAAAAGAGAGCTTAAAATCGTATCTTTATTACCTCTATTGAACAAAGAAATATGACAGAGAAATCTAAAGATTATAATGCTAGTAATATTACCGCCCTAGAAGGTCTAGAAGCGGTGAGAATGAGACCTGGAATGTACATCGGTAGTACCGATACAAAAGGTCTTCATCATCTTGTTTGGGAGGTTGTCGATAACTCTATCGATGAACACCTTGCCGGTCACTGTAGCGAGATTACGGTTAAAATATTAAAGGGAAACTCCATAGAAGTCACAGATGACGGTCGAGGTATTCCGACTGGGATGCATGAAAAATTGCAGAAATCAGCTTTAGAAGTTGTTATGACTGTTCTGCATGCAGGTGGCAAATTTGATAAAGATACTTATAAGGTTTCTGGCGGTCTCCATGGAGTAGGTGTTTCATGTGTAAACGCCTTGTCTCAATATGTAAGAGCAGAAGTGCGGAGAGACGGCAAACTGTACATGCAAGAATATAGCGAAGGGATTCCGAAAGCACCTGTCTCTGAAATTGGGACAGCTACTGATACAGGGACATCCATCACATTTACACCAGATTCTGGAATTTTTGAAGAACTAGAATATAAATGGGATATACTCGCAAATCGATTGAAAGAACAGTCCTTCTTGAATAGTGGATTAAAATTAAAGCTGATCGACGAACGCGAAGAGGAAGTCAGAGAAGAGGATTTCTTTTCAGAAGGTGGATTAGTCGAATTTGTACAATATTTAGATGAATCTAGAACACCACTTATAGACAAACCTATTCACGTAAAGGGCAAAGAAGAAAATGTAGAAATCGAAGTCGCACTCCAATACAATACGAGTTACTCTGAGAATATTTATTCCTTTGTCAATAATATTAGTACAAGAGAAGGTGGTACACACGTCAGTGGATTTCGACGTGCTGTCAATCGAGTTTTCACTAAATATGGTGAAGACAATGGGATGTTTAGTAAGCTAAAATTTAAAATCTCAGGAGAAGACTTTAGAGAAGGAATGACTTCGATTGTATCTGTCAAAGTGCCAGAACCACAATTCAAAGGACAGACAAAAGGCGAACTTGGAAATTCTGAAGTCACAGGTATTGTCTCAAGAGCCGTTGGTGATGTCTTAAAAACTTACTTAGAGGAAAATCCAAAACTAGCCAAGCGAATTGTCGAAAAGGTCATACTCGCTGCCACTGCTAGAGAAGCTGCTCGTAAGGCAAGGGATATGGTCCAGCGCAAAAATATATTAGCAGGAGGTGGACTTCCTGGAAAACTTGCAGACTGTAGTTCAAAAGATCCAGTTGAATCAGAAATATTTCTTGTCGAGGGAGATTCTGCAGGCGGGACAGCTAAGCAAGGTCGTGATCGTGTCTTTCAAGCCATTCTTCCATTAAGAGGTAAAATTCTAAATGTCGAAAAAGCACTAGAACATAAGATCTACGAAAATGAGGAGATCAAAAGTATGTTTACTGCTCTTGGAGTTAGCATCGAAGAAAAGGATGGAGAGCGAGTATTAAATATTGAAAAACTTCGCTACCACAAAGTAGTCATCATGTGTGATGCCGATGTAGATGGTAGTCACATTGTTACTTTAATATTAACTTTCTTTTTCAGATACATGAAACCGTTGGTCGAAGCTGGACACATTTATGTAGCTCAGCCACCATTATATCAAGTCAAAAAAGGAAAGCAGTCTATCTACTGCTGGAACGAGGAGGAACGACAAAATGCTATCAATGTTTACTCAGGTGGAGATCCAGAAAATATGGGTAGTATAAAAATACAGCGATATAAAGGACTTGGTGAAATGAACGCAATCCAATTATGGGAAACCACCATGGATCCTGAAGAAAGAACTTTAAGAAAGGTGATTATAGAAGATCAATTAGATGCTGATCGAACATTCTCAACTTTAATGGGAGATCAAGTCCCGCCAAGACGAAAGTTTATTGAAGACAATGCTAAGTATGCGAATGTGGATGTTTAAAATAATGATGAATGTTTAGTGTTGAATGTTTAGTGATAGATATTTAAAAAGATAAATGACTGCCTTAATAAAGCGGTCATTTTTTTGACTTCATGCCATCCTAGTGCTGACGGCTACATTAAATAATAAAGGGATTTAAATTTGTTTATATAGCTTCAGACTGAACAATCTTTCATATATAGTGGTTACGATTCTGAGCTCTGTTTTCCATTATCCTTTTTTTTGTAAATGAAAAAAAATGACTTGCCAACTAAAATTTGTGCCGTATGTAAACTGCCCTTTACTTGGCGTAAAAAGTGGAAAAAGAATTGGGAAGAAGTAAAGTTTTGTAGTGAAAAATGTAGACGAAATAAAAACCGTGAAAAACACCATTAATATTATTTTTCCTCACCAACTTTTTGCAGAAAATCCACTAATTAAAAATGGACATGAGGTATATTTAATTGAAGAACATCTCTTCTTTAGACTATATAAATTTCATAAGCAGAAAATCGCTTTTCATAGAGCTACAATGAAAAGCTATCAGGACTATCTACAAGATAAAGGTGTCGTGGTGCATTATATAGATTCACTTGACAATAATTCTGATATTAGAGTTTTCATCAAAAGTCTGAGTCAGCATAAGGTGACAGAAATTAACCATATTGATCCTGTAGATAATTGGCTTAGCAAAAGAATTAAAAATAATTTAAATGGAATCAAACTTAACACACTAAATAATCCATCTTTCTTAAATACAAGAGAAGATCTATCAACGTTTTTCAGAGAGGATAAAAAGTCATTTTTCCAAACAACTTTTTACAAGCAGCAACGAAAGCGACTTAACATTTTAATAGATAACGACCAAAAACCAACCGGAGGTAAATGGACCTACGATTCAGAGAATAGAAAAAAATATCCAAGCAAAAAAACGCCTCCAAATATCTACTTCCCACAAAAGACCGGTTATTGGTCAGAGGCAATAGAATATACCGAAACTCATTTTAAAGATAATCCAGGAGACATCTCACAAGATCCTATCTATCCTATTGACCACAAACAATCTAGTGACTGGTTTACACAGTTTTTAGATTTTCGCTTTCATGAATTTGGTATATATGAAGATGCCATTGTCAAGCATCATTCATATTTAAATCACAGCTTATTATCACCTTTGCTAAATGTGGGTTTATTATTGCCTAATAACATTGTCAATGAAAGTTTATCATTTGCAGAAAAAAATAATATTCCTATAAATTCGACTGAGGGTTTTATCAGGCAAATTATCGGATGGAGAGAATTTATACGAGGGATGTATGAGTGTAAAGGGACCTACTCACGTACTAAGAATTTTTGGCAATTCACTAAAAATATTCCACCTTGTTTTTATGATGGTACGACTGGCATCGAACCAATTGACAACACAATCCAAAGGGTATTAAAAACAGGGTATTGCCATCATATTGAAAGGCTAATGGTATTGGGTAATTTTATGCTTCTGTGTGAATTCGATCCAGACCAAGTCTATCAGTGGTTTATGGAATTGTTTATTGATGCATATGATTGGGTCATGGTCCCAAATATATATGGTATGAGCCAATTTTCTGATGGTGGGACTTTTGCAACAAAACCATATATCGGTGGATCTAATTATATTAAAAAAATGTCTAACTATAAAAAGGGGTCATGGGAAGATATTTGGAATGGATTATTCTGGCGATTTGTTTATAAGCACCAAGAATTTTTCAAAACAAACCCTAGAACTTCTATGATGTACTATTCACTTAATCGAATGTCTGAGGAAAAGCGAGACTCACATTTAAAACATGCAGAAGCATTCTTACTTAAATTATCTTAGCAAGTGATTCATAAACTGTGAAGACTACATAACTCAACACTACAAACTCAACACTACAAAAAAATGGGAAGCTCCACGGCTCCCCATTTTTTTCTGCTATCCCGGCATAATCAC
>Ga0209828_1003060_pt1 | contig 13144 bp, 4 predicted proteins | sample MaitaG_FD_187429 | JGI IMG/M metagenome (GOLD analysis project Ga0209828, IMG submission 187429) | Marine algal microbial communities from Maine, USA - Maine_Asex2 metaG (SPAdes) (version 2) | ecosystem: Host-associated > Algae > Red algae > Unclassified | place: Maine, USA | collected 2015-01-05 | reverse complement strand
AGTTGAAGATAACGATGGTAATACGTCGAACCAAGCCATGCTGACGGTGACCTACGGTACAGCGCCGGTTGCTGTTGACGATACCCAAGCGAATCCAGGGGTTCCTTCACCGAGTAATCCGACCACACTAGCCACAATCGGTGCGAATGATAGCGATCCTGATGGCACGATCAATCTTGCTACGGTTGACCTTGATCCGACGACAACAGGTATCGATGCTTCGTTCACGAATGCGGATGGTACTTACACGGTAGATGCAACAGGTAACGTCACCTTTACACCGAATGCTTCGTTGACTGGCAACCCAACACCGATCACTTACACGGTTGAAGATAACGATGGTAATACCTCGAATCAGGCCACATTGACTGTGACTTACGGCACTTCGCCAGTAGCTACGGATGATACGGCGACGAACTCTGGGGTTCCTTCACCGACGAATCCAACTACATTAGGAACGATCGGTAATAACGATAACGATCCTGATGGCACGATTAATCCTACTACAGTGGATCTTGATCCGACCACACCGGGTATTGATTCAAGCTTCACGAATTCGGATGGTATTTACACGGTAGATGCAGCCGGTAACGTCACATTTACACCGAATGCTTCGCTAACCGGCAACCCAACACCGATTGCATACACGGTTGAAGATAACGACGGGAATACGTCGAACCAAGCAACTCTGACGGTAATCTACGGTACTTCGCCAGTAGCAACGAATGATACGGCGACGAATCCGGGTATTCCTTCACCGGCTAACCCAACAACACTGCCATCAGTGGGCAATAACGATTCAGACCCCGATGGCACGATTAATCCTGCGGCAGTGGATCTTGATCCCACCACGCCGGGAATTGATTCGAGCTTCACGAATGCGGATGGTACGTATACGGTTGATGCAGCCGGTAACGTCACCTTTACACCGAATGCTTCGTTGACTGGCAACCCAACACCGATCGCTTACACGGTTGAAGATAATGATGGTAATACGTCGAACCAGGCCACGTTGACCGTGACTTACGGTACTTCGCCAGTAGCAACAAATGATACGGCGACGAACTCTGGGGTTCCTTCACCGGCTAACCCAACCACACTGCCATTAGTGGGCAGTAACGATTCAGACCCTGATGGCACGATTAATTCTGCCATGGTGGATCTTGATCCCACCACACCGGGAATTGATTCGAGTTTCACGAATGTGGATGGTACTTACACCGTTGATACAGCGGGTAATGTCACCTTTACACCGAATGCTTCGTTGACTGGTAATCCAACACCGATCGCTTACACGGTCGAAGATAACGATGGGAATACGTCGAATCAGGCCATGCTGACGGTGACCTACGGTACGGCTCCTCTTGCAGTTGACGATACACAAGCGAATCCGGGTGTTCCGTCACCGAGTAATCCGACTACACTAGCCACAATCGGTGCAAATGATAGCGATTCTGATGGCACGATTAATCCTGCAACCGTGGATCTTGACCCAACTACGCCGGGAATTGATTCGAGCTTTACGAATGTGGATGGTACTTATACCGTTGATACAGCGGGTAATGTCATCTTCACGCCGAGCGCGACTCTAACGGGTAACCCAACACCAATCGCCTACACGGTGAACGATAACGATGGGAATACCTCGAATCAGGCAATGCTAACGGTAACTTATGGAACTGCACCAGTAGCAACGAATGATACGGCGACGAACTCTGGGGTTCCTTCACCGACAAATCCAACCACATTGCCATTAGTGGGCAGTAACGATTCAGACCCTGATGGCACGATTAATCCAGCCACGGTAGATCTTGACCCAACCACACCGGGTATCGATTCAAGCTTTACGAATGCGGATGGTACCTACACTGTGGATACAGCGGGTAATGTAACGTTTACACCAAGTTCAACGCTTGCAGGTAACCCAACGCCAATCACCTACACGGTAAATGACAACAACGGTAATACCTCAAACCAAGCGACTTTAACTATAACTTATGCAACAGCAATTGATGCAGTAAACGTAGTTTCTCCCGCGCCAGTAAATGGTATATTCGGTGGTACGATTCCAGAGAATGTATTAACTAACGACACGCTAAATAGTGCCCCGGTTAATCCAGCGGATGTCACCTTAACTCCTGTCACATCAGGCCCGTTAACAGTGAATGCTGATGGTACGGTGGATGTTGCGCCGAACACGCCAGCGGGTTCTTACACAGCGAAGTATGTTATCTGTGAGGTTGCGAACCCAACTAACTGCGATAATGCATTCGTTACTGTCATTGTCGAAGCTGCACCCATTGATGCGGTGGACGTAGTTTCAGCTAATCCGTTGAACGGCGATAGCGGTGGTACGATTCCGGAGAATGTGCTGACGGGTGACACATTGAGTGGCATCCCAGTGACGCCTGCGGATGTTGTTTTAACACCGGTAATTAGTGGTTCGTTAACAGTGAACGCAGATGGCACGGTGGATGTTTCACCGAATACCCCAGCGGGAACTTACACAGCCACTTATGAGATCTGTGAGGTCTTAAACCCAACAAGCTGTGACACCGCGACTGTCACTGTCGAGGTTTATGTACCTACAGTGATTATTCCAATTGTTGCAACGCCTGTAACCACGTTAGCAATCGTTGGAACAACGGGCGGCACGGGCATCATTAATGTTCTTGGTAATGATACGCTTGGCACCGCACCACTTGATCCAACATTAGTTAACTTCACCGTTAATGATGCTAATAATGATGGTGTGACGATCAACCCTAATGGCACAGTTAGTGTCGCGCCAGGGACTCCGGCGGGTACCTATACGGTTGACTATACAATTTGTGAGACTGCTAATCCGAGTAACTGTAGTACGACAACGGTAACTATCCCTGTGACGGCTAATCAGCCGCCTGTCGTGCAAAATGATAGCGTAACCGATCAGCCATTTGGCACGTCGGTGACCGTACAAACGGTTGCGAATGACAATGACCCAGAGAACAGTTTGGATCCAACGTCTGTTAGCATTCTGGACTCTTCGGGTAACCCTGTGACCACGTTGGTGGTGCCTGATGAAGGTACTTGGGTGGTTGATCCTGCGACGGGTGATATTACCTTTACACCAATCGCTGGCTTTGCGGGTGATCCAACACCGATCAATTACTCGGTCAAAGATACAGACGGTCTGGAGTCAAATCCGGCGACGATCACTATAGACTATGAAGCGCCAGCGGAGTTAGTCGGTACCGTTTGGTTGGATAGCAATAATGATAATGTGATTGATCCGACGGAAGATCGTAAAGTCGGCTGGACATTGGATCTTAAAGATTCGCTGGGTAATATCGTTGCGACCACGGTGACGGATGCACAGGGTAATTATAGCTTTGTGGGGCTAGCACCCGGAGAGTACACGATTGATTTTTATGACCCTCAGGGTGTACTTATCGCGAGTCAATCAACCAATGGGGTTTTAGCCTCAGGTGATAAAGTGAATATACCATTACCGGTCGAGCCTATGATCGGCGGCAATCTGCAATTAGATGACGGCACCGTGCTAATGAGCAAGTCAGCCAACAAGAAACAGCTCAGCGTGGGTGATCAGCTGTATTACACGATACGCGCTGAGAATACGACTGACGATAAGGTTAGCGTAGATGTGGTTGATAACTTACCTGCAGGCTTTAAGTTTGCTTCTGGCTCAGCAAAGTTGACTAGAACGGGTGCAGATGGAAGCTTCGGTACCGAAGATGATATTGTCTCTTTAATCACGTCAACGGGTTCCGATCCGGTGGTATTTGGTCCGTTATCGATCGCTGGATCTGAGTTAGTACAGATTGGATACATAGTCAAAGTAGGTACTACGACGGGTCAAGGCGATGCAGTGAATACTGCTCAAGCCTTCGCTTCAGGGTCCAATGATGATATTGCCAGTAATATGGCCACAGCGACGGTTACGGTTATCTCGGATAGCATATTAGATCAATCGACAGTGATTGGTAAGGTCTTCCATGACCGTGACGGTGATGGTTATCAAGATTCTGCCGATGCGACTGGAATCGTGTTTAAGAGTGATTATTTCGGTCGAAACAACCTGTCTTTAGGTGGGATTAACGGTCGCGTGAGTGTCCTGGAAGACCCAGCTAAATATCGTAAAGTGGTACGTATACCTTTCGGTTCTAATAATGAATTTAAAGTTACGACTCAAGAGGGTACGGTCATTATCGTTGATAACCAAGGGCGTGTTAAAACGGCGCATCAAGGGTCAAAGAGAGGTGGTTTAACCGGGCAGGACTTACGGATTTCGATGCGTAGAACCCGTGGTATACCGACTCAGACACGTGTCACTTCAAGTCGTGCACTAGCATCTGAAATGGATGTTCTTGAGATCACTGTCATGAACTATGGTATCCAGGAAGAAGGTATTCCAGACGTACGCATAGCGACAGTGGGTGGTTTGTTGATTAGAACGGATGGCTATGGCCGCTTCAACTTGCCCAATGTGGAAAGTAGAAATGTTATTCTAAAAGTAGATACCTCAAGCTTGCCGCAAGGTGCGCGCTACACAACAGAGAATCCACGGGTGTTACGCGTTAATAATGCCGCGCTTAACAAGGTTAACTTTGGTGTGAAACTGCCCGTTCAGGATCAATACTCACCGGGAAGTGCGGGCGTTGTTAGCCAGTCAAGCTCAGGGGTTAGCCAGGTAACCGAAGAGGTCACCAGACAACTTGAGGCTGCTATACAACTCAATATTGTTCGGGTAGAGCTTGGTTCAAGTTTCTTTGAAGCAGGAAGTTGGGCTATCAAGCCAGAGCAAATAGGTAATATGCAGAAATTAGCCAATAATATTCAACAATATGGTGTGGCTGAAATTACGGTTGCTAATGCTGGTAATGCGCAGATAACGGCTGACCGCGTACAAGCAGTCAGGTACCAGCTGTTTGTAATGCTGGGTGAGGAGTTGATGCGTAATGTGACAATTCTTGCTAAATAATAGCGTCAGTAATCATAATATGAAGCATGAGCAGGGCGCTTGACCGTTCCCTGCTCAGTCCCATATATACCATTAGTAAATTTGTAGAACATTGCATCACCTTTCGTACAGGTTTAGTTGCATGCTTTTCCCATTAGAGTATCGTTGTATTTATAAACCCTGATTTTTTTGATAAAGAAATACCCTCCTTTACCTTAAAAATTTAATCAGTTCATTTAATGTCAGCACAGAAGATGTGTAACGTTAAACTCCAAAATAAGTTAATAATAAAAAGAAGCATCGATAATAAATCGAGTAGGGCATATACCTAGGCCTTTCTCTCAAAAAAAATAGATGCACCCCTACCCAATTAATAGGTTATTGCCATGAAAATAATAAAAATAAAGGCAGCAGTGTCCGCGAATAATAGTATAAAAAAAGCTTGGTATAAAACTCCTTTCACTCACTCCTTACTTGCAGGCCTTGTCCTTAGTAGTGCCAGTATCATCACACAAGCTGATCACGAAGCTCCCGCTTTTACCTTGAAGGTCGATTCAGTTAATTTAGCGACAAACGGCAAGCAGATTGCTTCAACAGCTACTCAGTCCACAAGAGTTCAAAACGCATCGACGGCTTATTCGACCAGTCGTAGTGTTCGTTTAAGAGATGGTGGTGTGATCTGGGTGAGTAAAGACCCTACATCACTTAATCCAGCACTTGATATTTTAGCGCCAGCAACGGTTGGTCTGGAAAGTGGTCAGTTTTCTAGTCCGCTAAACTTTACGATTGGCACCAATTACCCGAGTTTTATAAATAGCTGGGAAATTGACGTTTTTCATGCTGAAGATAAGCTACAAAAAAATGCGATCAAGACTTTAGTTGGTCGCTCTTTAAAGTCTGCCCTCACGGTTGCATGGAATGGCGTGACAAAAAGTGGCAAACAACTAAGGGTAGGCGATAAGCTTACTTATGTGCTGACGGTTAGAGACGGTAAAGGTCATATGGACCGTACCCATCCACGTGAAATAAAACTGACGGGGCCGCTGCGCAAGCGCTTGCCATCGCAAAAAATTGTCAATAACGCTCAAAACAACTTAGCGCTACAAACGATTCCAGTCTCTGGCTCACGCGTTAGAGTCTCTGGTCGTGATATTCCGTCTAATCATTCAATCACTATTGATGGGGAACGTATTACTTTAGCGGGAAGAAAGTTTGTTGAAGAAAGGATATTACGAACAGGTAGACATACTTTTGATATTGCAATTACTGATGCTAATAAAGAGACTTATCGCAAACCCCTGAATGTTAACCTTGATGGCAAATACATGTTCATGGTTGGTTTAGCCGATATTACAGCGGGTAAAAGCAACGTCAGCGGTAATATGGAAGCATTAGGTGACGATGATAATGGTCTCGCTGATGATGTGCTTGTTGAGGGTCGTTTAGCATTTTATCTAAAAGGTAAAATTAGGGGGAGATACTTAATTACCGCGCAGATGGATACCGGTACCGATGAGATAGAGAACCTATTTGATGGTATCCATAAGAAAGACCCTCAAAGCCTGTTCCGACGCATTGACCCTGATAAGTACTATCCTGTCTATGGTGATGATTCAACAATTGTTGATGATACTAATAGCCAGGGCAAAATGTATGCACGGGTTGATTGGGATAAATCACGCGCGACATGGGGTAACTTTAATACAGATCTTACGGGGACTGAGCTCAGCTCATTTAACCGTAGCTTATACGGCGCTAAAATAAATCATCGTAGTACTCGTGTTACGTCAGATGGTGACCATAGAACTGACTTCACTGTATTTGGCTCAGAAACTCAGAGTGCCTTTAGACATAACGAATTCTTAGGAACTGGCGGTAGTCTATATTATTTAAAAGACATCGATATCGTTGATGGTTCTGAGAAAATATGGGTTGAAGTGCGTGAGAGTGAGGGCGGTCGAGTCGTTGCAAAAGTGGTGATGGAAGAAGGTCGTGACTATCAAATTGATGACTATCAGGGTCGTATTATTCTGAATCGCCCGTTGTTACAGATTGCTCAGAAATCGCATCCGTCACTGATTAAGGATAGCCCTTTAGATGGCGACCAAGTCTACCTGATGGTTGACTATGAATATGTCCCCAGTGACTTTGACAGCAACAAAGCAAGTTACGGTGCACGTGGTAAAGTCTGGTTGAGTGATCTAATCGGTTTGGGCGCAACGTATGTTCATGAAAACCGCAATAATGAAGATTACGACCTTAAGGGCGTGGATATTACGCTAAAGAAAAGCAAAGGCACCTACCTAAAAGCAGAATATGCTGAGAGTGAATCTAACCAAACACAGGGCAGCTTTTCATCTCAGGACGGTGGTTTGAACTTTGCTACCTTTAACGATAGTAATCCAGATAACTCAGATATTAAAGGGACTGCAATTAGTATCGAGGCGAAGGTTAGTGGTGTCCGCAGCTCGCTGGATGCATGGTTTAAACAACAAGATGCAGGTTTCTCTACGGCTAGCGTAGATAATGGCTACAACAAAACACAGCTTGGTGCCGAAGCGATTGTTAAGTTAGGGCGAGTCGATCTTTCAGGACGTGTTGCACAAGTAGAAAAAGAAGGCTTAGTTGAAGAGACGTCTGCGAGTGTACAAGCTGGCGTTAAAATTGGTCGTAGAGCAACCCTAAGCGGTGAATTACGTCACATCAACGAAGTGGATCTTAGTGCCAATGCAGGCACCGCAGCGTCGATTGATGGAGAAGGCACTATCGCTGCGTTGAAAGCTGGCGTTGACTTCGGGTCAGCTAACGTTTACGGCATCGCGCAAAATACAATAGAAAGAAAAGGTGCATATGAGTCAAATGACTTGTTAACGTTGGGCGCAAAAGTGGCCGTGACTAACAAGCTTGATGTTAAAGCTGAGTTGAGCAAAGGTGATCGCGGTGAAGGGTTGACAGTAGGTGCTGACTATCGTGTAGGTAATGATTACAGTGTCTACACGAACGTGACGGCTTCAGGTGATCGCATTGATAACAATAAGCGTGCTCTGACTATGGGCCAGCGCAAAGCCTTGGGTGACAAGCTTAAGGTTTTCAGTGAGCATCAATTTACCCGTGAAAACACTGAATCTGGCGTAGCCAATAGTTTTGGTTTGGAATACCAGTTGAATAAAACATTGCTTGCGATTGCCACGGCTCAAAAAGCGCAGTTAGACAAGCACGACGGCGGAGTAACTGATCGTGATGCTTACTCGTTAGGTTTGAGATACAGAAAAGGCGGTAGTGATGCGAGTGCTCGAGTAGAGTATCGTAGAGATATCGGTGCCAACGAAGAGACAGAGCAATTTGTCACGACTAACCGAGCTAACTTAAGACTCAGCCCTTCAGTGCGTTTACAAGGTAAATTCAATCACTCAAAAACAAATGATTTACTGGGTGATGAAAATGATGCTCACTTTACTGAGGCAGCTATCGGTGTCGCTGTAAGACCGGTAAACCATGACCGTTTAAATGTCATAGGAAAAGTGACTTATACCGATGATTTACAGCCGTTGTCGCAAAGCACTAATCCTGATGAAAAAGCGTTAATTGCGAGTCTGGAAAGTAGTTACCAGCTAAGCCAACGTTGGGAAATCGGTGGTAAGCTTGCGCATAAAGAAAGTGAAATAAGAGCTGATCGTAACGCGGGTAGCTGGTCGAGAAACGATGCATCGTTAGCAGCGGTACGAGCCCGTTATCATATGACAAGAAATTGGGATGCATCGGCAGAATATCGCTGGATGAACTCAGCAGAGTCTGAGGATGTCCAGCATGGTGCATCGATCTCAGTAGACCGTCATATTGGCAACAATATGAAAGTCGGTATCGGTTATAACTTTACTGATTTTGATGATGACTTGGGTAACAATGACGGAACTGTAAAAGGTTGGTTCTTAAACCTGATAGGAAAATTCTAAGATCGTAGATATGTAAAGTCCATAGAAAACAAAAATGTATGATCCACCCCGTTGTTGCGAGAACAATTCTCTCGATGACGGGAGTGGATCTGCGCTAATGTAGAGCCATATCCAGATAGCCTTGTCGAATGCGTCAGAGTTACATCAGGCTCAATCCAGCCTCATCAAACAAGTGCAATTTATCCGCCTCAGCTCGAAACGCGACATGATCACCTTTTTGCAATGACAGTATCCCTGGCAGCTTAGCCACAATCGGCTCCAGATTGTTTGCAACACTCACATAAAGCATCGTGACTTCACCCAGCGCTTCAATAAAAGAAATTTCACCGCTAAGAATGCTATTAACCTCATCACATATCTCTAAATCTTCGGGTCGCACACCAAAGGAAACAGATTTACCTTGTTGCTCATCGCCGAGGGGGATTGGCAATGATACTTCATATTTATCCGTAAGCTGTATAGTGGGTTCAGAGCCACTTCTAAGAACAGTGGCAGGTAAGATATTCATCGCCGGAGAACCAATAAACTGCGCCACAAACAAATTAGCAGGCTTAGTATAAAGCTCAAGTGGCGAACCAACCTGCTCAATCCTACCAGCAGATAACACCACAATTCGATCCGCCAGCGTCATTGCCTCGACCTGATCATGGGTCACATAGATCATGGTGGTGTCAGGCATCGACTCTTTTAGATTGGCGATTTCCAACCGCGTTTTAACCCGTAGTGCCGCATCAAGATTCGATAAAGGCTCATCAAACAAAAACACTTTAGGATTGCGCACAATCGCACGGCCAATAGCCACACGTTGCCGCTGGCCACCAGAGAGTGCTTTAGGTAAGCGTTTGAGGTAATCAGTGAGTTGCAACATCTCTGCTGCCTCTTTAACGCGTCGATCCACCTCGGCTTTACTGTGTTTGCCAATACGCAGGCTAAACGCCATATTGTCATAGACGGTCATGTGCGGATAAAGCGCATAACTCTGAAACACCATGGCAATACCGCGTAAGGAAGGTGGCACGTCGTTCACATGCTGATCGTCGATTTCCAGATCACCAGAAGTAATCGACTCCAGCCCGGCAATCATCCGCAGCAAGGTCGATTTACCACAGCCGGATGGCCCAACAAATACCAGAAACTCACCTTGCTGAATGTCTAAATCAACGCCATGAATGACTTCGACTTTGCCATAGGATTTTGTGATATTGCTGAGTTTTAAACCGGCCATGTGATCTTATCCTTCGCTAATGATGCTGGCGTGCCAGGCAGGCAAAGTGATGACATTGCCCTTGATCTTTCCTTTGAACAGTTTCTTGTCCAGCGTCTGCATTTGCTCTGAAAGCAAAGCAACTTCCACGGGTTGATCGCTGATATTAAACAGACACAAAAGTCGCTGCTCTTCATCGCTCCTGACAAACTGTAGCAGCGTGTCTGAGGCATGAAGCTCGGTCAGTTTGCCTTTGATTAATGCAGGGTTGGCGCGGCGTACTGCCAGCAAGTTGCGATAAAAATTGTGCAAGGATCTTTTATTATTAATCTGTTGATCCGCGCTTTTTCTAGCATGTGATTTTGGAACCGGTAGCCACGGTTTTTGCTGACTAAAGCCCACATTCTGCGCATTCTTTTCCCAAGGCATCGGGGTACGACAACCGTCACGGCCTTTAAATGTTGGCCAGAAAGTAATGCCATAAGGGTCTTGTAAATCTTTAAAGGCAATATCTGCTTCAGGCAGACCCAGCTCTTCACCTTGGTACAAACACACTGAGCCTTCTAACGATAAAATCAGTGTGGTCATTAACCGTAGATACGCGTCTTTTTTGGGGTGATTCTCAGCCCATCGCGTGGCGTGGCGAACCACGTCATGATTCGAGAATGCCCAACAAGACCAGCTGTCCGGCGCTTGCTGTTGGAAGGTATTTAACACCTCTGCAATACGCGGTGCATCCGGCGCATCACCGGATAAAAACTCAAAGGAGTAGCACATTTGCATACGGTTATCGCCCGCTGTGTAGTCGGCTAAAATCTGCATACCGTACTGTGCATCCCCGACTTCACCCACCGCTGCCACCGCAGGGTATTCATCCATAACTGCACGCAGTCGTTCCAAAAAGGCTAAATTCTCAGGTTGGTTTTTATCGTAAAGATGATCCTGATGGTTGTAAGGGTTTACCTCGGGCGCAATCGTATTGTTACGCTCACTATCAGGAAGCGCTGGGTTGTCACGCAGTTGCTGATCGCAAAAGTAAAAATTAATTGTGTCCAGACGGAAACCGTCAACACCACGATCTAACCAGAAACGAGCAACATCTAACACCGCATCCTGCACTTCAGGGTTATGAAAATTCAGATCCGGCTGAGAGGACAGGAAGTTGTGCATATAATACTGACAGCGCGTGGTGTCCCATGTCCAGGCAGGCCCACCAAAGATGGATAGCCAGTTATTGGGTGCAGTGCCGTCTGGTTTGGCATCTGCCCAGACATACCAGTCGTGGCGAGGGTTATCTCTGCTGCCACGACTTTCGATAAACCAATCATGGACATCCGCAGTATGAGATAGCACCAGGTCGATCATGATTTTTAAGCCTAAACCATGAGCGGTTTTGATCATTTTATCGAAGTCTTTGAGTTTACCGAAAATAGGGTCTATGTCCCGATAATCAGAAACGTCATAGCCAAAATCTTTCATCGGTGACTTGAAAAATGGTGATATCCAAACCGCATCGACACCTAAGTCTGCAATATAGGGCAGGCGGCTGGTCAGCCCTGCAAGATCACCAATGCCGTCACCATTAGAGTCTTGATAAGAGCGCGGATAAACCTGATAGATTACCGCGCCACGCCACCAATCTTTGTCAGTATTTTGCTCAGGATTGTTGTTGGTACTGCTAAGTGTTTTTGAATCGTGCAAGGGTGTTATCCTCCTTTAACCGAGCCAGCCAGTAGCCCGCGCACTAGATAACGTTGCAAGCTGAAAAACACCAGCAACGGAACGATTATGGTTATAAATGCCGAAGCAGTGAGTATTTCCCAGTTGCCGCCGCGTGAGCCGAGCATTTCCCTGAGCCTTCCGGTTAGCACTAGTTCGTCTTCGCCATTACCGAGGAATACGGTGGCGATTAGCAGGTCATTCCAAACCCATAAGAACTGGAAAATAGCGAAAGAGGCCAGCGCTGGAAATGACAGCGGCAGCACGATTTTACGGAATATCATAAAGTGATTCGCACCATCGACGCGAGCTGATTCCATAATTTCACGGGGTAATCCTGCGATGTAATTACGTAATAAGTAAATGGCCAGGGGAAGACCAAAGCCGGTATGCGCAAGCCAGATGCCAAGATAGCCTTTAGGGCTTACGCCAAAAAATGCCCCGATGCCGTTGTACATTTGCAGCAGCGGGATCAATGACATTTGCAGTGGCACCACTAATAAACCCACAATGGTTGCAATCAGCAAGGCGCGCCCCGGAAACTGCATCCAAGCCAGCGCGTAAGCGGCAAAAGCAGCGATTAATATAGGAATAACCGTCGCGGGTATGGTTACTGTTAGCGAGTTAATAAAGGATTTGCCAATGCCCTCTGAGCCGATGACTTCCCGATAGTTATCAAGCGTAAAGCGAGGTGCAATATCGGCAGTATAGAAGATACGTTTGCCGCGTTTACCTTTCCACTCGATGGGCGAGCTGAATTGATAGTCGCCGTCTTCCTTAACGATTAAGGTTTGTCCCTTGCGCATTTCGGCGACAACACCCGGATCATGGGCAGTGGGCTTTTGTGATCGCCAACCGAACGCTGAAACCTTGCCTTGACCCTTGCCCTCATCACCCCCAAATATATTACCTTCAAGAATGAATCGGCCATCACGCTCGGTTTGTTGATTAGGGTCGATGCTCCGGGCGACCAGATTTTGCTGCGAAGTACTTAAGGCTGTCCACCAGCCCGATACCGCGAGCTGATCCTTATCTCTGATCGATGAGATAAATAAACCTGCGGTTGGAATCGTCCACATGATCACGAGAATAAGCACACTGAGATGCATGATGACGGTTAGGGCAGCACGGTTTTGAGTAGGATTTAGCATATTACCGAGCCCCCTCATCACTATTGGCCTGACGGATATTCCAGATCATAATCGGAATAACCAGCACCATAATAACCACCGCAATCGCGGCACCACGGCCAAAATCACCACCGCCCCTAAACATCCAATCGAACATCAGATTAGCCAACACCTGCGT
>Ga0209828_1003057_pt1 | contig 13152 bp, 12 predicted proteins | sample MaitaG_FD_187429 | JGI IMG/M metagenome (GOLD analysis project Ga0209828, IMG submission 187429) | Marine algal microbial communities from Maine, USA - Maine_Asex2 metaG (SPAdes) (version 2) | ecosystem: Host-associated > Algae > Red algae > Unclassified | place: Maine, USA | collected 2015-01-05 | reverse complement strand
AGGTTAGTTATCAAACAAAAATATATATCCAAAAAATACAACTAAAGATGTATTTTTGGTATAAATAACAATTAGTTAGATTAAAATTAGCACATTTATTGTTCTTTTGTTGTGATACGGTTTGCTCCGCGTTGAGAAGACTCATTGCCATTGCGCTGGCATAAACAGAATATTTGGCCAGATTGAAATGCAAAGAAGTATGGTAGAGAGCTTAGCCGCATATTATATAGGGTTGTCGGGGATCCAATGTTAGAGACCAATTATCGTTTGTATCAGTTGTCAGATTCGCTTAACTGGGCTGAGCTTGAAAAAGATATTGCTCCTGTATTGGGGAATCAGTATGCCTCTATCGCTCGCTTGGTTTGTGGTTCTGTTTATCTTAAATCCTTTTTTGAGTTATCTACCTCTGAGCTCATAGATAGGTGGCCACGATGCCCTTATTTCCGTTATTTTTGTGGGGAAAACCTTACAAGCGAAGGTTCGGTGTCTTTCCCAATACCACATCACACATTGGACAGGCTGACTTGTCAGCTAAACACTGATGCTCACGATGCAATGATTAAGGCGCTACAAGCAACATCGGATATTAGCCACAGCATTCATTAGGCATGACTACGTAAATCACTGTGTTGTTTCCAGTCGCGTGGTTTGTTTTTCCATATCGTGTGCTACCCGAAAACCATAGCTTTGACTGCGGTCAAGCTCTCCGGCATGACTGCGATATGATGAACGAATATTGAGTGCCCCGGCATCCCAAGCACCTCCGCGGCGAACAATATAATCACTGCCGTTGCAGTTAGTGTTCCAAGAAGAGCCGTTATTTGGTGCTGATACATAGTTATCGTGCCAGCAGTCAGAAACCCACTCCCAAGCATTCCCAGACATGTCTTGGATATTAAAATCATTTGCCGGAAAGCTACCGACTGGCGAGGTATATTCCCAGATGTCGACACCGCCCGTACCTTTAAAATTGGCTCGGTTATGGTCTGCCTTATTTCCCCATGAATAAGGAGTACCACTACCTGCGCGCGCGGCATACTCCCATTCAGCTTCAGTTGGAAGGCGGAATTTCTTACCGGTTTCCTTATTTAGCCAATCGATATAAGCCAGTGCATCCTGACGAGTCAGGCAAACGGCAGGGTGAGTATCTTCCTGTTCAAAACCGGGCGATTTCCAACTTGCCGTCTTGTCCATAATCCAACGTGGAGAAGGGGAGTTACGGTCTGCAATAACGCAACCTCTGGATTCGGCGATGGTTTGATATTTGCTGCTATCAATAAAACGTTTGAATTGCAGGATAGTCACTTCATGTTGGGACATTTCAAAGGAGTCAATTGTTACAGTGTGCGAAGGATATTCATTTTCTCTGCACCCACCAGCAATGTCATCCCATCCATTATTGCAGCCCATTGCCAATGTACCGGAGGGAATGGGTAATAAATTGGGCAGATCACCCGGCGATTTCCCGTTGTTAATGACTGCATATTTATCAGCAAAGGTTTGGGAGTTGACTCGGTTACTATTTTTTGATGCCGCTAAACCCGCTGCAGCATCACTTTTTTCTGAGAAATAGTGAGCGGCAAAAAAAGTGATTAACCCAGCCATAATGCCAAGTAGCGATACTAGTCCATAATTAATCCAGCGTTTCTGGCTCCTATCTGCGCGCCGGTGAATCTCTTCACTAGCATGCTGGTAGTGTAACTTGGCCTCTTCCACTGAAATGGTATTTAGTGAAGGAACCGAGTCCAATGCTTTTGCCATCTCAGTGCGTAATAGGTATTTTCTTAATTCTTTGGCTTCCGTATGAGTATTATTATCAGCATCAGCCGCTATTTCACCTCGAAGTACTTTTTCCCATTGTTCGTCGTCATCTCGCGGGATTAGTGTTTGATTGGAGTCTTTGTTACTCATAATTATCCTTCTTAGTGCCTAGCACAGTTCACCCCGTAATTGTTTGAGGCGCGCTCTAAGTATCGATATTCGTTTTGTTATAGCACTCACAGTTCGGCCAGTAATATTTGCGATATCTGAACGACTTAAGCCATAAGCAAAATGTGTATAAACTATAAGATCGTCCTCTCCTGTAGGCTGTGCTTCGATATAGGCAAAGACGTTATCTAAACATTGATGGTTATCGAAATAAGAGTGGGAGTCGAAGTCTTCTAGTGTTAGTTGTGAGTACTCGTTTGTTTCTTCATGATCAATTGAATAATCAAAACGGTTACTCTTTCGCTGTTTTCTGAGCGTATCAATGCAAAGGTTTTTAACCATGACATAAATCCAACGCCTACTGATGCTGTGCTTCAGGTCTTGATAATGAACCATAAGTTTGATTGAAGCTTCCTGGGCTATATCTTGTTGCTCTGCATAGGTGATGCTGTAATAAGTCTGGCAGCATTGTTGGATATAGTGGCTCACTAAACTAAGAAGTGCGACTCCATGATCTCCCTTTTGCTGTATGAGGTTATGCAGCATTAAAGGTAGGTCTGAAACATGTGCCGGAGTGTGTGCGAGTTTAGTCAAAATCGGATAAATAAACTTATAAATATTAGTTACATAGGGATCCTATATCCTACGCTAATTGGATGACAATTGTACTAATTTTAGTGTCTTAATATTGCCCATCCTGCACGGTCAATAAGTGTAGAAAATTGTCCTATAATGGCAGATATTATTGCTTATATGTTGCTTAGTACTCACCTCAGGGTTCCAAAATTTAGTTACGTGATTGAGTATTATCAAACCTTACCTGACATCAATTTATCGAGTGCTAGTAATCGGTTTCCATTCATTCTTTAGGGGAAATTTTGACCCGAGAGAAGTTTATTTATTGCTCGCGGAAAGTATTTTTATGCTGACTAGTAATGTTTTTTCCTCGTTCACGTATCTTTTAGTGCATAAGTAAATAAACGTACACCTGCTGACCAATTCAAATGCATTCCTGCTAGGTTTGATATGTTTTGTGGTAATCAGTTGAAGTAGCAACAACTTATGTTTAAAAAATATTCATAAGGGTAAGTGGCCCCCTTAATGTTTGTTACAAAAAAACCGCTTAGGAAATATGGGGATCTTGATGAAATTATTACTTGCTGACGACCACACCTTATTCCGAGAAGGCTTCTCGATGATAATAAGTTCTACGGCTACTGAGTCAAAAATTTCCCTTGCTGCTAGCTGGGGCGAAGCACAGGCTATGGTAAAGAAGCAAGACTTTGATATTGCTTTCCTAGACTTGTTCATGCCCGGAGCGAAGCCGTGGGACGAAGAGCTTTCTGCTTTTATATCATCAGCACCTCGGGTAGCTGTTTGTATTGTTTCCTCTTCAAATAATCAATCCCATGTAAGACAGGCGTTCAAGCTGGGAGCGAAAGGATATATACGTAAAACGTCAGATGTGTCGGAGGTTAGACATGCGTTATCCAGACTCATCAGTGGAGATCGCTATATACCAAGCTCTAACTGGCGAGGTATGCCCCAAGCTCAAACAAGCTCAACGGCCAGTTTTAAACTCACTTGGCGGCAAAGAGAAATATTGATGTTAATCACAGAGGGTAATAGTAATAAGGAGATTGCTACGATTTTAGATATTACTGAAAGTACGGTTAAGCGGCATGTTTATAACCTATTCAAGGCACTAGATGCAAAAAATCGGATGAGTGCTATGAAGATCGCCAAAAGTCGGGGTTTACTGCTAAACCAATGACATTTTCTCAGGATCCAGAATCGGATTATTCAGCTATTGAAAGCCTAAGTTCAGTGCTCACACCTCAACAGGTTTTTAACTTCCTTGAAAAATCGGTACCTGAGTTAAAGAAAGGGCAAGGGTCTCTTGAGCAATCACTGGCAAACCGGCGGTGGGAGGCTGCCGCTAAGCAAGCGCATCGATTAAAGTCGACTATCAGTCTGCTTACCGCTGAGAGCCTTGTTGAGAGTTTGGATCTCATTGAGTCTGGTACCGATCCAATGATTCAGTCCTCAGACTTTAGAGAGTCCATAGTGGCCCAATGTCAGCAACTGATTGATAACTTAGAAAGTTATTTAACCAGTAGCTAGTCATGCTCTAGCACATTAGAAATCGCCTGATATAAATCCTGATACTCAAATGGCTTGGATAAAAAGCCATTCATTCCTGCATCTGAACACTTTTGCTTGATCTGAGTAAGGTCATGCGCAGTCAATGCAATAATCGGTACATTGGTATTTAGGCCGTGTTTCCTCACCCACTGACTAACCTCAAAGCCATCCTTCCCCGGCAAGCTGATATCCATTAAAATGACATCAAAGCTTTTCTTCTGTAACTGAACAATGGCAGCTTCTCCAGTTGACGCAAGTGAGACGTTCCCGCCCATGTTCTTAATCATTTCACTACCAACATAACGATTTAAAGGGGCGTCGTCTGTTAACAAAATTTGAATACCGGCTGGCAGTACGAAGCTGTTTAAGTCGCTTGCGCCTATTTCTGGAGAAACCACGTAATCTGCTGCGATGTCAAAAGTCAGATCGAAATAGAAACGACTGCCTTGCCCCAGTTTACTCTCAACCTGCAACGTTCCCCCCATCAGCTCAACTAGGCTCTTACTAATCGCTAAACCTAAGCCGACCCCCTCATGCAAGGCTGCGCGAGAGTCGGTAACGCGTTGATAGGGGTCAAATAGGTTCTTGGTATTTTCCATTGAAATTCCAATACCAGTATCTACCACACTAAACTCTAGTCGCACTGAAGTATCACTTGGTGCCGCGAGCTGCTTGACGATTAAACTGACTTCACCTTCATCGGTATACTGAATGGCATTGCTGATAAGGTTGATCAAAATCTGGGATAAATGACTACGATCCCCAGTGATGGCCTCCGATAATGTGTCTTCACCAACCAACTTCAATTCCAGCCCTTTATCCTCAGCTTTTTGCTCCAGAATATTGATGACTGAGCGTAAGGCCATCTCTAGGCGGAAGCCTCGTTGAGTAAGCTCAAAGCTACCGTTTTTAACTTTGGCAAAATCCAGTACGTTATTAACAAGCTGCATCATGTGCCCGCTAGATGCGTCCAACTTCTCAACGTAGGCTTTTTGTGTCGCATCGAGTTGGCTAAATTTGAGTAATGCGCTTAAGCCTGTAATAGCATTCATGGGAGTGCGTAGCTCGTGACTCATTACAGCCAGAAAGTCATCTTTCGCCTTCACTTTGACTCTGACTAATGTCATATTCCAGTAAAAAAACAGTAGAGCTAATGCAACGGCAGCAGCCACAATTTTCCAAATCAGAGAGTAATCAATCCCTTTTTCATAGGTTATCGGAAACCATTTTGTGAAAATGTCTTGGTGCATTTCATTGGTAATGTTGTTAGCCGTTTTTTGCAGGATATTGAATAAGACCGTATCTTCCTTCACCGAAGCGATTGATAACTTAAGGTTTTCCGATATCTTTCCGGCTATTTTCAATTCGCCAAAGTACTGGCTTTGAAACTCATAACCGATGCTAGCCAAGGTGTCGATATAAGCAAATAGCTCTTCATTTTTAACTTTATCAAGTCCTTGATAAATATCATCGACTTCTATTAGCGTTAGGGAGGGGTATTTCAATCTGAGTATATTGACGAAAGCATCGCCTCTAATAATGCCTATTTTTTTACCTTCTAAATCCAATATTTGATTGATGAAGGGCACATCAACTCGTGTTGCCGCCACTAGCGGCACATTCAGATAAGGACTAGTAAAGTTTAAATATTCCTTTCGAGCAGGCGTTTCCATGCCTAATGCCAACATGTCGCACTTTTTTTGCTGGATCGCGCTAATGGACTCATTCCAGTTTTTAGTTTTGACCAGCTCAAATTTTGCTGACAGCATTTTGCTAAATAAGTCGTAATAGTCAGCACTCATGCCGGTATGCTCACCTTTTTCACTAAGCCCTTCAAAAGGAAACCCAACGGGGTTGATACAATACTTGATAATATTTTTATCAAGATAGGCGACTTCATTGTCAGTCAGCTCGATATGCCCGCCACTGTATTCTTTAATTGAACCTATCCATTTGTTTACCAAGCTTTCTTTCTCTTGCTCAGTAACACTATTAAGCCCTTTTTGCATGATCGCGCTGAGTAGCGGTTTTTCAGTTTGAACACCAAACCGCAAATCTTCTCTTTTCGTGTTTGGCAAGCTCAACTCACCAGCAAGTTTTAAATTGGAGTAAGAGTTTTTCTTTATAAGAAAGTTAATATTGGTAAGGTTTTGAAATACAGCATCAACTTTCCCAAAAACTAAGTCTTTTGTAAGTTCCTCGTAAGTGTCGTAATACACGAGATTCATCGTGTTCATTGCTTCAAGTTCTTTTATATAGAAGACATCTTTGAGTACACCTACTTTTTTATTGTTAAGGCTATTTATCCCCAAGTACTCTCCAAAGTCATCCCTGACAAATACCATGATGGGTATTTCATAATAAGCAGAGGTGAAAATAGTGAAAGGCTCTCGGTATTTTTTGTAGGAAATACTCGTGATCATGTCGACTTGTTTGTTTTCAAACGCGTTGTAGTTAGTCGTCCAGTTACCGAAGCGCTTTTCAAAATGCAACCCAGTTTTTTCAGAAACCATCTTGAGTAAATCATGCTCAAAACCAACGGGTGTACTTTCAATGTAATAGGTGAAGGGGGTGAAATCAGGCATCATCGCTACACTGACTTTGGGCGTTGTTGCGATGAATTTTTTTTCTTCTTCAGTAAAATCAATAGCCTCTGCGGTATAGCTGATTAGTGAAAAAATTAGGAGTGATAGCTTTGCCAATAATGTTTTCATAAAAACCATTTTAATAGATTGTGCTTCTTGATTTTTCAAGCACGATCAATAATTTATAATACGCCATTTCGGCTCTAGGTGATGAGGGTTTAAGGGTCGAACTTTCAGTAGAAATATTGGAATTTAACACTTTAAAGGTTGCTTAGTATAAGGCTTAGCTCAGTGTAAAGTTAACTCTGTATTAAAATAAATAACAACCACAAATAAAATTACAACTTTAGTTGTATATGTTACGCCTTAAAAATAAAGTGATATTTTTTCTCCATTGACATGGGGATATTTTCAGGTAATTCTGTATAAAATATGTGCGGCTAAGCAGGCCTGAACTTCTTTAGTATTGGGATGCTATCAAAAGTTAGACTGTTTAATGCAGGTCGTGCAAAGCAGAATAAAAAATATTTCAATATATCGCGTTATATTGAATTTATCCTGAGGGGTCACTCAGAGCGAGCTTAATTATTAACAATGAAGACTTTTATTTTCAGTATATTATGCTATTTATTTATGTTTTCTCAGGTGCATGCAGAGTCTAGTGATGCATTGAATATGCCGCTCTCGTGGAGGCATCCGCTTCATCTTGTGGAGTATCATAGACAGGCCACTTACTGTAGCTCAAAGCAGGCTCCAAAAAAATTAGACGAGACAATTGAAGGCTGGAAATATGCTATGCCTAATAAGCTAGGCAATGCCTCGTTATTCTGGTTGTTAGCATCTTGTTTATTGCTTGCTATTTTAGTCAGCTCGGTACTTTGGTGCTTAAATCGAAAGATGTCTGCCGAGATTAAAATACGAACTGAGGCACAAGATTTATTGAAGCTGGCTAATAAGAAAATACGCAAACAAGCTTATACTGACGAGTTAAGTGGCATGGGAAATCGCCGGGCATTTTATGAGCAGGCTGAGGCCGAAATAAAACTAGCGACGTTAGACGGGAAGCCATTGACAGCTTTGATGATTGATATTGATTACTTCAAAAATTTTAATGATCGTTTTGGCCATGCAGTTGGTGATAAGGCGATACAAAGACTAGCAGCGGTGATACTAAGCATTGTTCGTGAGACTGATGTTCAGGGGCGTATAGGAGGAGAAGAGTTCGGCATCATTATACCTAACACTGGTCTGAAAGGAGCTGAGGATCTCGCTGAAAGGATACGCTCTGCGGTAGAAGCTTTTGAGCTTTGTACGGGTAAAGAAACGGTAAAACTGACTGTTAGTATCGGTGTGGCTGCATTTGAATTAGATGGTGACAGCCTAGGTTCGTTGATGGTGCGTGCAGATGAGGCGTTGTATAAGGCAAAGCATCGTGGGAGAAACCAAGTAGCGATTCGAGCGCTAAACAATTATGGTTCGGCTATAACTGAGCCCGATAAGATGCTTTTGGCTGCGTCGTGAGCCTCGCAAAATTCTTCAGTACTTCGCTGCTATCGACAGTATCAATACAGTTCGATTTGATCTCCTCAGTATTTCGGCCGTGCTTGTGTAAAACCTCGGCTGTACGTTTGATATAAGCACAAGTAATCTGCCGATTAAACTCAGGGTGAAACTGTAAACCCCACATTGCCTCACCAAATCGAATAGCTTGATGAGGTTCGAAATCATTACCAGCAAGCACAGTGGCACCCTGTGGTAGCTTTGTTATTCTCTGGGAGTTTCCCGCATTAACCTTGAATGATTCTGGTGACGAGCCAAGTAGTTGATCTTGTTTCCCCGCTTCAGTCAGCGTGATTTCAGTGCTGCCTGCCTGTGGTCCGTTGGGATGAAAATCGATTTCACCACCCAATGCTTTAGTAATCAATTGATGCCCATAACAAACCCCAAGCGTAGGCAATGCGTTTTTATGTAGGGATCTAATATAGGGCAGTAAGCGCTCACTCCAAGGTTCGCAATTGGTAGCCATAGCGTGCGAGCCAGTAATGACGACACCCGCATAATTCGCGAGATCTGGTAGAGGTTCTTGATCTCTTGCATCATATAGGTCGAGATTTACATCGATACCGTCGAGGCTGCTAGCAAACATGTCTTCAAAGTCGCCATGCTCGACTTTAATTTCTGGGAAGGTATCACCCGTTTTGATAATGATAATGTTCTTCATGCTTCATAAACCTCTAACGGTAACGAATCTGGATCACTAAAAAACGTAAAACGTTTCCCGGTATATTCATCCACTCTCACAGGTTCAACTTCTATGTCTTTCGAAGTCAAATACGCTACCACTTCATCAACTGAGCTCACCAAAAAAGCCAAATGCCGTAACCCCAACGCTTCAGGGTAGCTGGGTCTTTTTGGCGAAGCAGGAAAAGAAAATAACTCAATCTGCCCACCATCTGGCAAGCCAAGGTCAAGCTTGTAAGAATCTCTCGCCTCGCGGTAGTTCTCTGCAATGATCTTCAGTCCAAGGACTTTAGTATAGAAATGCTTGGATCGCTCATAGTCAGAGCAGATGATGGCGGTGTGATGTATGCGCTTTAACATTCTAATTATCTCGGGTGATTTAAGCTAATCTTGTGCGTTTAGCGGATGTGGGTCAACGGTTTGATAGGTTAGCATTTCATGCAGCAGTCATTATAAGTATGGCTCACAAACGAATACGCTTGTTCTAAGCAAGCATATTGACAAGCTATGGCAAGCTCCATATACTTGCACTAAACAAGTAAATATACTCAACTCAAGACCACAATTGTATTGATTGAAAAAGCTGCCAGTATTAGGAATGATGCAAATCTGCGAGTAACCCATGCAGAGCGTACTGACCTATCAGACACATTAATGTTTGAAGTAGCGGTTGAGCTAATCGTTACACGCGGTACCGAAAAAACCACCCTGAAAGATGTGGGTGAGTTAGCTGGCTACAGCCGTGGTTTAGCAGGTTATCGTTTTGGTTCCAAAGGTGGCCTGTTTAGCTATATGATCACTCGCATCGGTGCGGAATGGTCGCAGGAGTTACGTCAGGTAACTCAGGATAAAAGCGGATTCGATGCCATTGCGGCTTCAATTGACGCTCAGTACCAGTTCTGCGTAAATGCGCCTTTGACCCGACGTGCTTTTTATCACCTCTGGTTTGATGCGGCAGCTACCACATCCGAAGTTAGACAGAGTATGATTGCACTCCATGATCGACGTCAGAAAGATGTTGAGCGATGGGTGAATAATGGAATTTCCGACGGAAGCATAACAGCGGATGTCGATGGAGAAGCGGTTGCGCGACTGTTTCTGGCGACGGCGATTGGTATTAATTACCAGTGGTTGATGCAGCCAGAATCGCTACATATAGTTAAGCAACTTCATGATAATTTGAAACAAACCATGTCTGTGTTATTGCGCAAACCCGCTTAAAACACATGTTCTAGGAGAAGAAAACGCGTGAAAATTTTGGTTCCTGTCAAGCGAGTGGTTGATGCTTATGTCAACGTTCGCGTAAAGAGTGATAACACCGGTGTCGAAACTGACAACGTCAAAAAGTCACTAAATCCGTTTTGTGAAATTGCGATTGAAGAAGCGATTCGCATTAAAGAGAAAGGCTTGGCTGAAGAGGTGATTGCGGTCACCGTTGGCACAAAAGAGTGCGAAGCAACACTACGTGGCGCGCTAGCCATGGGTGCTGACCGTGCGATTCACGTGTTGGCTGATGATAACTTGCGCCCTCTAGCCATCGCTAAGGTATTGCACAAGATTGTCGACAAAGAAGCGCCTAAGCTGGTCATAACGGGTAAGCAGTCAATTGATGCAGACAACAACCAAACAGGTCAGATGTTATCTGCGCTAATGGGCTGGCCACAGGGCACTTTCGCTTCTAAGATTGAGCTTGACGGTGATGCAGTTAGTTTGACGCGTGAGATCGATGGGGGGCTTGAGACTTTGTCATTGTCTCTTCCTGCTGTTGTGACGTCTGACTTGCGCTTGAATGAGCCACGTTATCCTAAATTGCCAAACATCATGAAAGCAAAGAAGAAGCCGCTAGAGGTTATCGAGATTGCTGATTTGGATATTGAAACAGCCTCTGGTTTGACGGTAACAAGTGTTAATGCACCGACTGACAGAAAGGCAGGTGTTTTAGTAGCTGATGTTCAAGAGCTGGTCGATAAACTGAAAAACGAAGCGCGGGTGATCTAGAAATGAGTGTATTAGTAATTGCAGAGCACGATAACAGTGCATTAAACGACAGCGTTTTAAATGCGATCACGGCGGCTTCTCAGCTGGGTGACGTAACAGTGCTAGTTGCAGGTAGTGGCAGTCAGGCGGTTGCAGATGCAGCGGCGCAGGTTACCGGTGTAGCAAAAGTATTGCATGCAGATGCGGCGCATTATGAAAACGGAATCGCTGAAGAGCTGACGCCATTGTTAGTGAGTGCAGCGGCTGATTTCGATCATATCGTTACGGCAGCAACAACCTTTGGTAAGAACGTGATGCCGCGCGTTGCAGCTTTATTGGATGTTGCTCAGATTTCTGATGTTACCGCGATTGAGTCAGCTGACACATTCGTTCACCCGATTTATGCGGGTAACGCACTAGAGACTGTTCAGAGCAGTGATGCGAAGAAGGTGCTGACGGTTCGTACAACAGCATTTGAAGCGGCGGCGACAGAAGGTGGTTCTGGTTCGGTTGAAGCGTTAGCGGCGACCGATGCAGTGGGCACGGTTACATTGGTTGGGCGTGACCTAACAGTGTCTGATCGTCCTGAGCTGTCTTCTGCAGATATCATCGTTTCAGGTGGTCGCGGTGTGGGTAGTGGCGAGAACTTCGCTATCATCGATGCACTAGCTGACAAGCTGGGCGCGGCGGTGGGTGCGTCTCGTGCCGCGGTTGATGCAGGTTTTGTACCGAATGACTACCAAGTTGGTCAAACCGGTAAAGTGGTTGCACCTGATCTTTATATTGCCGTCGGTATTTCTGGCGCGATCCAGCATTTAGCGGGTATGAAAGACAGTAAAGTCATTGTTGCGATCAACAAAGACGAAGATGCTCCCATCTTCCAAGTAGCAGACTATGGTTTGGTTGCTGATCTGTTTGACGCTGTTCCTGCGCTAACAGAAGCGCTTTAAGTTAAGCGTCCTCGACTCCTCATGTTAGAGGAGTCGAGGTATCTGACTTGAGTCTTGTTTAAAATTACAAGACCTCGTAGCTGTTCAGTTAGTATTTCAAATTTGTCATAGTGATATTAACTGCCTGCGAATTACACCTCATTTACAATCTACTTTTGCTTGTCCTGTTGCGACAGTGCAGAATGGTAAGCATTGTTTTAATATTGCCCAACTCATTTTAATTAGAATGGTATTCAAGAAAGATCATTACTGATCCCTCTCGGCTGCCTCGCAAGATTAACGCGTTATTCGGAGAATTTATGTCTACTTACGTTGCCCCAGTTAAAGAGCTTCAATTTGTCCTTGAGGAGCTTGCTGATCTTAGTTCTGTTGCAAAATTTCCTGGTTTTGAGGAAGCAACACCCGAACTAGTGGAGGCGGTGCTTGAAGAGGCGGGCAAGTTGGCTACGAATGTGCTTGATCCGATTAACTGGAGTGGCGATCAGCAAGGCGTTAAGCTGGTTGATGGCAAAGTACAGGCGGCAGATGGTTTCGCGGAAGCTTATCAGCAGTTTGCCGAGAGCGGTTGGTGCTCGGTTAATTTCCCGGAAGACGTAGGTGGACAAGGCTTACCATTCTTGATCCAAAGTGCCGCGACTGAAATGTGGAATGCATCCAACGCGTCGTTTGCTTTATGTCCATTGCTCACAGCCGGTGCGGTTGAGTCATTGTTAGCGCATGGTTCACCGGAGCTAAACGCGATTTACCTTGAGCAAATGGTCAGTGGTAACTGGACCGGCACCATGAACCTGACCGAACCACAGGCTGGCTCGGATTTGGCCTTGGTACGCACTCAGGCGAAGCCAGAAGGCGATCATTACAAAATTAAAGGTCAGAAAATCTACATCACATGGGGCGACCATGAGATGGCTGAAAATATCATTCACTTAGTGTTGGCGCGTCTGCCGGATGCACCAGAAGGTGTTAAAGGGATTTCGTTGTTCTTAGTGCCGAAATATATGGTGAATGAGGATGGAAGTTTGGGCGAGCGTAACGATGCTCGCGCTATCTCGCTTGAACATAAAATGGGTATCCACGCCAGCCCTACTTGTGTGATGAGCTTTGGTGATAACGACGGTGCGATTGGCTACCTCATCGGCGAAGAAAATAATGGCTTGGCGTGCATGTTCACGATGATGAACCATGCGCGCCTTGAAGTCGGCATGCAGGGTGTTGGTATTTCTGACCGTAGTTATCAACGTGCCGTTGGCTATGCGCGTGAGCGTAAGCAAGGTCGAGCGTTTGGTCATGAAGGTACTGCAGCGATTATTAATCATCCCGATGTG
>Ga0209828_1003050_pt1 | contig 13164 bp, 11 predicted proteins | sample MaitaG_FD_187429 | JGI IMG/M metagenome (GOLD analysis project Ga0209828, IMG submission 187429) | Marine algal microbial communities from Maine, USA - Maine_Asex2 metaG (SPAdes) (version 2) | ecosystem: Host-associated > Algae > Red algae > Unclassified | place: Maine, USA | collected 2015-01-05 | reverse complement strand
CCTGGAGCACTATGCGCAAATCCTGGATGAGTTGGATTCCGGCGCTCCTGCCACGACCGTTGTGATTCAGACGATCCTGCCCCGCCAGGACCTCTCGAACGAGGTCCTGGCTACGAACTTAGCGATCAGGGAACTTGCGGCCGAAAGGGGCATCGAGGTACTCGAGCTCCATGCGGTATTCGACGACGGCTCCGGCGGGCTGCGCGCCGAAGACACCACCGACGGTCTGCATCTCACCGAAACTGGCAACCGCCGATGGGCCGACTTCCTGCGCTCGGAGCTCTCGGCTCCCTAACCGGTCGTTGCGCTACTGCTGCACCGGTTCAGATAGCTGCCCGATGACACCGTCGATTTGGGCTGAGAGCGACGCCATGTCGCCACCGTTGGTAATCACGATGTCTGCAACCTGGCGGCGCACTTCGTCGCTGGTCTGTGATGCGATGCGGGCCGCGGCGTCGGCTGGGTCCATGCCTCGTGTTGCCACCAGTCGTTCGACTCGGGTCGCCTCGGGGGCCTCGACCACCACGACGGTGTCGTAGCTCAGACCCGATGGTAGGTTTTGGCCCAGCGTCGATTCCACCAGTACTGCCATATCGAGTACTACCCATTGGTGACCGTCGCTTTGGGCCGCAAGCAGCAGGTCGTCGAGTTCGGCGTTAATTGCAGGATGGCTGACTGCCTCGAGCCGTTGAAGTTCCGTCGGGTCACCGAACACGATCGCAGCGAGCTTGCCGCGATCGATTGCTGGCCTGTCCGTTTCATTGCTCAGCACTCCCGTGCCAAAGAGCGCCACGACTGCGTCGAATGCTCGGCCGCCCGTTTCGATGACCTGGCGGCCGAGCTCGTCGACATCGATCACCTTGCCTCCCCGTTCGGCGAACAAAGCCGCCACGGTCGATTTCCCGGCGCCGATGCCACCACACAATCCCGTTACTCGCATCTGTTTAGTCTCGCACGTGCGGCGAAGTTCCCGAGCGTGCGGCGAGAACTCTGAGCGACTCGCCACTGCGCTGAACCGGCTTGGTGCAAAGCTCGAACGGAAGCTGGGCCGGTGGAGGCGCCGATGGATGCAGCCTTGATTCAAGCAATGCCGTTGATGCTGAATCTCGTGACGGACATCGACGATGTGTTCGCACGAAACGTAGCGCCAGTCGCTTAACTCAAAACCCGAACGTTACAGGTGTTCAGCCTGCTCAAAATAGCCCTCCTCATCAGTTGTGCAGGTTTTACTATTTGGTAAGAACGTGATTTGACTAATGTTTCGAATATGAGAATTACTGAGCTTGCTGTTTCCCGTGACATCGCTGCTGATCCTGTCGCTGTCTACAACGCCATCTCCGACGTCACCCGCATGGGCGAGTGGTCGCCGGAATGCCACACCTGCGAATGGCTCGATGGCGCGACCACTGCTGCCGTTGGAGCCACGTTCCAAGGCGAGAACGCCAACAACGGAAATGCTTGGTCTATTACGAATACCATCACCGCAGCAGAACCTGGGGAGAAGTTCGCGTTCGACTGTTCGGTTCCGCAGTTCACCTTCGCTTCGTGGGGTTATGAGATCGAGGCAACCGACGGCGGTTGCCGAGTCACCGAAACCTGGAAAGATCACCGCACCGACGAAATGGCGAACCGCCCCTCGATCTCCGGGGTCGAAGATCGCGCCGACTTCAACCGCCAGTCGATGGAAACCACCCTGGAGAAGGTCGCAGCTGCCCTCGAAAACTAGAACGCCACGGGAAGCCAGAGCGATCGGTCTCTGCGCAAGGCCTCGTGCTGTCGACTCAGCCATAGGATCGCCACCCGCGGGCTTCTTACCGGGCCAGTCACGAGTTTGCGCCGCCACGCATCGTTGCGGTCTCCACCGCTGCACGCAGTGACGCTCGGTCCATGGCACCACTTACTGCGGTGATTCGGAGTTCACTGTCGATAAGCAGAGTGGTGGGGTAGGCCTCAACGTTGTACCGCTTGGCAATAGAGCCATGTGTGTCGCTGAGGTGAACCACGTTCTCCTGGAAAAGCAAGGACTCCTCCGCAAAGGCCCTGTAGGCCTCGTCGTCGGCACCGCTATGCACGATCACAAAGACTGCTTCGGGGTGTACTTCGGCAATGTTGGCAATGGTTGGGCCGCCATCGACCGTGATGTCACAACCTGGTTGGACAAAGACCACCAAGACCTTTCCTTGGCCAAAGAGTTCGCCTCCTTCAATCAATGAACCCGAATACAACTCGCGGGCTTGGAAGTCGAAGGAAGCGCTGGCATCGCCATCGCCCAGCTCAATCGGGTCTGGTGAAACGACGGCTGGCGCCGATGCAGGTCCAGCAGTGAGTGCTGACTCAACCCCCGGGTCGATTGAGGAGCCAAATCCGGACTCGACACGTTCCCCGCGAATAGACGAGCAACTGGTTACCACCAGCAAAGCGACCGCGAGGAGCACAGTTCGGAAGGTAGTCATTGTTCGCCCTGGGTCGGTGTGGTGTGAGCGCCGGTCGCTGCTTCTTCGGCTTGAGCAGATTCAGCCGGTAGTGCCACAAGTTCTACGTTCTCGAATGAAAGCGATGACTTCGTCGTGATCAACCCGACCATGCCAGCAGTTTCCAACGATGCAAAGTTGGCAACAGCGACGTCGTCGACGAAGACCCCGACAGCGCTGCCATTGACGATTACCGAAAGGCGCACGACCTGGCCGGTCGCCGCCGGCGCAAACTCTTGCATCCCGGCAAACTGGTAAAAGCCTGCGTTGTCATAACTGCCCCACCTAATGGTTGAACCATTGTCAGCGAAGTCGACCACCGTTGCACCGCTCCGGGTGCTTGGCGAACTTTGGTGAAAGAGTACCCCGCCGTTGTTGCGGCCTTCGTTGGCGACGAACGACGTGCTCCATCGAAAGTTGGTAACGGTGTGCGTCGCAAGGAGTGCCGTTGCATCGAAGTCGCAGTCGGTGGTTTGATCGAGCGTTCCAGCTGATAAGGACCAGTCGCCCGAGAGGAACTCCCAGTCGCTAGCAGCGGCTTCATCGAATCCTGACCGGTAAAGCGTGGTCGGCACGTCGACCGTGGTGATTTCTTGCAGAGCTCTGCGTGGTGGCCGCTCTTGGAGTGGCGAGGGCCCACACGTTTCGCCACCTTCGATGGTGTCGGCCTGCACGTAGTAGGTCTGCTCGGGGTTGTCGGCCTCAGGCTTTGGATCCGCCGGTTGGTTAGTCGGCTGCCAAATTGGCGTTGGTTCGTAGGTCTCCTCGTACTCCTTGGCGGCTGCCTTTGCCTGCGGGGTCGAAGGCTCCGTCTCTGGTTCTGGCCCATCGACGTCAGCAAGTCCGGGCGGAGGCGGAGCGAGTGCGCACGACGCCCCGTCGTTTGTTCGTCGGCGGCGTAGCGCCCACCTGCGTAGCCACTGGCGAGGGTGTGGAGTAACCCGTGATCTGATAGATCTCACCGCTGTTGCGGCCGATGTACAGATTGCCTCCGGCTGTTGTCCATGCGGCCCCGTAGGACATCGACGAAGCGGGCAGGTCTTTCACTGCTCCTATGTTGGTCGTGGTGAGGGCAACGGGGTCGACCCGAAAGAGGTGGCCCTGGCTGCTGACGCCGTAGAAGATGCCGTTCATGTTCGCGATGTCGGCCATGCTTGCGGACACGGAGAGTTCGGGAACGCTGGTGATTTCCAGCGTGTCAACGTTGATGGTGGTCCAGTCAGCGCCACCTTGGGATACATGCAGCAGACCGTCGTCACCAAAGTCACCGGTGTAGCCGCCGGTGCTTCCAGCGAGCTCTGCTACCAGCGAAAGCTCGCCGAGAGCATTGATGCGGTACAGCTTCGGTCCGGCGACGGCGTACATGTAGCCGTCGGCGATTCGGTATCCCATTGCGTTGTAGTTGCCGGTATCAGGTCCGATCGTCGTGTTGGACCCGGCGCCAGGATCGAATTGAGCGAGCTGGCCGGCAATGACCTGGTAGAACCCTGGGTCACAGGCAAAGGTGTCTTGCTGAGCACCGGCAGCGGGCGACAGGGTCATTGCGATTGCGACGGTGCTAACCAAAGCGGCACACAGCCGAAGGATGATCGTTGTCATGAGGTCTCCTTGTACTTCCCCCGGGAGGGCGGTCGCAGCCGGGTCGTGAGTGGTTTGGCTTGTTGGGATCAGTCTCGGGTGTCCAGCTCTGCTGCTCGTAAAGCCAAGTTCAAGATTCGATCAAGACCAACGGTCCACTGTGAGACTCTCTATGCCAAATGGCCTATTCCAACTGGTGGTCTTGGGGTCTTCCAGAGACCTTCGTCGGCAAGCGGTACGCTCGCCATAGGATCATGCGCACCGACGAAGCAACACGAGCGAGCCGTGTGCTGATCGTCGACGACGCTCCTGAGATGGTGCAGATCATCGAAGCGGCGATCGCAGACGGGCCATATGAGCTCACAACGGCAACGACGGGGCCAGCGGCAGTCGAGATTGCACGATCCTTCGATCCTGACCTTGTGATTCTCGATGTAGGTCTGCCCGGAATGGACGGCATCGAGGTATGCAGCGAACTTCGCTCATTCACCGACGCCTACATCATCATGCTCACCGGGCGCTCCGAAGAGGTCGACCGCTTGATTGGGCTAACTATTGGTGCCGACGACTACATGACGAAGCCGTTCTCGGCCCGAGAACTAGCGCTGCGAGTCAAGGTTCTGCTGCGACGGCCCCGCGGCGGTCTTCGGCCAGCTTCGGTCGCGAACGGCGCCTCCGACGACGACCTTGTGGTTGGGCAGTTGCGCATCGACTTGCTGGCGCGCGAGGTCTGCCGCGGCGGTAGTCCAATCACCCTGACAAAGACTGAGTACGATCTGCTCGCAACCTTGGCACAACGGCCCGACATGGTCTTCAGCCGAGGTCTGCTCGTGCAGGCGGTGTGGGGCGACGACTGGTATGGCGACGATCACATGGTAAGCGTGCATGTCGCGAACCTGAGAAAGAAGATCGATCTCGATGGACACGCGAGCCACGTTCGCACCGTGCGGGGCGTGGGCTATCGGCTCAATCCCGATGTCGCCTGAACGGAGCTTTCCTAACACTGCATGGACCGATGGCACCATTGGCGGTCCTAGCGAAGGGAGACGCCTTTTTGTTTTTGGGCGGCGTTGATGCACGCGGACCGAAGTTCGCCTACTTCGTCGTCGGTCATCGTTCGGTCACCCGCCTGGAATCGAAGGCGGAAGGCCAGGCTTCGTGCGTCGTCGGCAACGCCGGTACCGCGGTAGGTGTCGAAGTGCTCGACTCGCACGAGATGTTTGCCGCCGCCCTTGCGTAACGCTCCAGCAATGGTCGCAGCCTGGATCTCATTGGGAACTTCGAACGCCAAATCGATATCGCTCGATGGATACTTGCTGACTTGGGTGTACTTGCGGTTGCCGTAGGGGCCGTTAAGGATGTTCTCGAGATCAAGTTCGAGCCAGGCAACTCGCCCATCGACATTGAACGCTTTGCATACGTCGGGATCGACTTCGCCAACATGGCCACGGATTTTGCCAGCGATGATGACATCGGCGCTGCGAGTCGGATGCATGCCGTGCGGGGTCGACGGGCGAAGCTGCACGTTGGGCAACGCCAGCGTGCCATCGAGCAGTCCTAGCAACTCGACCGCGATCGGTGCTTCGGCGTTCGAGACCGATATGGCCAAATACTCACGCTCGTCGGGCAACAGCGCGTCGCCGACGGGCGGCATATACACATGGCCGATCTCGAAGAATCGAACCGGGCCAGATCGATGCGACTGGTTGTAGGCAATCGTCTTGAGGTGCCCTGGAAGCAGCGACGTGCGCAGCACGGATTCTTCTTGCACCAAAGGATTGGCAAGGGTCACGCCGTCTTCGGCCATGCCGGCGTTGGACAGGTCACCGGGAGCCAAGAACGACATGGGCTGGATCTCGTCGCAACCAGCCCCAACGAGCGCAGCGCGAATGGCACGGCGGGCCAACTGGTATTCGCTGAGATGGCCGATGATCGCGCTTCGCGGCGTGGTGCGCACGATGTTCTCAAAGCCGAACATGCGAGCGACTTCTTCGGCCACATCGGTTTCCGTTTCGGTGTCCCAACGCCAGGTCGGGATCGCCACGCTGAGCTCGTCGCCGGCAGCGTTGGCTTCGGCTCCAAAGCCGATGCTTTCCAGGTAAGCACTCATGTCAGTGGCACTGAGTTCGGTGCCGAGAATGGCGTTCACCTTGCCGACTCGAACCGGCAGGGGAGTGCGGTCCGGGGTGTCGCCCGACTCGTCGATCGTGCCGGCCGAGACCGTTGCGCCCGCTTCGACCATGAGTTCGCAGAAGCGATCCATTGCCCGAACCATGTTGTCGCCCCAGTCAACGCCCCGGCGATATCGAGTGCCGGCCTCGCTTGGCAGATTCAGGCGTTTGATGGTGCGCGAAATGCTTGGCGGATCCCACCAAGCCATTTCGAGCAGCACGGAGGTCGTACTGTCACTGATCTCGGTGTCGAGTCCGCCCATCACACCGGCGAGGCCGATAGCAATATCGTCGCCGTTTGCGATCACGCCGTCGCTAGGGACCAGAGCGCGTTCGGAGCCGTCGAGGGTCGTGATTTGCTCGCCGTTGTTGGCACGCCGCACCCGCAAGTGACCGCCGGGAACGGTGCCAAGGTCATAGGTGTGGTTTGGTTGACCCAGTTCAAGCATCACGTAGTTGCTCACGTCGACCACACCGTTGATTGGGCGCATGCCCAAAGCAATGAGCCGCTGCTGCATCCAACGGGGCGAAGTCCCGACCGTTACGTTGTGCAACGTGCGGGTAAGAAAGCGACCGCACAGCGTTGGGTCGAGGATCTCGATGCGAGCCTCGTCGGTCACGTTCGCAGCAGAAGCCTGGTAGCTGCGCTCGGGAAAACTGAATGGCACCCCAAGCTTGGCAGCCAGGTCGCGGGCAACGCCGGCGACCGACATGGCGTCGGGCCGGTTGGCATTGACTTCGAGATCCCACAGAACATCTTCGACGATGCCGAGCGCCTCGATGATCGGCGAACCAAGCGCAGCGTCGGTCGTATCGGTGAGCAGCATGATGCCGTCGCTGTCTTCGCCCAAGCCAATTTCGCTGGCTGAACAACACATGCCGTTAGACATCTCGCCGCGCATTTTGCGCTGCGCAATTTCCATGCCATTAGGCATAACCGTGCCGATTGTGGCAAACGGGATCAGATCGCCAACCGACATGTTGAATGCGCCGCAGCAGACCTGGAGAGGCTGACCATCGCCGGCGTCGACCTGCACGAGCTGAATCTTGTCGGCATCAGGATGCGGCGACAGGTCGAGCACCTTGGCCAACACAATGCCATCGAGGCCTTGCCCCGTGATCGTCATCTCTTCGACGGCCAGGCCAAGAGCGCTCAGCGTCTCGCCAAGCTCTACTGGGTCACCTTGGATGCCTGGCGCAAACTCCTGCAACCAGCTGAGCAATACCTTCATCGTGTTCCTCGCAATCGTGGCGTCGGTTCGCTTGGGGCACTCTGCTGACTGTTGGTCGGCATGACGCATCGCCTTTTGAGACCCACTAGAACTGCCTCAGGAAGCGCACATCGTTGGCCACAAATTCGCGGATGTCATCGAGTTGGTGCTTCATGACCGCCATGCGGTCGATGCCGAAGCCAAAGGCAAAGCCTTGCCAGATCTCGGGGTCGATGCCGCAGTTGCGCAACACGTTTGGATTCACCATGCCGCAGCCGCCGAGTTCGAGCCAGCTGCCGTCGGCGCGACTGATGTCGAACTCCGCCGAGGGTTCGGTGAACGGGAAGTAGGAAGGTCGAAGCCGACTCTTGACATCGGCACCGAAGAATGTGCGCACGAACTCGTCGATGGTGCCCGCAAGGTCACCCATGGTGATGCCCTTGTCGATGACCAAGCCCTCGATCTGATTGAACACCGGCAGGTGGGTGGCATCGGCGGTGTCGGTGCGGAACGCCCGGCCGGGAGCGATGATGTAGATCGGCGGCTCTTGATTCTCCATGGTGCGCACCTGCACCGGTGAGGTGTGGGATCGAAGCATGACTTCTTCGGGCTCGCCCAGGTTCACAAAGATCGTGTCGAAACTGCCGCGGGCGGGATGCCACTCGGGGATATTGAGCGCCTCGAAGTTGTACCAAGCGGTCTCGACCTCGGGCCCCTCGGCCACCGTGTATCCCATGCCCACGAACACGTCTTCGAGATGGTCACGGGCCTGGGTGATCAGGTGCAAGTGACCGGCGGTCGACGGTGTCTGGAATTCGGTCAGGTCCAACCGCTCGGTCTCCAGCGCTTCGGCTCGGGCTGCGCCTGCAAGATCGGCGTGCCGAGCTGCAAAGGCAGCCTCGATCTGTTGGCGGGCAGTATTTATTGCCTGGCCAGCGTCTTTGCGCTGATCAGGTTCCAGGGAACCGAGGTCTTTTTTGGCGGCCGAGATGGGTGCCTTCTTGCCAAGAAGTCCGGGTCGGAGGCCTTCGAGCGAGTCGAGGTCACCTACGCCTTCGATCTCGGCGACGGCTGCAGCCGCTAGCTGTTCATATGAGCTCATGCGGTAGTTGAGGGTAGTGGCCCCTCGGAACAGAAGGTGATGATTTTGAGAACCTGGGCATGTAAATGCTGTGCGGATGGTTCGCTGGGGTGTTGACGAAAAGGCCCACATTGTGAAAGCATTCACAATGTGGTGATTCGGTAACGCTCCAACGAAAGAAAAATCGTGGCGAAATGAAGCAAGCCGCCGGTGAACCGCAGGCGGACACCGGCCTGGGGCCAGCGTTCTCTGCGCTGCTCCAAGCGACGTTTATTACCAACCTTGGCGATGGCATGCGCCTGGCTGCGCTGCCGCTACTGGCGGCAAGCCTTACATCCTCGCCGCTGCTGGTGAGCGGGGTTGTGGCCGCACAGTTTCTGCCCTGGACCACCTTTGCTCCGTTCGGTGGTGTGATCGTGGATCGTGCCGATCGCCGCGGCCTGATCGTGGTCACCCAGGCGTGGCGAGGGACCGTGATGGCTGGCTTGGGGCTAGCGGTGCTCGGTGATGTCGTAGAGGTCTGGCATCTGTTTGTGGTGGCGTTTGTGATCACGGCTGGCGAGATCTTGGTCGATCCATCGGTTGTGGCCACGGTGCCGACGCTGGTACCCCCAACCCAGCTCGACCGAGCCAATGGCCAAATCAGCAGTGTGGAGATCGTGACGAACAACTTCGTTGGTGGGCCAGTTGGCGCTGCAGCGTTCGGGCTGGCGCCGTGGCTACCGTTTGTCGTCGACGGCTCCACCTACTTAGTGTCGATACTTCCGTTTCGCCGACTACCGGCGAACGAACCGAAGCGGAAGGCCAATCCAGCAGGAGCGATTCCGTCGGTGCGGGCTGAGCTGGGCGCTGGGTTGAGGTGGATCCAGCGGCACCCCTTCCTGCGACCAGTAACACTGGCGATGGCGGTGTTCCACATCGGCACGGCCGGCGCATTCAGCCTGCTCATCTTGCTGGTGATCGACGTGCTCGAAGCACCAGAGATCATGTTCGGCGTGGTGCTCGCCGCAGCAGCAGCTGGGGCAACGCTGGCGTCGCTGGTTGCTGCGAGACTTGTCGATCGGTTTTCGCGTCGTTCCGTGCAGACCGTTGCAGCACTGATCACGACACTCAGCGTCATCGGCGCCGGGCTCGCACAAACGCAATCACAGCTCGTCGTTGCATGGATCGCGAATGGCGCTGGCGGTGGGGTACTGCTGGCAATCGGAAGAGGGTTCGTACAACGCCACACACCAAACGACTTGATTGGCCGGGCGGCGATAGCAACCCGCATGATCACTCGAACATCGTTTGTGGTTGGTGCACTCGCCGCCGGAAGCGTCGCCACGGCGTTCTCTATCCGGTGGTCCTTCGTCATGGCGAGCGGCTTCCATCTCGTTGGTTCAGCGTTGTTGTGGCGCTCCTTTGACCACGAGTTAACACCCGCGTGATCGCTACTCTTGGCGATCTATGGGTCAATCGACCGAATCGCAACAGATCATCGGTGCGATGCCAGCGGCTCTGCCCCCTGACCGTAGATATGTGATCGCAATCGCAGGGCCTCCAGCGGCTGGCAAATCGACGTTGGCCCAAGACCTGCAAACAGCGCTGGCTCCCAAGGCAGCCGTGCTTAGTCTCGACGCCTACCACTACGACAATGCGATCCTTGCTGAGCGTGGTGCGATCGAGCGCAAGGGCGCGCCACATACCTTCGATGTCGACGGCTATCGACGGACGCTCGAACTTTTGCGCAATGAGCCACGGTCGGCTGTGGTCATTCCCCGATTCGATCGGCAGCTCGATCTGACCCGCGGCGCTGCGAGCCAGGTCGGACCTAGCCACTCAGTAGTGATCACCGAGGGCAACTACTTGCTACTCGACGAGACCCCTTGGACTGAGCTCGCTGGGCTGTTCGATCTGACGGTGTCGATACAAGCACCGTTGGAACTGGTCCAGGCGCGAATCCTGGCCCGCTGGAAGTCGCACGGGCTAAGCGTCGACGCCAGCCGAGGACGTCTGGAGCAGAACGATCTGCCAAATGCGAAACTTGTCATCGAACGATCCCGCCCCGCTGACATGACGACCGGCTGAACACCAGGTACGTCCGTCGCATATTGCGACCACGGCCACTAACCCCACTTGGTCGACCCGGCCCGATAGGTGGCCAGACTCGAAGACTTCTGGGCCAGCACCGCCAACAGGGTGTCTAGCCAACCGCGTAGTCGTCGCCGTAGAACTTGGCGGTTGTGCGGGTGTGGAAGGTGATGACTTCGATGGGGTCGTACTTCGGCTCACCAATGCCCGGCAGAACTTCGAGCATCTCATCGGGTCGCAGGTAGGCGGCGAGGGGGATGCTGACACGAAGCTTGCCGATGCTGGCCGGGTCCCGAGGTGGGCTCACTCGGTGGGTAGTCGACGGCATGAGGTCGTTTGTGATGCGCTGCATGTAGTCGCCGGTGTTCATCACGATGGACCCAGCTGGAGCGTTTATCCGGACCCATTTGCCGTTGCGATGCAGTGCCTGTAGGCCGTCTATTGCAGGGGCCGGTAGCAACGTGAACAGGTCGACGTCTTCGTGCCCGAGCAAGCGGCCTGCGCCGGCGGCCTGTTCGGCGTCATCGAGTGGTGGATAATAGTTAAGTCGCAGCCCAAGGTTTGGGTTGGTCAGTTTGGTGTCGTACAGGTGAGGATCGCAACCCAGAGATTGCAGCACGCTCTGCATGATTGGCTTGAAGAGCGGTAGCTCGGCCTCGACGAGCTCACGGAAGATTGGTTCGACATGGGGACTGGCCCAAAAGTCAGCAGCGTTGTAGGCGGCATCGTTGTCAAGATCGAAAGCTCGGCGGCCAAACACCCAGCCCTCGACGAGGTCGGGGTGGATATCGCTGGTCTCCTTGACGGGGAAGTAGCCCTCGCTCACGGCGCCTTGGCGTTCGGCCCGATAACACATCTTCTCGTCGAGCGTGACGTCGGCGAAAACTTCTTCGATGGTGTGCTCGGCTCGGGCGATGAGCTCGGGGTGTACGCCGTGGCCCTGCAGGATCACAAAACCAATCTCTTGCATCGCAGCGCCGAGTTCATCGGCGAAGGCAGCTTTGTCAGCGTCGTTCCCATCCAGGTATTGGCCCACGTCACAGGTGGTAATCGTGAACTCTTCGTCGAAGGCCTCGGCGCCATCGGCTGATTCGGCCAGGTGGTAGGCGGGCTTGTCGACCTGGTCGTAGCGGGAAAACTCGGTGCTGATCGCAGTCGCTCCGCGATCCTTGTCGGTAAGGCTTTGATCGTTCTGATTCGCAGTCACCGGCTGAGTGTACGTGGGCGAGCTGATCAACTTCTCAACGCCAACCGCCTGCGATCGCCAGCACCGACTAACTTCGTCGCATGGAAACATGGCGGTTCGGGCAGTTCAGAAATTCGGTGGTTGTTGTGGCGGTGTTGCTGGCTGGCCTTGTTGTCGTTGCAGCACCGGCAGAAGCGCAGTCAGATAGTTACGAGGCGTGTGCCCAATACGGCTTGATCGTTGGCACGGGCGGCCAGACCGCTGCCGACGCGGCCGTCGCGTTGAAGGCGTTGGATGCCCCGAACCCGATGGGACTCACCAATTCTCTCGACGTGATTATTAACGCCGAGAGCGACGTGGCGCCAATTGGTTCGCGGCCAACAAACGATGCACGCGAGATTGCCTTTGCTGCACTCGAGGGCTACTACGGCGACCTCTGCGCCGCCATCGACATTTGCCCGCTGATCCGCCAAGCCGTTGCCACAAACGATGCAGCGTCGGCCGAAGCTGCCCGACTCACACGCGGCATCACCTCGCCAGCCCCGCCAGGAATCGACGCAGCGCTGGCCTTTATCGCCGGTGATATCGCAGAGTCACCGTTGCACAATTCAGTCGGCGAAGCGCAAGCGCAGGTCTCGTCGTACTTCCCGTGCGAAGCAGCGCCGACAATCCCTGACCCGGCGCCAGGCGTTCCGGCCGACGTAGCCGCAACCTGTGCCGACCTGGCGGTTCTGTCGATCCCCGAGGGGCCGTTCGCGATCGAAGCCGCCGAGAATCTTCGGGCCAGTGGTGCGCCGAATCCTGGCGGGATCGAAGCAGCGCTCGATGTCATCGTTGCAGCTGCCGACTTCGACACGCCTACACCCTCGGCCGGCGAAATCGATGCAGCATTGAGCACGCTCCAGGGCTACTTCGGCGGGGCCTGTGCCAGCATCGACCGTTGCGCGCTCGTGAATCAGATCGTGGCCGCGAGTTCAGATGAGTCAGCTCGTGCAGCCGGGGTCTTGCGACGGCTCGAGACGCCTTCGCCCCCGGGTATCGATGCGGCGCTTGCCCTGATCGCTGGTGACGTGAGCGATTCACCGTTCCATGCGACCGTGGCCGCGGCGCGTGACCAGATTGCCGGCTACTACCCATGCGGCAACGAAACCGACGGCGGAACCGGCGACGATGGAGGGCTTGCGTTCACCGGTACGTCGTCAACCACGCCGCTCGCAGCGCTGGGCCTCGGACTCTTGGCCGCAGGTGCTGGCCTGTTGACCATTCGCCGACGCATCGACCGGGCGTAGCGCCAGGTCGGCAACAGGTGGGATCTTTTGGGGCCAGCCTGACCTCAACGGTGAACGGGCACGGTGCGTAGCTCACGCCAGGTGGGGGTGGCAGTGCCAAGGCG
>Ga0209828_1003049_pt1 | contig 13175 bp, 11 predicted proteins | sample MaitaG_FD_187429 | JGI IMG/M metagenome (GOLD analysis project Ga0209828, IMG submission 187429) | Marine algal microbial communities from Maine, USA - Maine_Asex2 metaG (SPAdes) (version 2) | ecosystem: Host-associated > Algae > Red algae > Unclassified | place: Maine, USA | collected 2015-01-05 | reverse complement strand
TGACGATGCTCGCTTTCCTCGTCGATCAGATCCAGGAGCAGGCCTGCCGGGTGTTCAAGCAGGCACGAAAGCGGCGGCGGACGAAGAAATCGCTGTGGGAGAAGATGAGGTCGGCGATGGAGCTGTTTCGCATCCCGGATTGGGAGACGATGATGGCACTGATGATTGATCCGGACACGGTAAATTTAAAACCTGAACCGGGATCTGGATAACCGTAGGAGTTATCCACTCGCCCTCGGCCCACCTCGCACGGAAAACCCTCGCTCGATCCTTCATGCTTGTCCTGACCGGCCATCGGATCGCCGCAGTGGGTCCGTGCCTGCAATGAAACCACGCCGGTTAGCCGCTGAATGACTCAGCTCGCCGGGAACTGCTGTGACAACATCGATATCACTGATGCGGTCGCACGTGTGATCACCAGCGCCTGCAACACGCTGCCAATCTCGGATGCACCAATGGCGCTTTCCCAAGCCACCGCCACCTCGATAGTCGAGGGACAATTGGTGCGCGGCCGCATCCACACCGGCATCATCGGTAACGAAGAGAACTACTGGACCATCGACCTGCCGGAGGGCTACCACCACGTGTTCCTCGACATTGTGCGTGGCGACGGTTCCGCTGGAATGTTTGGCATTACAGGCGATACAGTCGATGCTGCCGGCGCGGTAACCGGTCGCATGATTAACGGTCTTGGCTTTCGTTACCGTACGCGCCTGGGCAACCTGTATCTCAATGATGCGCCGCAAACAGTAACGCTGCGACTCAAGCAACCCAACAATGTCGCGTTTAGCGGTCCACAGGATTACGTACTGGGCGTGTTTGCGAACGGGCGCAGTATTCCATCGCCTTTCTTCGACGACTGTCCGACAACTATGCCGCTATCGGTCGGCACTACTGCGTCGGAACGGCTTCGGGAATCCGAGCAAGCGACGGATACGGCCACTTACGAGCTCGAGTTGGCGCGCGGGCAGTACACGCTCGCCTCGCAGGCGAGTCTGGTAAATGGAGAAGCTCGCAGCTATACGTACGACTTCAAGCTGCTCGATGGTTTCGGCATCGGATATCCCGGCCTGGAGATCTCGGAGGTGTACTCCGCTCGGGAAGCCAATGCGTCAGGCGAGAGCGAGTTTTTCTACGATGGCGACGGACCGGTCTGGATCAACATCGAACAAAGCCTGGGTTTCTCCGACATTGACGTCGAATTTACAATCACTCCCGCAAACTGAACAAGACTTCCAAACGGCCCTCAAGGTACCAACAGGAAGATCAGTAGAAAAAACAATCTATCTACACCATGAATATCATGGTCAGCCGGATTGTGTTCTCTCTGACGCCGGATGTTCTCGGCCAACAGAGCACTTCTTCACCCGGAGGTTGATCCGAATTGAATTGCCATGTCGTATTTACAGGATAAACTGCCATATCGTTCCGCGATGCTCGGCTCGGTGTGCCCACCATTTATCACTTCGTAGTGTTCTACAACGGAATTGCTGTTGCCGCTACTGTACGAAAAACGCAATATCGTGGAATATCGTCAGAGTTGCCGTTCGCGACATCGGTCACGACTGGCGAGGTGTTCGTTTGATTTCTACTTACCCAATAACTCACAGTTTCCGCAGTCGAATAGACATCACCGCGATCTGAACCAATCCGACCCCCGCCGTAGGGAAGAATAGGATCGTCGGTACCGTTCATTATCAGAACGGGAATCGGAACGGTGGACTCCGGGCATTCCGAGTTAACCGGCCTTGACGCCACTATCACTGCCATGGCGTCTAACATTTCCGGCGCCTCTGCTGCCAGCCGCATTGTCATCAATCCGCCGTTCGATACGCCTACAGAAAAGACGCTTGCGGTACTGGATCCGTAGCGCTCCCTCACGAATTCGATCAGTTCCCCTATATATTGCACGTCGTCGGATTCAGGAGTCGCCGCTACATCGTTCCGACAATCATTCCATCCGCGTCTGCCGTCACTGTCGATAGACCCATTCGGCACTACCAGAATGAGATTCTCCTGCCGGGCAACGTCAAGCCACAACTTGAAAGGCGCTTTGGTTCCCTCAATGCCAAGCAATTGATCATTGCTTCCACCATTCCCATGTAGCAGCAGGACAATGGAGGCGGAGTCGGGGTCACGAGGGAGGTACAGATGATATGGCCTTTCCTGATTCAAGACACTGAAGGACAGATCTTCCAGGAGAACAGGCACATTAACCGGGTCCAGAGTCGGGTCGCTGTCGTTGCCGCTGCACCCGATCGATAGAGCTGCGACGGCGACGCAGGAAAAAAATGACTTCATGGGTGATCTCCCTGATAGTTGCGCGCTTTCCTGCACGTTCTTCGCTTGTGCAATGAGCTGCATGCGAAGGAATCAAGGACATCCTACAATTCGGACGCTCTGATTCGGCAACAATACCGACCGGGAGACCATCTCAACCACCAGTCGGCGACCAACCCACCTCGGCAAGCTTGAATCCATCGAACTCGAAGCCTGGCGAAACCGTACACCCGACGAGCACCCAGCCCCCTACCGGCTCAGCCTTCTGCCAGGCATGGGCCGGCACAATGCCTTGCGGCCTTTGCCCTGCTCCGAAGTCGTTGCCGATTCGCTCGATACGCGTAACGCCGTTTTCACGTACGTACAATTCAAGCGCACTCCCGGCGTACCAATGCCAGATCTCGACCGCGTCGACAATGTGCCAATGGCTGCTCTGGTGAGCCTCCAGCAGGAAGTAGATCGCTGAGCCAGTGGCACGCGGCTGCTCATCGCCGCGCCAGGTTTCCCGGAACCAACCACCTTCGGGATGCGGTTCGAGCTCCAATTGGTCAATCAGGGATTAAGGGGTCATTCGTACAAGCGGGCGTGATCGGGACCACAGCCACTATGGCACGTCAAAGCTCTCTCTCGAGGCCCGAGTAGAAGTCCGCTAGTTGACGATGGGAGACAACAGATCCGGATTCACGACCAGGTTGCGGACACCGTGAGCCTTGCCTTCATCAAATACGTTGTCATCGATCCAGGTGCCTACCGATCGAATGTTCACCTTGGCGACCTCGGGACGGACGCTCCAGCTCACTTGCAGTGGCGAGCCCTTCTCGTTGTATCCCGGGCCGGTCGTCGAGCCCGCATACTGTACCGGCGTTCCCGTGTCTGACGGGATGTTGATGGCCTGGTGCAACCCGTCCACTTCGGCAATTTCGGTCAGTTCGACGAAATCCAGTGCAGTCTCGTCGTTAACCAGCACGAACACCTGCGTTTCCACACGCAGCTGCGGGTTGGCAATGGACTCACTGAGGCAGGCACCGAGACTCGGGCCCGGGACGACCTGGGCTGTCGAGTGCACGTAGTGAACCTCGATCGTGTCTCCCGGCACCAGGCTGCCGTACTCTCCTGCACCGATCTCCATGTCGATGCTTGCGAGCTCTGCATCCGTGAGCTCACCGGAATAGACGTAACCTGTCGAGGAACCTGCTCCATCGCCGTTGCCCCGGTAGGTGGTGAACTCACCGCCCTTGTGCTCCGCACTCTCATGAAAGTGAATGTTGCAAAGGTTCATCTCGGTATACGCCGGTGCCGACTCGAAGACACGCCCGTTGATGCCTGATAATTCATCGATGTCCCGGGGAGATTGAGGGCCGAACCCGGCACCATCGGTACGGGCTGCCAACGCGCCTCGCTGTTCGGCAATCATGTCGTCCGACACTTCATTCTCAGCGGTGGACGCCGCGCTTGCGGGAGCGCCGATGAAACCCAGAGAGGCAGCGACGGTGAGGATGGTCAGCGGAAAACGGGACATGATCTGGCTCGACTTTGACAAGAGAACCTCGTCAGCCTAGACCTCGAAGCTGAACCGACCGTGTCGGTAACATGACATTCGTCTGTACTTCACATTAACGATTCATGAACAGCTCGGCGTCTCGCTCAGTCGAGGCTGCCGCAACCTATACTGCTGGCGCGCTTCACTTCTCATCCGACATCGCCAGCAGATCCATCTCCGAACACATCGCTACGCCGAATGAAGATCGTTACACAGCTCCGCATCACCTTGTTGATGATCTTGCTACTGGGGTTGTCGAGCGCGGCGTTGAGTGTCTGGAACCTCGAGCGCTCGCGCTCCTATCTGGCGCAAACCAATCTCTCGCACTCGATCTACGAATCCTATCTGACGCTGGAGAGCCATACCTACCAGCTGTTCAAGCAATACGGTGATGCCATCATCATCGGCGATGCCGATCAGCGAACGGGCAAGCAGGCACTGATTGATCTGATCGACGAAGACACAACTGGCTTGCAAGTATTGATTGGCGAGAAGATTTCGCTGGTGGGTGAACAGGCCCGCTTCAGACTCGACGCACTCGCCGAGATCGAAGCTAACGTGAAGCGCTTGGTGAACCGCCTGGATCAATTCTCGCCTACCGGCTCCGGCGAGCTCGCGTCCGACTGGGTCCGTCTGTCGCAGCTGCTCAATACCGAGATCGATCAGGGCTTTCGCAGTCTGATTCAAGCGGCAGTCGACGAAGAGAAGCGGGGATGTGGACCGTATCGCCGATGCGATCGACTCGGCGATGCTGCGTCAGCAGCTGTTCGCCGGCCTGTTCGGCATCGCCAGCGTTCTGGCGGTACTGGCGGCGATCATCATGCTCGATCGGCGCGTCACTCGGCCCATCAATCGACTCCTCGCGGGCGTGCGCCAATTCGGTGAGGGGGAGTTGAATCATCGGATCAACCTGCATGGCCGTGACGAGTTGGCGGAGATCGGTCACACCTTCGACGGCATGGCGCAGAGCGTGGCCGATAAGAACCGAAGCTTGACCAGCGAAAAGGAGACGCTGAGCGTGGCCGTCGAAGACAGGACCCGTCAGCTTTCCGTCATGCTGGACGACGTCAAGCGATCGAGCGAGGGCCGCAAGCGATTGATCGCGGACGTCAGTCACGAGCTGCGTACACCGTTGACCATCATCAAGGGCGAGGCGGAGATCGCCTTGCGGGGCGCGCGAAAATCACCTGACGCCTACGAGGATGCCCTGCGTCGCGTGCGTGAGGCAGCCACACATACCGCACGTCTGGTTGACGATCTGCTCTTCGTGGCGCGCACCGAAGCCGGCGAAGTCAGGCTCGATCTGCACCAACTGGATCTCTCCAGAGTGGTTGGCGAAGCACGCGAAATCTTCGGCCATGATGTTCCGCTGAATGACTGTATAGACGATGGTGCCATGCACGGTGACGCCGGTCGTATCCGACAGTCCTTGTTGGTACTGCTCGAGAACGCGCGACATCATGGCGGCGATCGAATTCTGATCAGAACCGCAGACTCGAAGGATGGGATCGCCGTTTCGGTCGAAGACGCCGGCCCAGGCATGAGTGATGCCGACAAGGACCTCGCCTTCGAGCGGTTCTTTCGTGGCAGCAATGCAGCCGAGCGATACAGAGATGGAGCCGGACTTGGCTTACCGGTCGCTCGGTCAATTGCCAGGGCACACGGTGGCAACATCACTCTTACCGATCGATTCGGGGGTGGCCTCGTTGCAACCTTGCATCTCCCACGCTGAGCCAAGCCTCGTTCATGAACATTCTGCTGGTAGAAGATGAACGTCGGGTTGCAGATTTCATCGCGCGCGGGTTGCGCTCGGAAGGCTGGCTCACCGAGCACGTGTCCACCGGCGAAGCTGCACTGGAATCACTGCTTCAGCACGACTTCGACGTGGTACTGCTTGACCTCATGCTGCCCGGAATATCGGGACAGGACGTCTGCAAGACCATGCGGGCACGCGGCAATCACACGCCGGTGTTGATGCTCAGCGCACTCGACGCGGTGACCGAACGCATTGCCGGTCTGCGCATTGGCGCGGACGACTACCTGACCAAACCCTTCGACTTCGACGAGCTGGTGGCCCGTATCGAAGCGCTCATGCGCCGGAAAACCGATTTCAAGGTCACGACCGAGGACTACATCCTCCGTTTCGGCGAATTGACTCTGGACGCGAAGTCGTTTCGCGTGTCACTCGAAGGCAAGGAGATCGAATTGACCGCCCGGGAACGTGACATTCTGATGCTGTTCATGTCGAACCCTCAAAAGGTGTTCGCACGTGAGCGTATCCTGAACGCTGTCTGGGGCTCACAGGAAGATCCGATGACCAACGTCATCGACGTCTACATTGCCCGGCTGCGCAAGAAGCTCGGCCTGCACGGGGTCTTGATCCAGACCGTGCGCGGACACGGATATCGATTCGGCGAGTGATACGCGATGTCGGCGGTTCAGTCCGGCAATGCGCCGCAGAAGCCACCGGAGCTCGCTGCACCGGAACCCAGCGCAAGGATCGACGGCGCGCGATAGGGGTTGGGCGGATTCGCCGCATAATCGACGACCACGAGCAACATCAGCAGGAACACCGCCACCCGGGCGGGTGCGCGTCGAGTCAGGCCTGGCGGTTCATCCAACGTCACGAACGCGCCTCCAGACCCAGTATCGGGCGCAGCTTGATACCGATAGCGGAGCCTGCGAACGCGGCTCCGAACCAGACCCAACCGTGCAGGCTGCCTGTGGAGATACCGGAGAAAAACGCACCGACGTTGCAACCGAAGGCGAGGCGCGAGGAATAGCCGAGCAACAGGCCCGCGACGACGGTGGCGATCCAGGCACGCAGCGGCAAGACGGGGATGCGCGTCGACAAGCCTCCATTTCGCCAGCTGGCAACCACGAAAGCGCCAAGCACGATCCCGATGTTGGTCAAGGAGGTGACATCGGTAAGCAAGCTTGCCCCGATGCGCTCGGCACTCTCTCGCGCCGCCCAGAACGGCGACCCGGACAGATCGGCGCCAAAAGCCGCAGCACCCTTCGCCGCCCACAAGCCAAGACCGTAGACGACACCCCAGGGCTGCCCGGCAACGACCAGGTTGGCAAGCGCCAGAGCCGCCACGATGACGGCAGCCACCACGTGCCGCCGCTGCAGGCTGCGCTGACCCCGGACAGCGACGCGGTAGAGAAAGGTTGCGACCGCCCCGAGTCCGAGAAGCGTCGCGGCAACCCCGCTCCAGCCGGCCACGCCGATCGGTGGTAACGCACCGAGATCAGTCCACCAGAACAGGTGGTATGCCCCGGCAAAACTGCCAATGGCAAAAAAAGGTAATGCAAGCACGGCAACCGGATTGCCGGAACCCGCATTGACAAGCGTACCCGAACCGCAGCCCAGGACAACCTGCATGGCAATTCCGAACACGAAGGCACCGCCGATCATGGCAAAGCCAACCGGTGCCTGCGCACCGACGATTTCCCCACCGCGAGACGCGATCAGTGGCAATGCAACGATCGCGACCAGGCCGATGGCGATCAATTGTGCGTACAGCCCGGATGGCTCGCGCCGCAGAATCATCGCCCGCCAAGGCCCGGCAAACCCGAAGCGTAACCCCTCCAGCACCAGCCCGAAGCCGAGCCCGACCGCCAGCAACAACCCGTAGCGAATGCCCGACAGGATCATCACCGCAAGTATCGCGAGCACGGCAACGACGACCAGTGCCGAACGCCGCGGCCAGAGGCGTGGCGCAAGGATGACGGCGTGTTCAGCGGCTGAGGGCATGGCCGGACAGACTACACCGGACGCGACGTTGGAGCTTGCATTCATGGTTTGTCGTGGGCGCGCAGCCCCCTACCCGGCAGGTTCAGCCAGCGCCGGGCAGGGGCTTGAAAGTGCTGGACCGAGACCGGACTGCTTGTTCAGTTACTACGCAGTCGGTTGACGAAGTTTCCTACCAGCCCTGGCGAATTCTCCATCTCGTGGCCCGCATTGGAGTACTCCACCATCGAACCCGGGTACAACTTGACGTTGTCGAGACCTGCCACTTCGGAAAGCGCAAACCAGTTGGTCGCGGCCCAGTGTCCGGTATTACAGAACGACACGATCTCCTCTCCATCGTTGACGCCCAGTGCTTCGAGCAGTGGCGATGCGTCGATGGCGGAGTCGATAGCCGAAGAACCTTCATCGAAGAATGCGGTATAGACGTGATTCTTCGCGCCCGGCAAGGTGCCCGGCTTGGCCGCGGCTGCGTGCCCTTTCTTTCCCTGGTAGAACTCATCCGGTCTCGCGTCCAGCAAGAGCGCGTCGATCTCGCCGCGCGTCGCGGCGAGAACCGCATCTGTGTCGGCCGTCCAGGCCTCGGAAAAGACAATGTCGAGCTCGCTCTTCGGCAGGGCGCTCGGCGCTTTCTCGAGCGCGTGTCCCTCGGCGAGCCAGCCACGCACGCCGCCGTTGAGAATTGAAAGATCGGTGAAACCAGAGGATTTCAGCGTCCAGTAGACGCGAGCTGCCGCGCCGAAATCGGTGTCCGTCGCGCCCTCGGGCACGATCACGACAGGTCGCTCGAGCTCCAGACCCAGCGCTTCGTAGCGTTGCTCGAGCGTAGCAACTTCCAGTAATTGACCCGGGTTCTCCTCGGGCCCACGGAACAACCCATAAGGTGCAGAAACGGCATTGTCGATGTGCCCTTCGGCGTAGGCATCACCGCGAATGTCCAGCAGGATCGGACTGGCGGAGTCGAGCTGACTGTGCAGATCGGAAGGTGAAACCAGTGGGCCGAAGGTCGCGGCACTCAGCGGCGCCGCGAGCGCGGCGCCAAGGGTGGCGATAGAAGCTAGACGTCTCATGATGTTGTCGTGAATCAGCGATGGTTAGAGAAACGAAGCTATCGACAGCTCATCAGACAAGCAAATACCAAATTGTTCTTTGGTTATGCAAGATTTCAAGCACCAGTTCTCACCGGACGATCCGGCGGACGAGCGTCAATGGCGGAATGGCTTGCGCGCGGCGCCCGGGTCAGGCGCTCGAATACAGCGACGCCGAGGTCATCCTCCAGCGCGAGAATGCGCCGGTTCAGCGCCGACGGCGTGATCGCGAGTGATTCAGCCGCACCGCGTATCGAGCCCGCGCGCGCGACCGCGTCGACAAAACGGTAAGTCTGCAGGTGCCTCATGCTGCCAGTATGCGGCGGAAAGGCGACGCTAGCGCGCGTCGAGTTCGATCCGATCCATCGAGGCCCTGCGCAGCGACGACAGACCTCTGGCACCATGCGCGACAGGTACACCTACGACGAAGCCTGCATGTCCCCCGATTCACAACGACTCGAAGTCGAACTCGCAAGCGCCCGGGCGCTCAGGTGGTTTGCACAACAACCGGACATGAACCGCCTGGTGGAAAACACCCTCGCATTCTGGCTGAAGCCGGCGCTGGCCGAGCTTGATATCAACGAGAATGCGCTGGCCATCGACCTGGCCGACCTCCCCGAAGCCGAACCGGTGCGCGTGTTGTTGATGGAGGAGGCATTCGGTTCGCATGATGACGACCGGCCGTATGCACGATTCATGCGCGGGCCGGGCGAGCACGAGGGCGGACTGCGCCGACGCTACCTGCGTCGATTGGCGGCGTCCTCGCCACGGTTCCTGCAGGTCAGCGGGACAAGCCCGGGCAGGTGCTTCGAAGTGGCACCCATCGGCGGCGGCACTGGCTGGACGATCCACGATCGTGAAGGGTCGCGACACGTGCTCGTCGGCGATGCGTTGATTGCTCGGCTGATAGACATGCCTGCCGGAAAGATGCTCGGTACGGGTCTGATCCGCGTCCACGGGCTGGTTGGCAGCGGGATACCGGATAACGAGCTTGCCGTGAGCCAGGTTCTGTCGGATGTGATAGTCGATCTGCTGCGCAGGCGACACCAGAGACCGGCAAGCGCAAGGCGAGGCTCGCCAGACGATGTCGTGCCAGACCGCGAACAATCTGACCCGACGCGATCCGCTGACCCCACCCGTGTTGGTGGCGGAACGGCGGGCAGCTCTCCGCCGCGTGAAGATGCGCCTGCAGGGCGCGACCGCGACAAGCTGATTGATCGCGTGCGCAAGCTGTTCGCCATGGCGCAGGAGGGTGAGGCCTCGCCGCACGAAGCCGAGATCGCGTTGCGCCGCTGCCAGTCGCTGATGACAAAGTACGGCATCACCGAGGCTGATCTCGAGACCAGCGCCTTCGCAACCGTCGGCTTCGGATACCGGCGCACGGTTCCGACACACCTGCGCATACTGGCGTCAGCCGTGGCCGAGATGCACGACGTTCTGTTCGTGACCGGAGAACAGGGACATACGGAGTTCCGCGGCTATGAGGTCGACGCTCACGTGGCCCGTCTGACTCTCGACTACCTGCTCGACGCGGTCGAACGCGCCCTCAAGGCGCGCAAGCGCACCGGCGACTTCCCGCCAGGTCGATCGGCTGCCTACGACTACCGGCTCGGCTTCTCCACCGAAGTCGAGCGACGTGTCGAGACGCTGGTGAACGAGCGCAAGGCACAACAGAGAGCGGCCGCTGGCAGTGGCGGCACCGACCTCACCGTTCGCAAGCTCGAGATCGTCGAGCGGGAGTGCGGACAGGATCTCGTTACCCGGAGCTTCGGTAGCCGGGCGCCTCAGGACGCGACCGCCCACGGTGCCGGGCGTGTCGATGGCGCAACGGTCTCTCTCGACAAACAAGTGGGCGGCACGACTGCACGTCCGTCCCTGCCACGCAGCTGAGTCGATATCCCGATGGTCAGAAAATCGAGGCCCGTTACTGAGTGGATTGCCGCCGCAAGGTCAACCGGCGCAACAATTGTCGGCGAAGGCGAGCCCTATCGCCCGCTGGTGTTGCTATGGATGGACGCGGAAACCGAAACGATTCTCGGCATGGAGCCACGCCATCCCGACGAAGGTCTCGCGCACGCAGCCGATCACCTGCGCAGCGTCATGGCTGAACCCATGCACGGTCAGCCGCGTATGCCGGCGCGCATTCGCACGGCGTCAGGCGCATTGGCCGAAGCGCTTGCTCTCGACCTGCCGCGCACGCATCCAAAGATCGATATCGTTGTCGCGGCGACACCGGAAGTGGAAGGGTTCTTCGACACCATGGAGGAGATGCTCATGGAGCGCCACGAGCCGAATACCTGGCTTGGCGCCGGCGCTGCACCCGACAACGTAGCTGGCTACTTTGCCGCGATGGCAGAGCTGCACGAAGCTGAACCGTGGCGCGTCGTGCCCGGAGAGGCGGGACCGATGCAGATCAGTTGCAAGGCGCTCGATATCGAGAACGAGCGGCTGAACATCATCGGCCAAGGGGGCGAGAGTCACGGATTCATCCGCTTCAGCAACGCTGACGTAGCCGCCATCTATGCAGACGTGGGAAATGATCCGGACAATGCCGACCTCGCAGCGCTCGCAAACCGACACGTCGCCTGTAGCTTCGACGAACGCGAAGACATCGCGCCGACCATCGTCGAGGAAGTGCTCGCGCACGGTTGGCAAGTGCGCGCCGATGACGCCTGGCCATCGATGACCTTGTTCGCATCGCGCGAGGATCACCCCGCCGATCCGGACGAGCCTGATCATCCGGGCGCAGACCTGCACTTTCGCTCGCCGACCGACGATGACCTGATCGCCGGTACCGTGATTGCAAAAGCGATCGTCATGCTCGTCAACGACGAACATGACGCCGTGATCGAGGCGTATGCATCGGGGCATGGATTCACTACCGAATGCAAGGTGATCACCACGGACAAACCCTTTCGTATCCAGCTGGACATACCGGCCAGCGAGCCTGTCACCGTCTTCCCGGACAAGTCCACTGCCGCGAATTCCTCGACTCGGGAGCTTCCCGACGACCGTGATACAGCGACACTGCTCGGGGCGATGGCCAGTTTGCAAAAGGAGGCGGCAGCGGACGGCGAACTCGATCTCGATGCCGCGCAGGCACTCACCGGCGCTGTCCTTTCACGATTCGAATTGTCTGCCGACGCCGAAGCCTTCGAGTTCCCGCTCGAAGGTGCCGGCATGTTGCTCGAATTCGCGGCGACTCAGCTGGGGCACACGTTGCATGCTTTCGACGATCGCGATCTCGAAGAGCTGTTATTCGACATCATTCCGGCGAAGGTCTCGGCCGGCCCGGAAATCGCCCGCGAACTGATCGAGACGGCTCGGGCATTCTTCCGGTGGCTGAAACACGACGCCGCCTTCGAGCGCGCCGACGACCTCATCGTGCTCCTTGGCGAGGATGCCATCACCGAACTGGAGGCGTGCATGGGTGATGAATCGAACTACGGCCCCGCCAAATCGATGGTCATGGCCGCCATGGACGCCGGTATCGATCTTTCGGACGCTGATGCCGTACGGAGATTCATGGAAAGCCAGGCAGGTGGCCCGGCCTTCAATCCCTTTGCCTACGGTGGCATGGACGTACCCGCGACGCCATCAATGACGCCCGAGCAAACACGCGCGAAGAACAAGAAGCGCAAGAAGGATCGCAAGTCGGCGAGGAAGGCACGCAAGAAGAATCGGTGAGTGCCGTTGGTGCTCGTCGATACGAGCGGTTGCCGCAGGTATCCGGAAACAAGCAGCTGACAACAGGTAGCCGGTAGCGGGTATTTCCTTCAAATAGCGGGAAGCAGCGAGATCTCTCAAGTAGCAGGCATGCGACCCGCACCGGCTGCTGCCCACCACGTATCAGCAAGCGGTTCCCCGCCGACGAAGGAGTGCACGCCCAGCGAATCCTGAATGCGCAGACACTCGTTCCACTTGACCATGCGCTCCGACCGCGTGAACGAGCCTACCTTGAGCTGGCCACCGCCCAGGCCGGTGGCCAGATGACTGATCGAGACATCTTCGGTCTCACCCGAGCGGGCCGAGACGATGGCACCCCACCCGCTCGCTCGTGCGACGCGAAACGTCTCGAGACTCTCTGACACCGTCCCCGCCTGATTCACCTTTATCAGCACGGCGTTGCAGGCGCACTGCTCCTGCCCTGCCCGTACCAGCGCCGCGTTCGTCACCAGGTAGTCATCACCGATGATCTGCACCCGATCACCGTAGCGCCGGGTGAATTCGATGGTTCCCTCGATATCGTCCTCGGCAAGCGGATCCTCGATAGAGACAATCGGATAGCTGTCGAGCCAGTTACCCAGCAGGTCGATCATCGCCCCGCTCTGCATCTCACGGTCCTCCAGGGCGAGCCGGTACCTGCCTTCCTTGCCGAATTCCGACGCTGCGATATCGAGCGATATGACCACGCGTTCACCGGGCTTCTCTCCGGCTTTCTCGATCGCCGCAACCAGGGTTTCCAAGGCTTCCTCATTGCTGTCGAACATCGGCCACCAGCCACCCTCATCGGCGA
>Ga0209828_1003048_pt1 | contig 13175 bp, 8 predicted proteins | sample MaitaG_FD_187429 | JGI IMG/M metagenome (GOLD analysis project Ga0209828, IMG submission 187429) | Marine algal microbial communities from Maine, USA - Maine_Asex2 metaG (SPAdes) (version 2) | ecosystem: Host-associated > Algae > Red algae > Unclassified | place: Maine, USA | collected 2015-01-05 | reverse complement strand
GCTCATATGCAGATGCTGTATGACGATAAAGATCACTATGATCTAACATCAGAAAACAAGCTAATTCTATATGGAATGTAGAGTAGTTAGGAAACAGGCTTATACCACCTTTCTTATTACAATAAGCACCAAGTCCATGATAGTTAACCCAAAAAGAAAAACTGCCATGCTTAATAACATTTGGTTTCGGCTGGTTATCGATATCCACCATCTCATGATAACCTTTGTCCATAGACAAAGCCATAAGACCTTTCTCTGATAACTGCGCTAAGTTATCTAAGCAATGCATACTCTTACGAGGAAAAAACAAATACGTATTAAGTCCCTTATTCAGATACTCTGATAGTATTTCATTTTCTATTTTGTCAGCATAGAATGGCATCACTACTGGCGTATTCTGATATTCTAATTTTATACTTTTAATAATTGATGTGAAGTCATCTACTTCGGGATCTGTCGTCGTCGATACAGATACAGCGCAAGATGCCATCTCATCATCTTGGACTCTAAATAAATCTACGGGCAATGAGTCAAAAAAATAATTACCCAATGCTACGATTGGTTGCTTCAGTTCACCTACTCCGATAGTTGTATCCGCATGCCATAATTTGATTTCTTTTGAACTAACAGCATCAAAATAGGCAACATCTAATATGCCCAAGTCAAAAAACTTTTTTAGTTGAAGATGATTTTTGTAAAACAATAAATCTTCTTCTACTATATCACTTAATATATAACAGAATGGCGGTAATTTTTCCTTATGCATCTGTATCAGTTTCTCGAGATGTTGGAGTATATGATAAGCCAATCTACCATGCCCAGCTCCAAGCTCAAGAATGTATACGGTATCTATAATATTAACCTGCTCCGCTACATCATATAGGAACGCCAAAATCAATTCGGCATAAGTTCTACCCACCATAGAATTACTCGTCATGTGATGAGGAACTACTCCACTTCTCCAAGCATCGATGCCTGTCTCTTCGTAATAATCTCTATTTAACTGCCAAATATCACTCTCAGCGAAAGGCTTGAAGGGTTGTGATTCTGATGCTGTATTATCCATTAGTTCTTGCTTTGTGATAGAAATAATATCTCAACTCAGCAAGCAACTATATGGGTAATAGCGGCCGACAAAATTCAAATGATAGTATTAAGATAGCACCTTATACTGACATAAGTCACTGATAACCATAAGGCAAGCTAATTAAAGAGGAATAGAGGTATGTTATCCACCATTTGCAATAAAGTGAGATAATACATAAGTGATTAAAATCTATAACTAATACCATTTACACATTAGAATGCCGCATATATTCCGTTGAAATTAGCTAATCTCAGCGTTAAAAATACTCCCCATAGCTACGGCTATCATTCAGCCCACCCACTATCGTGGTTCACTTTTTTCGAGTATTATTATACTCGATTCGTCTGCAACGAAATCATTCGCTCATGCCTTGATCTTAACAAATTTAATTCAGAATATTTACACGACATTTTAAAATGTAAATGGTATAAGAATCTGAATGACGATATATTATCAGGATTAACTGCGACATTGGTAATTCTTACTGAGCCTGTCGAATTTGCATTCTGGGGAAGACTTGATTCTCAATTATAAATTGAAAAATTGCATTACTGAGCAATCACAAACTTAGATATAAAACTCTGGTTACCCTTAGTCAATTGCATAAGGTACATTCCTGATTCTACCTGACTCACATCCAGTTCTAATTCTGATGTGTGATCGCTTGTACCTGACAATATATATCTGCCAGATATGGATGTGACGGTATAGTTGTAGCTCCCGATATCGGGAAGAGATACGCTTACAATATCATAAGTTGGATTAGGAAAGAGATGCACATCTGTATTCTTAAATACAGAGGGTACATTAGACAAAAAATAAATGGCGTCGCAATCTCGCTCGATATCAAAATCTACCGACCCTATATCATCCTCATAACATCTAATCGGCCCAGCATGAGGATCGCAATTGTTTCCTTGGGGGAGTAAGTAGTTTGTGCTCCCTATTCCGCGAATCACTTCATTAGCAAAAAAGAATCCATCTGTACTCGAATTAGGATTACTTGAGTACTGCACTTGTCGATCTACTCCATTAATTGTGATGGTATTAACTGAATCTACACTTACTTCTATCGGAAAATTAGGGCCAATAGTCGTAACTACGTAGCTCTCTCCAGCAACTAAATTAAAATCATAAAGAATAGATTCGTTCTGATTAGTTAAGTCATGGGTATACCATATATTATCTACTTCTCTTATAAGTGGTAATCTATCACCAGAAGCTGCACAAGTGTTCTGACCCTCTAATATATACCATGTATCGCCACTGATTATTGTGTCGCCTACTACGAGCAATTGTACAGGTACAACTCTGCCTCCAAATTCACTCTGAGAATAGGTCCACTTAGTTCCTATACCCAGATCAGTCTGAGAAAAAGCCAGAACAACCCAAAGCAAAATCAATACTGTAATAAGTTTCTTCATATTAGTTAGACTATAGATATTTTATTTTATACATAAATATCATTACTTACTCACAATAAACTTAGACACATAACTCTGCTCACCTTTTCTGAGCGTAATAAGATACATTCCCGATTCTACTTGACTTACATCCAGTTCTAATTTTGATGTGTGATCGGTTGTACCTGACAATATATGTCTGCCAGATATGGATGTGACGGTATAGTTGTAGTTGTCGCTATCAGGAAGGGTAACTCTTAGCATACTTTGTGTAGGATTGGGATATATGACAACTTCTTGGTCTTCAAATAAATCATTACTACTTACAAGGAAAGGACAATCGGTATCATCCTCACAGTAATAGATTAATCTGCTTAAAAAGTAGCCTGTAGAAAGAAAATTTGTAGCGTTAACAAATATGCCTTTACTATTTCCTATGCCTTCTATAAGATATTCCTGATCATAATCTGAATATAAAAATACCTTACTTGGAATATTAAATTCTACTCGATTTTGTATCTCCGAAAAGATAACCGAATTACCCGCTACCATAACAGTATTACACAATGACAATGTATCTCCAACTTCTATATTAAAATCATAGATCAGGGACTCTTCATCTATCGGACAATTCTCCAAGAAAACATAATCCTCGTACCTAATAAAATAGACTTGCTTGTCACTCTCCCGAATTAAGCCAAATAATGATCTATCCAGAAATCTAAACTCTTGCTGCCCCTCTATGGGTTCTACTGTAGATTTATAGACTTTATTATAGGTGACATTATTGACCATAGTATCGCTCTCTATCTTAAATGCACAGTATTCATCTACTCCGAAATCATCAAAATACGTCGTCACCCAAAGAGCACCTTCCTTGACAAGTGGGTTATAATCCTGAGAGTAGCTTAATGAAGTAGATAGCAGGATTGCAAATAGTATTAGCTTATACATAATAATATTTTAGGTTTAATTTGCTTTGATAAACTTAGACACATAACTCTGCTCATCTTTTCTGAGCGTAATAAGATACATGCCTGACTCTAAGTTACTGATATTGACATCTAATTGTGATGTATCATCTGAGACACCAGCAAATATTGCAGCTCCATCCATAGACATCACTCTATAACTATAGATGCCACTGTCAGGAAGTACAACCTGCAGTACATCTACCGCAGGGTTAGGATAGATGATCAGTGGTGTTATCTCATGATCTTCTACATTGACTAATCCAGTAGCACTGCAGTGTGGTACAGCAGGATTAATGTGATAGAACTGCTCATTAAGATAATAACAGTTAAGAAGCTCCTCACCATAGTCGCCAGAACAAAAATCAGATGGCCATAGCATACCATGATAGGTGCCTATACCCTCTATCCATGTCAAGGTGTTCTCAGGATTATCCTCACATGCCAACACCCAATATTGTCGCTTAGCTTTATTAGTCAGTCGCATCGTATCTGTCTCTATAACAGTCAACTTATGAGGTGTGTACGCTGACTCAAAAGTATCCCCTAATTCTAAATTAAAGTCATAGACTAATATACTGTCACCATCCGAAAGCCAATAATATTGCCTATTATCATCAGTGACATAAAAATTGATCCTATTATTATCCTCATATATAAAATCATCTCTCAGGTCCAGATATTTTTCTGTACGCAACATACCAGACCCGAGATTAAATCTAATATATGACTCCTTAATAATACCACCATCTGCATTCGGATTCTGATAGTACCATATCGCCCCCGGATGCATCATAGGACTAAGGTAAGGGTCGCCTCCGATCAGTTGCACCTGACCACCACAATCAGCCTCTAAGCAGCCATCCTCATCCGTGTGCATGAGCCATAAGTCTTCTCCTATATCATCCCGATCTATATTGCCAGAGATAAATAGACTTCTATCTGGCAATTGGGAAATATTAAGAAGATTACCATTTCGAGAAAATAGTGTAAGATTATCTGGAGCTGTAGGTCTATCAGCGTAAGATCTCTCCCAGAGTATTTCTCCAGTATGACCATCTATTTGAAACATGAAACCAGATAATAACAATTCCGGAAGATTACTATATCCGCCAACACTGATAATATTTCCATCTTCTGATCTAAAAAGATTGAGGATAGAGCGTTGGTCATATTCGTATCGTGGATCTAATCTATTGCGCCATATAACTTCTCCGGTTGCACTTACTCTTATCATATCCTGACTTCTATGTTCTTCATTAAAAATATATGTCACGATACTATTATCAGCTAATATCACAAATGATATGTGAGCAAAGAACTGGTTATATAATATAGGAGGGTCTATCCAACGATAGACTTCATTACTCTGAGAATCATATTTTACAAAGCTCCTATAATGATTGTCTTTTGGAGAAGCTTGCACATTGTAATCAAATAAAAAATTAAGCATTCCATCTGGTCCTACTTCTGCATCCCATATCTCTATACGATCATGTAACGGCTGCAAGAACACCATAGTGTCATAGGAAAGATCTATCTTATTATACCACATCATAAGTCCCCTTACAGTCTCTATCTCGGTAACTGCATCATACTCACGTGTCTGTCCATAGACGATAACCTTATCTCCGTATATTACAGTACCGTATGGAACGTAGGCATATATAGGATACTGCGGATCTGATGGAGTATCACCCTCTAACTCTGAGATGTCATACTTAGCCGACTGTAAGACTTCGCCGTTATGGGTCATCTTATATAATCTATAACCATCATACTCTATCGTATCTCCGATCTGATATCCACTTACATATAAATAGTCATCATCGATAGATGTCCTGTGTACGGCACCTATTATATGAGGATACTGGATGGAATCTATCATACTTCCATCTGTACCCACCTTATAATAATGTAGGCAAGACTGCGATCTATTATTACAAGTGCCATTGCCTAATATGATATGTTCCTCATCGCTGAGACTATGCATACTGGTGGCATTTTCGTTTTCTGTACTGTATACATCTTGGTAGGTGCTGTGGTAATCTTGTGCTAGAGCACCTATAATAATACTAATAGAAAATAATGTAGTCAGTAATGATCTCTTCATAATAATTAATATAAGAAAATTAAAAAAAGAGCGGCTCTGCTATAGCCGCTCTTAAGTTACAATTATTCTATGATAATTATTATATCTGAATTGCGAGTTACCTTCTTAGAGACAATTGTATTATGCCTACTTAAATACGAACAAGAGTAATAGAGAAAGCACAAATTATAAGCTTCCAAAAAATAACACTCTAAGTTGCTTGATTATATCTTAATAATCCGCCTTACTTCTATATCATTTCCATACTGTATTGTTACAAAATAAGATCCATCATGGAAGTCACTTACATCAATCGTTTTGTATCGTATGGCAGAAAAACGATCAGCATACATTAGAATACCGTTACTTTTATATATATGCACATCTATAAACTTTACATCACAATCTGTGAATTCTAAAGTAAAACCATCTGTTACCACATTAGGGTATATTTTGATACTTGAAATCGGCTCTGGTTTTTCGATTTCTATCTCACGATATAATTCCGGTCTATATTCTTTGATTATATCTCTCATGACGTTGACTTGACCTTTAGTGAACATGTATCTGCAATGAAATGCCTGAGGATTCATAAAGTTTTCTGTCATGTCGGGACCGTTGTCACCAGAGCAAGTATCATCATGATCACATGAAGGCGACTTTTTGCCCATGGGTGTGTCACTAATGCCATCAGTATCTTCACAGAATTTCTGCTGGAATTCTACTACATGTCTTAAACCAAAATAATGACCTAACTCATGAAGAAGGACTAAGCGTCTTCCATCATCAATTACTTTTTTGTTTAGCAAAACGCCTTGGACTCTATCTGTATTACCCCATCCCGGTGCTCCATTTGGTGCCGTGCCGTATCCGAGTGTAAATTTATTTATATTACCATCAGGCTTATATATTTTACTTATCCAAATGTTCAAGTACCTATCTGTATCTAATGGATTACTGCCTCCCGTATCATAATTTTTAACTTCTTCAAGATTGTTATTTGAAGAAGAAAAAGGATCTAAGACAAACCTTGCTTCAGAATCTTGGAAGATTATGTCTTCTATAATTAGATTGATATTAGCAATGCCAATAGTCGATTCAAATTCTGGTCGTACCTTAATTAGACTAATATTCATTCCGCTGAGAACGGAATTACAATAATCTACAAATTCTATAAGGTCACTTTCCTCTATACTACTAAGCGTTACCGCATCACCTACAATATGAAATACAACGGGTATTTCAAGAACGGCGTCATTGGATCTTGTAGACAAAAGATTATAAGAGTTAACTGCTGGTAGATCTGAGCCTGCTGTACAGATCTCTTGAGAAGTAGATATAGTTATAAATGACAATGAGATAAAAAAGGATAAAATTATTTTAAAATTCATAACTGCCATTTATCAAAAAAAAATTAAAAGATATACTCCAAACCTACCCCAATAAAAATAATAAACTGTTGCTCGTACTTAATGTCAGTCTGAGCCTCTAAGTCCATAACTACAGGGTCCCTTCGAAATTCAAAATCATAGTCATCAATCGTCTTTGTGTCTAAAGTATCTGGATTAAAATCATAGGTAAATTTACTATATACTGAAATACCTAATTTAGGGCTTACTGGAAATGTGTAAGCCATTTTCAATGCCGATCTAAAAAATAATTTCGACTCTGATGTTTTTTTTGATGTTAAAGATTGTAAAACTGTTTCTTCTATTGTTCCGAATGAAAATAGAACTGCGTTAAAATCAGAACTAAAGCTTGTTTGAACAATATGAAACTGGGATTCAATAGAAAGTTTTTTACTAAAAAAATATTGCGGTGAGAAATAGATTGATTTAGTATTATATCGCCCTCTCTCCACAATTTGATACTTAACCTGTTCTGGATCTTGCATACTAAATGTTTGCCCAGAATTATAGGAAATGCTTCGTAATTGTATGTCATTAATGACCGTAACTCCTAAATTTAGTTTCACCTTTTCAGTAGCTCTGTAACTAACTCCGAATGTAATATCTTTAGACAACTTACTGTCATCGGATACTTCTAAACCTCCTTCTAAGAAGGCTCCAAATTGAGCAGTAGCATTAAAAGTAGTTAATGAAAATAATAAGACTATATATAATATTTTCATGGTATAAATCATGTATATAGTTAAAAGAGGAAGGTATTTTACACCTTCCTCTAATACTAATTTTATTGTTTAATTATTTTATCAAAATACAAATTCCCTTGCGCATCTTTTATGCAAAAGATATTTACACCATTGTGTAAAACAGAATTATCTAAATCTCTTAAATGTTCATCATTTTCTAAAACAGATTCATAAATTAATTTGCCATCTGTTCTAAAGATATAGAGAATTTGATTCTTAAAAGCACTTTTGCTCTCTATCCTAATACTTTCACCACCAGTAATTGGATTCGGATAAATTTTTATTCTATTTCCTTCGTTATCAGGAATGAAATTCAAATTAATTGTATTTCCCTGATTACTTATTGATAAATTACGATTTTCCAAATCTTCATCATTATTGGCATTCCCTTCTTCTTCATGACAATCACCCCAATATCCGCAATTGAAATAGCACTTAACAGAATACTGACAACCATCTGGACATTCATAGGGAAAAGCTAATGTTAGTAGCTGCTGATCTAAAAGATTAAGGACAGCTGCAACGTCTCTTTGTAATCTATTGAGCCTATTATCTGCTCCTCTCTGATACAAACCTCCAGTTGCTAACATATTAGATTGCTCTAAAGGTCCATGAATTCTAAATTCTAAGCCTAAATAAGAAGCATCATTCCCATTTACTTCCATTAGATTAGCTTCCTCAAATTCCATCAAAGTCCCAATTGCATATGCTCCGACTTTCTCATCACAGCAGGTACTATCTCCTCTTGAGGTTAATGAACCTGCAAGAAAATAATCAGATAGTACGTGTAATTCGTGATAAGCTTCGTCATTTGTGAAATCTGTATAAGAATATATTCTACTTGACATAGTATAAGATACATAGTCATTAGAAGGAGTTAATGTGAAATTATCATTTGCGCTAATTAGTGTATAAGTAGAATCTATCTGATCTCCACAGCTTGCTGGAAACGAAAAGAGATTATCGATAACATCTACAATCTGAGCTGAGGTATCTAACAATTCATTTAAGTCAGATAAGTCATATCCTGTTGTATCAATAAGACCAGGGACTAATTCTTCTAAATCGGTTGCAGCACTCGCTAAACTAGTTAAAAAATTAGTTGAATCCGATGAAGCGCATTCTACACATGCAATTGAAGCTCCATCTTCAATTCTTGTTATTCCTTCTCTTGTAAATCTTGTGAAAAAAGCAAAATCCTCCATACACGACCTAACGCTACCATTGCCACTCATACCAAATGCGCCAGCATCAGTACCTGCTCTTCCTGTTGCATGTGAAGTATATTGCCCAACTACAGTAACATCCTTCTCACAATTACATGATGTATCTATTTCAGCGCTAATTGGGTCAAAGCATTTCATTGAGAATTGAATGCTAGATTTAATTGTAGACATATTTATATTCTTACTTATCCTACTGTTTTCATCACCACCTTCCCAATGATGACTCATTGTGTACATACTCTTTGCAGCACCCATAAGTGCCCAAGTGTTGACATGCCAATTACTATTCTCATTAAGAATAGTGTTGGATGACGTTTCAGAATTTATTTGTTCTCTTTCTGTAATAGCAACGTCAGGGCAATCAGGTAAAGGAGACCCTGTAACCCCTCTTATACTATGGTCGATAAATGTACTAGAATTGATAACCTTACATTGGCAATCCTCATCACCACCATTTTTACTTTTTAAATATTCATTATAATAACGTTCTAATAACTCACAAAATTTATCTTCCCAACTAATTAGATTTGAGGAATAATATCCTGAGCCAATTATTTCGTCATACAACTGTTTAAACTTACAGATTTCCTCAGGTGACAATTCCAAAAATTCTTGGAAGAATGACAATAACTCCACCTTACTGAAAGTGGTTCCACAAAAATATCTGATAATATCTACTCCAGGAACAAGTGTATGTAAGGTATCAGGACCATTACCCTGAGTAATGCTTCCCCAGTTATGTAAATATGTAAATAGCTTGGGTGATACTGTTATTAGTCCGGTTCTTTCAGTTGGTACATTTTCCACTTTTTCTCTTAAAAGGTTACCATTTTCACCATACATTTTTATTACAAATTGAATATTTGATTCATCAGCTTGTAAACCATAAAATTCTGCTTCACTTGTAGTAACTACCTTAAGCTTCCTTTCGTCATTTAGTGGATAAATCTCTAATTTTGATATTGGTATCTCTTGTTTCGATCTCTTATTTACGCCGTATTTGACATTAAGGGATAAATGAATGTCAATCTCATCATTGCAATCATGTACTACATCGGGATCTATAACTACATCGGGAGGCACTATAGAATCAGGGATTGCGAAACCTTTGCATAAACATTCGGAGTTATATACATCACCGTGGGTTTCTGAATCTCCATCATTACATATCATTCCAATAGTATGAGTTAAATTTGGATCATTAGGCTCGCAATCATCCTCATCACATACTCCATCGTGATCAAGATCGGAAGCGCATGGTGCAGGTGTACCTATGCACTCACAATTATCTACGATCACATCATTTTCTGTAGAATCGTTCCCATCGTTGCAAGCTGTGCCTATTGGAAATTGGCAACCCTCTGTAGTATCACACTCATCTATTTGTATTACTTCTGTACAAGTAATATATACCTCGCTACTAAACGGCCTGTATGTATAAGTAATCGTTGCACTCGATGAGGAAGGACAGCAACCAATTACCTCACTTCCTGTTGCACGAATGCCTCGACTGTAGAAGAGTAATGTTCCATCATCGCAAGTAATTTCCAAATGCCTCAGACCTCGAACTTTAGCGATTGACCAATTGATGGTGTTCCGACCATCATTAATTGAGAGATAGAAATTTGAACATTGATTAGATGGGCTATCATCAACCGAACTATTTGGTTTAGGATTTTTTTGTCCATTGAGTTGCACTATATACAATATCAGTACAATAATTAAAGAAAACTTTTGTAATACATGTTATTAAATATTTTGTTAAAAACTAAATAACACAACTAACTTAAGCCCCACCCCTTAGATATCCAAATATAATATGGGGTATATTAAGTAATTACAAAAGACTAATACATGAATTTGGTAACATGAAAGACTCATTCATGTAGATCTAATGCAGGAAAATTTTACTAAGATTCTACATACCTTAGCAAATCAAGCATAGAAAATGAAAGAAGCATATATCATAGACGGCACCAGAACAGCATTTGGAAAATTTAGAGGGAGCTTAGCGCCTATCAGAACAGACGACTTGCTTGCACATGTCCTAAAGGCACTTGTAGAAAAGAACAGCACCATTCCTACTGACGCATACGAAGATGTGATCATAGGATGTGCTAATCAAGCTGGAGAAGACAATCGTAATGTCGCTCGTATGGGATTATTATTAGCTGGCCTGCCTTGGACGGTTCCAGGGGAAACAATCAATCGATTATGCTCATCAGGAATGTCTACCATCGTACAAGCGAATCGAGCGATCAAAGCTGGTGATGGAGATTTATTTATCAGTGGTGGCGTAGAACATATGACACGTGCACCGCTCGCCGTATCTAAGTCTGCCAGACCTTATGGTGGCGATATGAAGATGTACGACACAAGTTTTGGTTGGCGTTTCGTCAATCCTAAAATGAAAGCGATGTATGGCACAGATGCAATGGGCAACACTGCAGAAAACCTTGCGGAAATGTATAAGATCAGTCGAGAAGACCAAGATAAATTTGCAATGTGGTCACAACAGAAAGCAGCAGCTGCTCAGAAGAGTGGTCGATTAGCTAAAGAAATTACAGCGATAGAAATCCCACGAAGAAAACAAGATCCTCTGGTTTTTGATCAAGATGAATTTATTCGTCCTAATACATCTATGGAAGCATTGGCTAAGTTAAGGACTGTCTTCAAAGAAGGAGGCACCGTCACAGCCGGTAATGCCAGCGGACTTAACGATGGATCGGCAGCAGTCATAGTCGCATCAGAAGATGCTGTAGCAAAATATAATATACAACCAAAAGCGAGAATTGTAAGTTCTGCAGTCGTAGGCGTAGAACCCAGAATAATGGGTATCGGTCCTGTCAAAGCTACACAAAAAGCATTAGCAAAAGCGGGGTTGACATTAGATGATATGGGTGTCATCGAACTTAACGAAGCGTTCTCAGCACAGAGTCTGGCATGTACACGAGAATTGGGATTAGCTGATAACGATCCTCGTGTCAATCCTAATGGTGGCGCTATTTCTATAGGACACCCTTTGGGAGTATCCGGCACACGGATTACTTATAGTCTTGCATTAGAGCTGCATGAACAAAATAAGCAGTATGGACTGGCTACAATGTGTATCGGATTAGGTCAGGGGTATGCTATAATTATCGAGAAGTGCTAAAGGTAAATTAACAACTTACTCTCTAATTATTATGCAATTACGTCTATTCGATCTAATAATTAATTGCGTTGTGTCAACATATCAGTAGATAAAATGTTGCTAATAGTTGTTAGCTAACGACTTGTGCAAATTAGCACCGAACTACTAAATGAAATAGTCTATGGATTCGATATTATTATCAGCACTCTGTATAAGTATAGGTTTTAATCTTTCACTGTTTTTCGTTGCTTACTTCCTACAGACAGACAAGCTGACTGACTTTAGTTACAGCCTGTGCTTCCTGATGATTAATGGGTTAGGTTTCTACATGTCGGATAAGAGTTATATAGATTGGATAATGTTTTTTCTTATTTCTATTTGGGCCTTTAGATTAGGTGGATATTTATTTATCAGAATTATGGCAATGGGTAGAGATGCAAGGTTTGATGAGTTTAGAGAAAGGTTATTATCGTTTATTCAGTTCTGGATCGTGCAGGCTATAAGCATATTCATCATCAGTCTTTCGTTTCTCTATTTTTATAGTAACAATAATGGCGTGCCTACACTCCTATTTTGGGTCGGTATCGGTATCGCAGTTTTTGGATTAGTTATAGAGACAATTGCGGATCATCAAAAATTCAAATTCAAAAAAAGTAATCCTAATGAATTTATGCAATCCGGATTATGGAAGAAAATTAGACACCCTAATTACACCGGAGAGATACTGTTTTGGATTGGGATATTCTTAGCTGTCGCTAGTTATATAAGTGGATGGCAATGGACAGCAATTCTATCTCCATTGTGGATAGTGACTCTGTTGCTTAAGTTTAGTGGAATACCGCCTCTGGAGAAAACTTGGAATGAGAAATATGGAAGTTCTGAGTCATTCAAAAAATATAAAAAACAAAGTTGGCGATTGTTGCCTGGGTTGTACTAGACTGTTGATTCATAATTACTGTTAGTTAGGGATGTTCTAAAGTAACTCAGAATTTAGCTACATACAGCCAATAAGGGGGTCACATGCCTATCAGATTTGTCATGATTTTTGTCCAGCTATCCCACCTCCAAAGGTTTTTGGAGTTCCATCATTACAAAATAACTTTGGTCATTT
>Ga0209828_1003042_pt1 | contig 13191 bp, 11 predicted proteins | sample MaitaG_FD_187429 | JGI IMG/M metagenome (GOLD analysis project Ga0209828, IMG submission 187429) | Marine algal microbial communities from Maine, USA - Maine_Asex2 metaG (SPAdes) (version 2) | ecosystem: Host-associated > Algae > Red algae > Unclassified | place: Maine, USA | collected 2015-01-05 | reverse complement strand
CAATCCAGGCTATCAGAATAACCTAAGTTTAACCCAATAAAAAATCGTCATTCCCATGAAAATGGGAATCTTGTCGGGCTGAGATCGCCCGCAAGTGGATCCCCGATCGTGGCCGGGGATGACAGTTTGGTGTAGCCGGCGATGACAGTTTGGTGTAGCCGGGGATGACAGTGTGGTGTAGCCGGGAGCATCGGCAAAAATTTTTTAGTTATAAAATTGAATCTAGCCTGCGGAAACTTATGATTCGGCCCACAGAAATAGATAAAGACTCACGGAACAAACTCTTAAAAGAAGAATCTCCTGAAGTTACATAAACTTCAGCATTCAAACCAACCTCTTCAGCAATCAGTTCAGAACGCTTAGCATGATACGGATCAGTCACAACAATTACATTAGTAACGCCATCATCTTTCAAAAACCTCGCAGAAGCAGCTATAGATTCATAAGTTGAAGTGCCATCAACCTCTAACTTCAGATCAGACTCTGCAATAGTAAACCGTCCTGCAGACAAAAAATCATAACCGGTCTTGGCTTCTGTAGTTATGTCACCTTCTTGGCCTCCCCCAGTTACGACTACAAGCTGGACTCGGTTCTGAAGATACAAATCGCCGGCTGTCTCTAAGCGTGCTTTTAGAACTGGAGAAGGTTCACCATTGTATTGAGCAGCACCCAAAACAATAGCAGCCCCAGAAGTGCCCTGGTATTCCTCGTTAGATGCCGACCATACACTAAAAAAATTGAACAACAGATAGAGGACAGAAAGACTTAATCCAGATAACACTATTCTTTTAAATGAAAAATATTGTTTCATTTCCTCAACCCTCGAGAATCGCAACTATCATCAATCGGCAATAAAAAGTATTTTTTCAATACAGAAACTCCCTAGATCTTTGCTCTGGCATCTTTCAAACGTTGGATTATTACTTCTCTATCCATCTCAGCCATAGGTGGGAATAGGGGCAAGCCAAATCGGCTCCCTGAAACAGCCATTCGAACAGGTAACTGAGTTTTAGTACTCAACTCTTCGCCTACCCCAAAAACAAGCTTTTCTAAAGAATCAGCATTCCACTCAACAGTAGCTATCCGTTCAATAACAAGATCAAGAACTGCAGCAACGCCATCTTTGCCCATAACTTTTTTCCAGTCTTTTTCGATCGGCTCAGGAGCATCACCAACAACCCAATCAATTAAAGATGCTGACTCTGACAAAACTTTTATTCGACCTTGGATGTCTGGCGCTAAGCGCTTATACAAATCTTCATCAACTTCGCCCACATCAGGCAGGGTCAATTCAACAAATTTGTCTACATCCATTTGCCGAATATATTCAGAATTGAAGTTCTCTAACTTTTTGATATCAAAGAAGGCTGGTGATTTAACAATATCAGCGATATCAAACTGTTTAATAAAATCTTCAATAGGTGCTATCTCTTCACCAATTTTTGGACCCCAACCAAGTGTTGCTAAATAGTTGCGCATAGCTTCAGGCAGAATACCTTTATCTTTATAGTCGCCAACAGCAACATCGTCGCGGCGTTTAGACAACTTTTTACGCTGAGCATTTACGATCAAAGGTAAGTGAGCATAGACCGGATGTTCGGTTCCACCCATAGCTTCTCTAAGAAGGATCACTCGTGGCGTAGTATTTACTAAATCTTCACCACGGATAACGTGAGAAATTTTCATGTCCATATCGTCATAAGCGTTAGCTACATGGAACATTGGTGTTCCATTAGAACGCACAACAACAAAGTCTTCTAAAACTGCGTTATCAAACTCTACCCGGCCACGAATTACATCATCCCAAGCGGTCACTCCCTCGTCTGGGGTGCGGAATCGGACAACTACACCTTTACCAGGTTGAACGTCACGATCTCGACAGTGACCATCGTAGCCTGGAGGGCCGCCACGCTCTTTTACTCGTGCTTGGGCTACTTCTTGAGTACAGTCGCAGCGATAAGCATGGCCTGATTCTAAAAACCCGTTAGCGATTTGCAAGTAAGTATCAAACCGATCAGACTGTCGATACTCTTCGTCCCAGTCAATACCCAACCAGCTTAAGCTGTCATGAATTGCACTTATCAATTCTGGACTCGAACGATCAACGTCTGTGTCTTCGATACGCAGAATCATTGTGCCATCTTGGTTTCTGGCATAAAGCCAGTTGAACAATGCTGAACGTGCCCCACCAACATGTAAATATCCGGTTGGGGCTGGGGAAAATCTTACTCTAACAGTCATATATAAGATGCTAGTGGACTAATTATAATCTGGAAGACAATTATTGAAATAGCAACAATAGTTTCACCCGAATGGGCTAGACCAATCTTGTGTGCAGCGCTGTTTAATCTCGTCATGAGATTTTTTTAGAAAGGCCTCATCAACAATGTCTACTAAATGTCGGCGTTCAGAATAATGGTGATGACTTCTGACCTGAGGAAATAACTTCTCTCTTTTATTAACTAAATCAGGGTTTGCATCTGAATTAATAAAACCATAGATAGTAAAAGCTGCTGTTAGATCATGCACAACGGGGGCACGGCCGAATAATGCAGATCTTTTCATAGCTAATGCAAGACAACCTGCAATTGCATCTTCTTGATCAACCTTGCCAGTGATTAAACGATCTTCAAACAAGCTGACTAATTTGTAGGCGTAACCTTGATCAGGCCCAGAGGCGCCTAGTTTGTTACCTTTAGGTTGATTACCAATAATTTCGCCAGGTCGATCAGCTTGCCAAGAAGCTCGTCTAGATGGCGGCGAAACATAGCTTCTCGGGTTCGGAGCTGTATTTTCAGGAACAAATTTTGGTGCAGACACTTATAGAAGGGTATCCGTTGTGGACTATATGAACAATACTAAGAGCGATTCTGAAACAAAAACTGAAGACTCAACAGAAGACACAAAAAATGATTAAGGTGAAAAAACTACAGTTGATCTTGAAGCCTTAGGTCTAGAAGACGGAACATTAAAAGTTTGCACTGAAGCTCCTTATATACCAATGGAGTTTGAAGATCCAAGCTCTGAGATTGGTTACTCAGGTTTTGACATTGAATTAGTCGAAGCAATTGCAGCAGACATGGGAGCTAAAGTAGAAGTCATTAACTCTGGTTTTGATGCAATTGAATCCGGGCTAGTACAAGAATCTGGAGATTGTGAGCTGTCTGCAGCTGCGATTACCATAACTGAAGAGCGAGAAGAAAATGTAGATTTCACAGATCCATATTTTAAAGCAGATCAATCATTGTTGGTTCCAGCTGATTCAGAATTTACTAAAGCAGAAGATCTAGGAAAAATTGGTGTTGCAAGTAACACTACAGGTGAATCTTATGCAAAAGAAAACCTAGAAAATGAACTAGTAAGTTTCGAAAATTCAGACGACATGTACCTTGGTTTGACAGCAAACAAAGTTGATGGCGTTATAACGGACTTGGTAGCCAATCAAGCCTATGTTGAAGATGATAAAAATGATGTGAAGATCATTCAAAAATGGGAGACTAATGAAGAATACGGTTTCACTGTTAAGGAAGAAGGAGCTGAAGATCTACTTGAAGCTTTGAACACAAGCCTTTCAAACGTACGTGAAGATGGCACTTATGATGAACTATTCGAAAAGTATTTCGGATAACTAACTAGAAATGGGGGTCTGAGTTCTATCTGAACCTGACCCCCATTCTGTTTTTATGAAACTATCGCCAAAAGAAAAATCCATAGCCTTTTCGGTTCTGCTGTACATAGTTGCTGCAATTATCGCTTTTCTCATTTGGAAGTTTGCTGATTGGACTTCGATCGGCCGAAACTTTTTTGATATTGAAGTCATGAAAGATATGTTCCCCAAAGTTATTACGGTGGGAGCAAAAAATACAATCATTTATACTGCTTTATCATTTGCTTTAGGCTTATTCTTTGCCTTGGTACTCGCAATGATGCGTCTGTCTAAAAATTTCGCCTTCAGAACTTTCGCAGTAGTCTACATTGAACTTTTCAGAGGTTTACCTGCACTAATAACTCTAATTTTTGTTGGCTTTGGTATACCCATTGCTTTTGGTTGGAGCATCCCAGGGGGCGTCCTTGGGGCTGGTTCTCTTGGTTTAGCTCTAGTTGCTGGCGCTTATATGGCTGAAACGATAAGAGCAGGTATTGAGGCCGTTCCGAAAGGTCAAGCTGAAGCAGCTCGTTCTATTGGCATGTCTAGATTTCAAACAATGGTAACTATTATTCTGCCTCAAGCATTCAGGATAATTATTCCTCCTCTAACAAACGAGCTTGTACTTCTGATTAAAGATACTTCCTTATTTTTTATACTTGGGTCCACCCCGATGAGTAAAGAATTAACAAAATTCTCGAGAGATTTTATGTCATTCGAGAGAAACCCTACCCCACTTACTGTGGCAGCTATTATGTATCTATTAATTACGTTACCTTTAACTTTTCTAGTTAGAAGGCTTGAGAAATCGGCGGCCAAAGCTAAATGAGTTCTAATATGGATAGCCCAAAACCTCAAATTGACGTTAAACAATTACATAAATCGTTTGGCGATTTAGAAGTCTTAAAAGGCATTGATTTTCATGTTAATGAAGGCGAAGTTGTTTGTGTAATCGGCCCCTCTGGTTCTGGAAAATCAACTCTTTTGAGATGCATCAACCGGCTAGAAGATTCGAACTCAGGGCAAATCATTGTTGATGGCGAAGACATAACTGATGAGAATGCTGACGTTAACATGTTGCGAACAAATATTGGCATGGTTTTTCAACAGTTCAATTTGTTTCCTCACTTAAAGGTTATAAAAAATCTTACTGTTGGCCCTACTAAAGTTTTGAAAACTAAAAAGGGTGAAGCAGAAAAAGTTGCGCTTGAGATGCTAGAAAAAGTTGGTTTGAGCGACAAAGCCAACGCTTATCCGGGCCACCTTTCTGGCGGACAGAAACAACGAGTAGCAATAGCAAGAGCTCTTTGTATGCAGCCAAAAATCATGTTGTTTGATGAACCAACTTCTGCCCTTGATCCAGAACTTGTGGGTGAGGTACTTGGAGTTATGAAATCTTTAGTTAAAGAGGGAATGACAATGATGGTAGTGACTCACGAAATTGGCTTCGCCAAAGAAGCAGCTGACCGAGTTGTCTTTATGGATGACGGAATAGTTGTTGAAGAAGGCGACCCAAAAGAAGTGCTATCTAACCCAAAAACTGACCGAGCCAAACAATTCTTAGACAGAGTCCTAAACCCACTAGGGTCTTTAGATTAACTGATTCCAAACGACTTTGGGAATTCCTTATCCGAGGTTCTGACGCTTCACCCGTAGAGTTGGCTGTGTGTTCCTATAAGTGCAAAAACGACTATTGCTTCTGATTCATAATAAAACAATGCACGCAAATCGCCTGAAATATTGATACTCCAGTAGCCGCCGTACTGACCTTTAAGAGGATGCAGTCTTAGCTTGGGGTTCGTCGGATCTGATTCGAACAGGTTTATTCTTACTCGAAATTGATCTTTACCTTTTGAATCAAGTTTTTTATACTGCTTCTTAAACTTTGAATGGTATTTTATTATCATTTTTCAAGATCATCAATCATTGCATCTACGCTATCGAACGGGCCAGAAATTTCGCCATCAATTCGTTCTTGCTCAACTTCTTCGATTAATTTTTCGAGCCCAGGCGTCATCTCTTCAGCTGCAAATATTTCGATCCTGCGTGTATTAGCAACTTGAATTAGGTATGCGTTAACTAAAGCACTCAGGGTTATCCCAGCGCTAGAAGCAACCTCTTGCGCTTTCTCTTTAACGTCTTTATCGACCTTAACACTTATAGCAGTTTTCATATTACAAAGTATATACAATGAAATACAGCATGTCAATTCAGTCTTCGTCTTATGCGTTTGTAAAATTCCTACATGGACTCTCTAGAGACAATACGCACTAAATACAAAAGTGCCGGCCCATAAAGAGCCGGCACTTATAGATTCTCAATCGAGTTGAGAATGACAACTCGATTGAGAATGATAATTTTCTAAGCTAAACAGCTTGGGTTACATCATTCCACCCATGCCGCCCATTCCGCCCATGTCTGGCATACCGCCACCAGCTGCTGCACCGTCTTCAGGCTTATCAGCAATTAGTGATTCGGTAGTCAACACAAGCGAAGCTATAGAAGCAGCATTTTGCAATGCAGCTCTAGTAACTTTTGCAGGGTCAGTTACACCAGCAGCCATTAAGTCTTCAACAACACCAGTACGTGCGTTAAGACCAACGTTGCCAGATGCTTCTTCAACTTTTTGAACCCAGATAGCGCCTTCAAGACCAGCGTTATCGGCAATCAAACGAGCTGGAGCTTCCAAAGCACGGTACACAGAACGTGCACCAGTTTCTTCGTCACCAGTAAGGTTCTTCAAAGAAGCTTCAACTACCGGACGAGTACGCAATAATGCAGTACCACCACCGGCAACAACGCCTTCTTCAAGAGCCGCACGTGTTGCAGACAAAGCGTCTTCAATACGGTGCTTCTTTTCTTTAAGTTCAGTTTCTGTAGCTGCGCCAACTTTAACAACAGCAACGCCACCAGCTAATTTAGCAAGACGTTCTTGTAGTTTTTCACGATCCCAATCAGAATCAGAGTTGTCGATTTCAGCTTTGATTTGGTTAACTCGACCTTCAACATCTCCCTTGACTCCGCCACCTTCAATGATGGTGGTGTTGTCTTTAGAGATGATTACTTTACGAGCTTGACCTAACATGTCAAGATCTACAGCATCAAGTTTTAGGCCAACTTCTTCAGCGATAACTTGACCGCCGGTAAGAATAGCCATGTCTTCCATCATTGCTTTACGACGCTCACCAAAGCCAGGAGCTTTAACGGCAGCAGAAGTGAAAGTTCCACGGATCTTGTTAACAACTAAAGTTGCAAGAGCTTCACCCTCGATATCTTCAGCAATGATAACAAGCTGTTTACCAGACTGCATAACCTTTTCAAGAACAGGAAGCATGTCCTGAACAGAAGTGATTTTGCCTTGGTTAAACAAGATGTAAGGATCTTCGATAACAGCTTCTTGACGTTCAGCGTCAGTTACGAAGTAAGGAGAAATATAACCCTTATCGAACTGCATACCTTCAGTAAATTCAAGTTCAAGACCAAAAGTGTTTGACTCTTCAATAGTCACAACACCATCTTTACCAACTTTGTCGATAGCGTCAGCAAGAACTTGGCCAACGTTTTCGTCAGCAGCAGATATAGCAGCAACTTGAGCGATCTCTTCTTTAGTGTCAATCTCTTTAGACTGCTTAGCTAATTCAGAAACAGCAGCATCAACAGCTACTTCAATTCCACGTTTAAGGCTCATTGGGTTTGCACCCGCAGCTACGTTACGTAGACCTTCGTGAATTAGAGCTTGAGCAAGAACAGTTGCTGTTGTTGTTCCGTCACCGGCAACATCGTTTGTTTTTGTAGCTACTTCTTTAACAAGCTGAGCACCCATGTTTTCAAACGGATCTTCTAACTCGATTTCACGAGCGATAGAAACACCATCGTTTGTTATTGTTGGCGCACCAAACTTTTTCTCTAAGACAACGTTACGACCTTTAGGTCCAAGTGTAACCTTAACCGCATTTGCAAGCTGGTTAACACCAGATTCTAAAGCACGCCGTGCCTCTTCATCAAATTTTATAATTTTTGGCATTATATTTTATTTCCTTTACTTAACTACTGCGAGTACGTCTCGGGCTGACAAAATTAGAAGATCGTCACCTTCGATAGTGATTTCTGTTCCCCCGTATTTTGAGTAAACAATAACATCACCTTCAGAAACGTCCATAGGGATTAATTCGCCGTTATCAGAACGACGACCGGCACCAACTGCTAAAACGTCACCTTGTTGTGGCTTTTCTTTAGCAGTATCTGGTATGACAAGACCGCTGGCTGTAGTAGACTCAGCGTCTTTTGGTTTAATGACAATACGGTCATCAAGGGGTTTAATATTCATTCACAACTCCATTTATTGTGTTAGCACTCTAATGATACGACTGCTAATCATAACACAAATGAAACATTTGACAACCTGAAACAAGCAAAAGCATTAGAGAAACTCAGAATTTCAGATTTGGGCCATTTACTACAGCTGTATCGTCTGTAGAAATAAATGAACCTTGGACAGTAAACCGCCGGCTACCAGTTTCTTCTAACTGTGCTTCCTGACGTTTTTGTTCCTTAATCTGTTCAGCCAAAGCGACAACTTGTTCTTCAGTTAAGATGTGGGCTGTTCCAGATACTTTCCTAACATTGTTACCATCTAAATCTTGTAAAGGTTTATCTGAAGATAGCCTCCAAACTTCATTCGAATCCACCTTTGGCAATTTAGCTGAGCCGAATTCAGCCCATGGAATATCTACTTCAGAAAGCGACTTAAGAAGCTGAGACGAAGCATACAACGGATTGTTGTGCTCTGACATCACAAAAAAATAATCCGATGCAAATCTATCTCGGAAATATGCAACTAACTCTTGTCCACTTAAGATGTTGTTAATATTTGTCTCCAAATATGCTTGGGAAGCTCTATCGACTATGGCCATACTGTACGAACCATTAGAGTAGCCATCAAACTCAAAATTTTTATCAGGTGCCCCTTCAACAACCTGGCGAATGTGAGCCAAACCTAAAGGTTCTTTCATGCCAAATTTTAGATTTGTGAAAACAACCTGTTCACTCACGATAGCTTCTTGAATATTCTCTGGCCAATCAAGAGGTTCACCTGAATAGTTAAATAGTTCACAGTCAATTTCTATAGGGTCATCTGAAATCTTTAACCACCAACGAATTTGTTCACACAAAGACTTAAAAATAGTCGGATGGAAATTTGATTTAATATATATACCGGCAAATAATTTCATTTTTCTATAAGAATCTCGACTGAATCTTGAAAAGCTGTCTGCTTTCATCTCGATAAGTTCGTCAGAATCTACTTGTACATGAGCATTATTAAAAAAACCATTTTCTGAGTCTACAGTCCCTTTAGAATAAATTTTCCAACCAACTTTCATAAGAAAATCAGCAATATCTTCATCCCTCAAAGTTCTAACAGCTTTCATTTCAAGTCCTGTAATTGAAGAGAGATCTTCCGATTTTTCTAGCAAGTAATTTTTCATGAGTTCATGTTCAATCCTGAATGCTAGTAAGAAAAATGCGGTTGCTATTCTTTTTTCATCTATATCAGAAATCTCAGTAGAAGAAACCAGCAAATCTAACACTGCTTCGAGATCAAACTCACTTAGTTTTTGCAAACCACCTGGTGTGATATCTGAATAATCAAACGCAAAATAGTTAGCTCGAAATTCTTGAGGCAACAACATTTGGACAGTTCTTTGCAGTTCATCAATTTTCTGTCTAAGAACAAACCGCACAATCTCAATGGGAGCTGACGGAGAATAATAAACGGTGCGAGTACTAAGATCAAATTGAACACAATTTTGAAAGAAAAGGTCAGGAGATCTGTCATCGAATTTCAATAAATGTTCTTTACGCTCAAGTTTCCAATGGAAATGTTCTAAAGCCTTTTTTAAATCATCTAATTCTGACTCTTCAATTTCAGTAGGAACAGGTTTATGAATAATTGATGGAGCAGCAATCGGTAATGGAACCGTGCCTTCAAGAACGTTAACTCTATGCTGCTCTGCATCAATGAAAACTTGCCAATCAAGTTGGTTTTGGAGCGCAATTTTTAGCCAAATACCTAAGTTACTACCACGCCACGAAGTGGATGGTTTATCAAAAAACTGAATAGGCGACTCAACATCTGATTCAAAATTTTGAATAATTGCATAAGCTTTAGCAAACATCTCGCCAGTAACTTCGAACTCCATAAGTTTTGACAGCCTTCTCAGATCGTATGGAGTAGGGGCCTGAGTAGCGTTGATTTTAAAATGTGAACGTACTTTAGTTCTAAAAATTAACGCTACCTCTTCAGATTCTTGATTTTCAAAAGGTCTTAAATCAGTCAAACCATCGTTAAAGATAACACTCGTTTCAAACACATAAAGAGGATCGTAACCCCCAGATTCAATATTTAGACCTGCACTAATTTTTGACAGAATATTATCTCGTTTAGCTAACTGAACTTTCAAAGCATCAATTCCAATACCAAATTCTTGAGCTAATAGTTGAATCTGATCTCGGCTGTAGAGATCTGCTAATGGAACATTTTCTAGCGACTGTCTGAATAGATATATAAAACGGTTTGGATCGTTTCCATCCATAAAGTGAAAACAAGTAAATAGCCTACTCAGAAATTGTTCTGGAGAAAGAGCGTTGGCTGGTTTAGCTCTATTCGATTCATAGCCCAATTTTGGAATCGAATCTGGCTTGAACTTTGCTTCGAGCCACCAGTCTTTTCTTGCTATACCATTTAAAGATTCTGGACTTAATGCCATGAGAAGATCAACCGCAGCCCAATCAGAACCAAGAAAGACTGCTAGAGCAAGGCGTTGATTTGTATAAAAACTAAGAAACAGTTCCTTCTTTCTTTCGTAGTCTTCTGTATCACTTGATTGTTTGATCAAAGCAGCTGTTACCAGATAAGGAATCTCTGGCCTCTTTAGAGTTAAACCACTACACCCTACTTCTTGAACCCAAAATGCTTTTTGTTCATCTGTAAGGTAAGACAAAGCCGAAACGATTAAGGCAATTTCTTCTGGTAATGTTACAAGACCTTCTCCTAACAAAGCCTGTGCTTCAATATATTGTTCAAAAGAAAGCACCTTACAAGAATGCAATGCAGCCAGAAAGTTTGAACCTTTGTCTACAGGGATCACCCCCAAGCGGATCCCCGATTCCTCGGGGATGACGAACTGGCCGGAAATTACAGGATCAGGCAAACCATCGTCATTCCCAAGCAAACCATCGTCATTCCCAAGCAAACCATCGTCATTCCCATGCAAATGGGAATCTTCTTGGCCGGTCGTTACGGGCTGATCGGAAGTTGCGAGTGGGTTTGGTAGCCCGTTTTCTATGCTTTTGACCCAATCCAAGTATGTATTTGAAAAGCTACTGTAATCCTGATCTCCCAAAACCAAATAAAGCAGAACACCTTCAGTCGGGTTCAAAGCAACACCAGAATTCATCCCACCCGAAGAGTTTCTTAAATAGTTATAAAATTCTTGAAATTTATCAGACGAAGGCCTTGGATCCCAGAACTCCTCAGATACAGAAACAGCCAGGCTAGAAGAGCCAGCAACATCTAAATCATAAGCAACTTTAAGAGCGATGTTTAATTCAGCCGGCCCCATTGAATAATATTTGTCATTAGGGTCTAGCGAACGTTGAGCATTGTATTTTAAAGCTCTATCAAAAGTTATCTGTTTAGCTTCCGAACCACTTTGATCTACATATTCTCTAAGCCGCAATAAGAACTTTACACCTTCAACAGAACAACGAGCAGCTCGTTGATTATCTGCACCTAGTAATGAGTCCAACCCATAAAAGCTAGATTTAAAAGAATCAGAAGCCTTTTGCCTTTGTTCCAAAGCCAATCTAGTTCGCTTCAATTCAACCAAATCTGTAGTCATTTGTAATAGACCACTAACAGCCTGTTCATAGTCATGGATTTTTTGTTCACCGAACAAAGGCACTTTCAGATCAAGAATATCTTGACGGATCTTGGCGATTGCGCCTTCGATAGCTGCAGCGTTCGGTAAAGCCAATAGCTTGGCACGCTCATCTAGCTCTAAAAATTCTGCCTGGTAATCGACTCGGGCCGTTTCAACAAAACCGCTAGACCATAGAGCATTAAACGCAGTGTGAGCATCGACTATAAAATCAAAACATGAAGCTTCGCTTCTAAAAAGGATCTGTTCAATCGTTGATAAAATTTCTGATAAATCCACGACTAGAGTAGTCTTAGATGGAGGGTCTAAAAGAAGCTCAGCGACCCCTCTCACTTGTTCTAACTTAAGGTCTTGTGAACGCTCATCATATTTCTTTAACGCTCTGCGCTTCACTGCCTTAGGATTAATTAGTAAAGAGCCAAATGTTCGAGCTCCGAAAATACTTTTAAAGGCTTTTACTCCTTCAAAATCTCTAACAGCTTCTAGCATATTTATTGGGCCTGCTGTTTTTTTAACTGTAGCTGTTTCAATAGCACGCTTGGGTCTTGAGCGTTCAAAAAAGCCGACCAAAATGCTTTGATCTTCTACCGGCAATTGCCAAACTTGTTTTTTTGAATCAAAGAACAAATGCCCATCCACAGGATATATATACTTTTCAAATAATCGTTTTTCTTTAGGCGAAAAACTACGCATCGCAGACAAGACATTCCTTCGAAATTCAGCTTGAGTAGAACTTATACCAGCAGTGGGCTTACTTTTTGTAAATTCTTTTGATCGTAAATCTTTGAAATAAGACAGCTGTTGAAGATAACCAATACGATCCCAATCTTGTTCGGAAAGCTGAGACCACTTCCCTAGCTGGAAAAAATTATGATGACCTAACAAATATCTAAGAACACTTTGCCTAGACAATTGTCCTTGTTCTCGGCACTTTTTCATGGCAACAGATACAACATGAGGATCATAAATATCGATCGCAACATTGATATTCAGATAAGATTGATTGCTTTCTAGACCCAAAGGAACTGCCGAATAAATTTGATTTTGCCAGCCATCTACGATCGTTAAATCAATATTCAATAAATAGTATTTGAACTCGTCTACGATCCGACGGGATTCACGTGAACCAATTACTGCATTTGTAATACTTGAAGCACCTGATATCTGTTTCAAAATATTTAAATCACTAAAATTAAGTTGCTGTTGGGCGATATAAATAGCTTCAGGTCTAAGCGGATCATACGGTAAGTTCTGTCGAGTATTTATCTTAATATCTAAACCTTCGACAAAATTTTCCCATTTTTCCAGGCTGTCTAATAAGCTTTTAGGACCTATAGCATCAGAATCACCAGCTAAAGCAGATTTAAGCTGCGCAATAAAAAGATTACGTTTACGATCCTCATCCCAAGCATTTAAAAATTCGTCTACAGCAGCATCACTATTCGCAGGATTAACAGTATCTGCCAATTCCCCACTCTCTAATTCTGGAGCCATCTAACCGCCTAAAGGACTATCTAATATAATTATACAGACTCTTTGGTGCCAACGTCATTCCCATGCAAATGGGAATCTACTCGGACAGGAGATACCGCCGTTTACAGGCAA
>Ga0209828_1003041_pt1 | contig 13192 bp, 10 predicted proteins | sample MaitaG_FD_187429 | JGI IMG/M metagenome (GOLD analysis project Ga0209828, IMG submission 187429) | Marine algal microbial communities from Maine, USA - Maine_Asex2 metaG (SPAdes) (version 2) | ecosystem: Host-associated > Algae > Red algae > Unclassified | place: Maine, USA | collected 2015-01-05 | reverse complement strand
CCAAGAATAACGGCAAAAGGAGCAGAAAGCCGAGGACGCCAAGCAGGTTCCGGTTCTTGGGAGTCGTTGAATGGATGTACGCTGGAGGGGTCATGTCCGAGCCTTTGGAAATTCAAGAATGAAGGTTGCCCCGTCTCCTTCGCTTGATTCGGCGCGGATGGTTCCTCCATGGAGGTCCATGATACGCCGCACAATGGAGAGCCCGATGCCGCTGCCGCTGTAGGTCGATTTGCCGTGAAGGCGGGTGAAGACTTCGAAGATTTGTTCTGCGTATTTGGGTTTAAAACCGATCCCGTTATCGGTCACGCGGACGGTGACGCGCCCGGCATTCGTGACGGCAGAAATATCGATATGTGGGCGGCGTCCATCGGGGACAAACTTAAGCGCGTTGGCGATGAGGTTTTGAAACAACAGGGCAAGTAAGTTCGGACAGCCCTCGATCTCGGCGAGGTCGCCGAGTTCGATACGGGCGGAGCAAGCCTCGATCTGCGTTCGAAGGGATTTGACGGCTTGTTGGATCGGATCGGTTAGGTCCAACTTGGTTCTGGCGAGGTCCACATGCAAGCGCGACATCGCAAGCAGATCGGCGAGCATCCCTTGCATGCGGTCGGCGCGTGAGCGGGCCATCTCCAAATACTCGTGATATTCGCTTGAGAGGTTGGTTCCGCTTTCCTCATCGAGCAAGCCCAGCATATTCGAGATCGTCCGCAGTGGTTCGCGCAGATCATGGGCCGCGACATAGGCGAAGCGTTCCAGTTCGCTGTTGGAACGGAGGAGCCGTTTATCCCGCTCGCGGATTTGCGTCCGCATCTCCATGAATGCTTCGTTTAGCCGCTGAAGTTCCACGAGGCCAGCGCTCGGCACCTCGTTGTCGTCCGGCGTTCCGGTGGCGAGAGCGTTGGTCGCCTGCTCCAGACGCCGTAGCGGGCGCCCAAGATAGCGCTGGGCCAGCCAGAAGGCCAACCCGACGACGAACAGGCCGGGTAGAAACAGGAGGCGGAGGGTGTCTTTGAATGCGCGGCGTCGAATCGCATCTGAGGCCGAATTATCAAACTGAACCTGGATCTCCATATCGAGATCCTCGTAGCGGTCGATGCGATCTGCAGCGCCTTCCCGCCAGTCGCCAGACTCCCATATTCTGGTTCCGGAGAGCGAGTAGAGGCGTAAGGCAATGTCTTCGCCTCGTAGTGCGGTGAGATCCGTTAGCACCTGATCGAGTGGGAACTCGTAGATCAACACACCTTCAGCGGATTCCCCGGCGAGTCTTCTGCCAGGACAGACCGGGACAAACAATTCAACCATACTACTTTGCCCACTCTCACGCAGATGGACATGGTTTAGGCCTTGGTCCGCAAGAATCGGTTCGACCCGAGCGGCAAGGCCATTAGCAGGCTCCCAGCCCACGTTGGTCGAATAGATCAGCTTGCCAGAAAAATCGAGCAGGGTGTAGGAACCGTGTTCTCCGTCCCGCGCTGAAAGAACGCTGAGAAAACTGACGATACTCGACTGGTGTTCCGCCGGATTTAGAACGCCTTGGGTAACCGCTGGGAAGGTGGAGTAGTCATCAAGAGCGCGCTGTCGGTATTTGAGTTCCTGCTCAATAAAACTTTCCGCTGTTGTCACCGATTCCTTGAGGTCGCGCTGATGGAGATCTGCGGTTAGACTTCCCAGCCTCCACGACAGAAAGGTTGCAACCAGGACGGCCAGTCCGCCGGTAAAGAGGACAGAATAAACGAGGATGGCCGTGCGGATGGACATGGGTACGATTACGGACCTAGGTGCTATAGTAAGAAGAACAGAGGTGTAGTGGAACGATACAACTCCGCGTCAGGTCGTTGGAGGTTCCGCCTGTTAACGAGTCCGACTGCATACCACACTGGTTCCCTCGTCTCGTTTGCTTTGCACGTTGAGGTCGGCGCCGATCGCATCCGCACGATGTTGCATCGTTGAACTACCCAGCCCCCTTGTTACTTTAGCAACGTCGAATCCACGTCCGTTGTCTCGGACCTCCAACTGCAACGTTGCTTCGGTTACGACGAGACGCATCCGGATCAAGTTGGCTTCGGCATGCTTAACGATGTTGGAGATGGCTTCTTGAACGATCCGGTAGAATTGCAAGGCGATTTCCGGCTTAAGGTCGACTTCAACCCCCTCATATTCGCATGGAAGCTCATGCAGAGAGGTGGTGTACAACGCCAGTTCCTCAAGTGCCTGATTCAGGCCTCGTCGTTCCAGATCGGGAGGGTACAACCCATGAGACAACCGCTCCACGTCAAGAATGGCCTGATCGACCAAGCCGGTTAAATCGTCGAGTAGTGCCGGATTGCCGAGTGCATCCGGTTTTAACTGTCGCCGAATCCGTTTGATGAGGAAGGTCACGGCTGTGAGATTTTGGGAGAGAACGTCGTGGAGTTCTCCACCGATCTCGGCACGGATCGCCTCGTTCTGGCGGAGGAGGGCATCTTCCATGGTTCGCTTCCGGCTGGCGCGAAGTTCAAGTTCCAAGGCGGCCCGCGCGAGTGTTTGGTCGATGGCTTTTATCAGGGTATCGATAGTGAGTTCATCCTTGATCACATAGTCCAGTGCGCCTGCCCGCAAGGCCTGGCGGCTCGTCTTTCGGTCCTCCATGCCAGAGATGATGATCAGCGGCAGATAGGGGGCGGCTGTCCGCAAGCGAACCAAGGTATCGAGACCACTGGCGTCGGGGAGATTTAGATCAACCAACGCCAAGTCAAAGGCCAAGGCCTCCAGTTTTCCTAGTGCGCCGGTCAGATCACCAGCTCGGGTTTGTTCGATCGACCAAAGAGAAATTCGTTTAAGTAAACCCTCCACCAGCATGGCGTCCGCCGGGTCGTCTTCCACGACCAAGGTTCTTAGTTTAGGTGGTGAGTTGGCTGACATCGATGAGTTCCGAGACCTTTTCACGTAGTTCATGCATACCGAATGGTTTGAGCAAGACGGGAATCTCCGGATGGTACCAAGATTCTTGTCTCAACTGCCCATTAGAATGGCCGGTCATGATTAAAACCGGCAACTCTGGCCGCACCTGCCGGACGCGGTCAACCAGTTCGGGCCCAGTCATTCGTGGCATCAGCACGTCGCTGATGAGCAGATCAAAAGACCCGGGGGCTTCGATAAATGTTTCCACGGCGTCGACTCCGTCCGCCGCTGAGCAAACGTCGTAGCCCATTCGGTCGAGTTGGAACCCGACGAGCAAACGGAGTGTCTGTTCGTCTTCTGCCAGCAGAACTTTCGGTTTACTCTCTCGGGCAGGTTTGCCAAATGGACAGGAAGGCTTGGTTGCACCCGCCACGAGCGGTTTGTCGGCCACAGGAAAATGACAGGTGATGCGTGTTCCATTTGGTGAGGAAGCGATGTCGATACGCCCCTCGGTGGCTTGCATAAGGCCGGCGACGACGGACAGACCGAGTCCCGGATGCCCTCTTCCCTTGGTGGAAAAGTAGGGGTCACAAACCGTATCCAACAACGCCGGCGCGATACCGGAACCTTCATCTTGCACGCTCAAGCAGACTTCATCCCCATCTTGCTGGCAACCGACATGAATGACTCCCCTTCCCTCCATGGCTTCGGAAGCGTTTGCGATCAGGTGCTCAAGGATCAGGTGAAGATGGCAGTCACAAAAAGAAACAAGGCAGTTTTCCTGCAACTTGAATTCCAGATGAATACCTGGATGAAGTTCTTTTTCCGCGTGCAGCCTTAGGCTGCGGACAGCACAGGCAAGGTCCATCACACTAAAGGCCACGGACTCTTGGTGTCCGCCTACCTGCGTCAACCGCTTGACGTGCTGGGCAATGCGATCAGCTCCCTGCCTGATGAACGGTGCGTTTTCATCAAGAGCATCCGCGCCATCCTCCAGAAGTATATCGGTATAGCCGATAACGACTGCGAGTGCGTTGTTGATGTCGTGAGCGACGCCTCCACTGAAACGTCCGATAGCCTCCAACCTTCGTTTCTGCTCACGATCCCGGCGTATCTTTTCCCATTCCGCCGAGAGAGCATGTCGCTCTATGGCAAAAAGCAAGCTCCGCCAGAGTCGGCAAGATGTGAGGGTATCCTTTTCCAAATAATCCTGTACGCCGAGGCGAATCGCCTTTTCTGCCAATTCATGTTCACCAGAACAGGTGAGAACCACCACCGGAACGCCTTCGGCAACCACCTGTTTGGCTGTTTCCAAGCCGTGTGAATCCGGAAGATTGAGGTCACAGACGACAACATCCAACTGCACAGTCCTCATGAAGGTCATGGCTTCCTTCAGATTCGTGGCGGTCACAAGAGAGGGCGCTGCATTCTTCGTCTCCATCAAATACGAGGAAATAATCGCGAGATCGGCTGGTTCATCCTCCAGAATCAAAATGTTGAGCAATTTGTCCATTTCAGACCATAGGTGGGCAATTGTGAGAGGCAACAGACATCAAGGCGATGGAGTTGCTTTCAGGGTTTTCCCGATAAGTGTGGTTCTTCCAAAAAGTGTATTGAGGGAGTATAAACGTGTTGTGAACCTCTTGTTGATCGACGACCATCCCATTGTCCGTGCCGGCCTCCGAAGTCTCATGGAAGAAGATCCGAACTTCAATGTTGCCTCCTGCGCCGAAGCATCAAACGTCACGGAGGCGATGGAGGCCTTATCAGTTTCCATACCAGACTTGGCCATCGTAGACATCGCATTGTCGGACGGCGACGGCTTAGAATGGATGAAGGATGTCCGTGCGATAGGCCACACCTTCCCCGCCCTCTTCATGTCGATGTTCGATGAGCGGATGTATGCGGAACGCGTTCTGAAAGCCGGGGGCAATGGCTACCTGATGAAGCGGGAACTGGCTGACAACCTGTTCGAGGCGGTACAGACTGTCGTCTCGGGAGGCACCTATCTGAGTGCAAACGTGAGGGAAACGATGCGCTTCAACAACTTGTCGAAACCGCCAGGTATAGGTCGGTTGAGCGACCGGGAGATCGAGGTATTCCGCCTGATCGGCGAGGGGAAAATGACCAAGGAGGTGGCGCTCATCCTGTTTATTAGTGTGAAGACGGTTGAGACCTATCGGTCGAACTTGAAGAACAAATTAAACTTGAAGAACTCGGCCGAACTCGCTGCGGCCGCTAGCCGGTGGGTCAACACCGCCACGAGCCAGTAGTTGCCCCCCGAACGAGCTCTTACCCGCTAAGCTTCGCCATCGATTTTTTCGTCTAAAGAATCTTCGCGTCTGCCGGGGCCGAGAGGTCCGGCGCTGGTGAAATCCATTTCATCTCAGATGCGTCAGCTTCCCGGACCTTCTCTCCTATTTCATCTCCGTTCATCGAGAATGTTCGGTGATGGGTCGGGATGAGGACGCCACCGATATCGGCATGCTTCTCAAAGGTAATGAGTTTCTCGGGCTTCGGCGTCCCATCGGTCACCAAAGAACTCGTTACGATATAGCGCGCACCATGGACCTTATTGGTCTCCGGATGAATCAGGAGGATGTAGTAGTCATCGGGGGCGTCGCCCGAAGAGAATGTCACCCTAACCTGATGATATGAAACGCCTTCGAACTCCCAATCAGGCTCCATCTTGAACTGGGCCCCGAGATCTCCAAAGACAAAGGGGATGCCAACAAAATAGTACGGGGTGAGCGCCCAAAAGCGAGGAGGCGGGGCGAACTTCGCATCGGGAGGAATAATCCATGCCTCTTTGCCATCCCAACCAAATGTTGTATCGGAATCGTTCACTTCATGGCGGGCTTGCAGGCTATGCGGGTCGACGGTTTGCAGGGTATTTACGATGGCGTCGGGACCAATGTCTTGCATCAGGTAAATCCACCGGAACTGTAGCGCGCCATTTGACATCCACGTTCCGTAGCCGCCATGGGCTTCCATCGCGTTCCACACCAATGAACCGGCGTCGTTGGTTTTCATATGGGTTGCGACCTTCTCCTCCCAAGTAGGGCCTTTTGAACTGCAGCCCGTGAGGAGAAAGGAACAGGCAAGGAGCGCGAGAAGAACAAATGGGGTTCGGATTGGCAGGTGTGGTTTCATAGCAGGTTGATTCGGCTGGTTGTCGACATTCTTACAAGATAGTCAGTTGCGAGTTCCCACAACAGGTCTTGGTCGCATGTGCTCGACCTCAGTCACGTCGCCTTGGACGGATGGTTCGGAACCAGGACCGATTTACCATCCGTGATGCTGATCGTCGTGCAGCGTAGCCCAACGATTTTGACGGTGCCAATCATCCCGTCCACAGTGCGTAGATCGCCGGTCTGGATCGGCCGTTCGAAGAGCAGAATGATCCCGCTGATGAAGTTCGCCACAAGGTTCTGGCTGCCGAAACCAATCCCGACCGCCAAAGCGCCACCCAAGACGGCTACGAGCGCAAAAGGAACGTGCGCGGTCTCCAAGGATACGAAAAATACGACGATGACGAGCAGGTAAAATACGAGTGCCTGGACCGTCTCCGCATCTGGGCGGTTACCCGTTTGAACCGACGCAACCACATCTCGATGCCGCCAATCCGTGTTCTTGGAGAGAAGATTCTGCTTCCGGTTTCCGACCAGTCTGACTTTTTTAACGGTCTGCTAGAGCCGAACGCAGGGCGTTCGACTGCGAGTGGCAGACGAGGCGTAGAGCCGGAGACCCCGGACCCTACTGTCCGGCGGACTGTTTTTCATCGAACGGGAAAGCGTAGAGCCAAGGCCGACGAAGAAACAACTTGGTTGAGCCCCACAACACCTTGCCTAGCTCAACCGAATTGAGGCCACGCGCGCGGAGCGCGATTCCGAAGGTCATCAAGAAACTCGTAACGAAATTGACCGAGCCAATCACGGCCACATTTAAAAGGAGGTGCGGCAAAACCTCAAAAAACTTGAGCAGCCAGATCCCACCCAAAGATAAATGGGCGGACGAAAAGGCGACATGGCGAATGTCGATCGGGATGCCCAAGCCGTTGCCCATCACGTTGGCATATCCGAGAAAGAACCCCAGCACGATACTGCCGCTGATTTTTGCCGATTTTTTCCGCAGGTAGTTCAAGGCGTTGATTCGTCTGACCCGATGCGGGTGCGCCCACTGATACCGCTCCGTCACCCGCGTATATATGACGAAATTCTGCAGGTAGCCGGCGATGAACCCGGACAGACTCAAAAACACGCCAGCCAATGCAGCATAGAGGATGGGCGGGAAGGTCGTCACATCGTTTTTGTCTAACAGCTTTTTCGCCACGCCATCGTCGAGGGCCGCAACGGGGTTCAGGAGGTAGACGAGGAGAGCCGCCACGGCGATCGCCATGACCACGTTGCCAACCAGCGAGGCGAGTTGGGACCGAAACACCCGGGCCACCAATTTCGCAACCGCATGCGAATCGGGGCGGGCCCACTTTTCTTGCCGATAGAGTTCATCGCCTAAAAGATTTGCGGTCATGGCGGGCTGCTTGGTCGCGATCGTTCCGCCGAGCGCATCGACCAAAATAAAGCAGGCGGCATAATTGACCGAGTAGAGGAATCCCCGAACCAAACTGGGCGGGCCCAGGACATCGATGTACAATTTCAACAAGGCAAAGATCGCGACGAATACCCCGCCGATCAGGCCGGCACGAAAAAAGGACCAGAATTCAGACCGCGTCTTCGCAACGTACTTCGAACCGGCGTTGGCGTTGATTGAGACAATTTCATACAAGACTAACGCAGTGCGGTCTCTGAGGAAGGAAAACGGTTTTGCCTTGGACTGATGTAGAGCGACAAGGTGTTTGATTTTGCTCAGGGTTTCCACCGGATCGTCCACGCCCTCAATCATTTCGACGGCATCGGTAAGAGCCTGTCGATATTGTTTAAGGGTTGTTACCCGATAGGCTAGTTTCAGACTGGTTCCCCACGACCCGTAGGATTTTTCGATGTGGTGGATCAGCATGTCCAAGGCCACGCCCGACTCTCTCACCGTTTCCAAATGGGGTAAGGAGTCACGCGCCAGCAGGGAGAGCCCCAGGCGCACCGGCGGGACATTGACTTGCTTTAGGCGGCGGCGAAGTTCCGGGGATTCCTGTTCCGCCTCAATCAATACGCCGATGGACGAGAGTGCCTCCACGGCATCCGCCTGAATTCTTTGACGGATCTCCTGCCAAACTTCCTCGTCGCTTGTCACGGCGAGCCAATGCTCGCTAAACCGCTGAAAATTCTCTTCGGCAATCCAATGGATATCCAAACCATCAGGTTCCGGAGGAAGAACGACCGCCCAACACCGTTGGAAAAACTCAGCGAAAAGTCCTGAATTTTGCCGGGTGATGTCCGACAAGAAAAGGGTGCGCCAATCACAGGTGGCCAGTGACTCAGGAAGTTGTCGATGCTTGGGTGGCAAGTGGTTTTGTCTCGGTGATAGTGGAGTTGGTTTGACCTGCGATGTGAGCACAAGGAAGGCAAGGATTCCGTTGAGGCATGATTTGCGAGGCCGTCCAAGAGTCTAGACATAGTCCGGCGCTGAAGGCGAACCTTGAACTCATGGCCGTCCCAAACGACCATGGTCAGAGCCGGGGCGAACTCGTTCTAGCGGAAATAATCGGTTGTCACTCGATCTCAGGCGTTTAAGCAGAGGACGCTGATGAAGCTGAAACCGAAACCACACATTCAAGACTTGCGGATCTACGAACCCGGCCGGCCGCTCGAAGAAGTTGCGCGCGATCTCGGACTCGACGTGGCCAACATGGTCAAACTCGCGTCGAACGAGAACCCGCTCGGGCCCTCGCCGAAAGCGGTCGCCGCCATGAAAGCGAGCGCCAGCGTGATGCACCTCTACCCCGACGGCGGCTGCCATTACCTGCGCCAAGGCCTCGCCAAGTCGCTCGGCATGCCGCCGGAGACCTTGGTGTTCGGTTGTGGCAGCAACGAGATCATTGAACTGCTCGGCCACGTGTTCATGGAACCCGGCACCAACATCGTCATGTCGGAACAGGCCTTTATTATCTACCACCTGATCGCGGCCGGTTGGCGCGCGGAAACCCGCTTCGTTCCCGCCGTCGATCACGGACACGATCTCGACGCCATGGCAGCGGCGATCGACGAACACACCCGCATCGTTTTTGTCGCCAATCCCAACAATCCCACCGGCACCTTGCTCGATCCGGACGCGGTTCGCGCCTTCGCCGCCAAGATCCCGGACGAGGTCTTGCTGGTGCTCGACGAAGCCTACATCGAACTGCTCGAACCCGAGAAACGCCCCGAACTCCAGCTCAGCCGCGACAACATCCTCGTTCTCCGAACTTTCTCCAAAGCCTACGGACTCGCCGGCCTGCGGGTGGGTTACGGCATCGGTCACCCGGAACTCGTTCGCTGCCTCGAAGCCTTCCGCCAGCCGTTCAACGTCACCGCCATGGGCCAACACGCCGCCCTTGCCGCGGTCACCGACACCGAACACGTCGAAGCCTTGTGCAGCGTCACCCGCGACGGCTTGGCGCAGATCACCGAGGCCGCCGAGGCGCGCGGCATCCCGGTCGTTCCAAGTTGCGTGAACTTCATCCTGCTCAAAACCGGACGCGGGCGTGAACGTTTTGAAGCGCTCAAGCAACACGGCGTGATCGTCCGCCCGATGGACGGCTACGGCTTGCCTGAACATATCCGCGTGTCGATCGGCACCGCCGCCGAAAACCAACGCTTTATCGACGCGCTCGACCAGGTTCTCGGATGAACAAACAGGAATCAAAAATCGGCCGGGTCGCCATCCACGGACTCGGCCTGATGGGCGGCTCGCTCGCGCTCGCGCTCCGCGCTCAGGGTGTGTTCGTCGCGGGCTATGCACGCCGCCCCGAAACCCGCGCCGCCGCGCTCGAACGCGGCATCGTCGACGCCTGTTTCGACGGCCCCGCCGAGGCGGCCGCCGAGGCGGATATCGTGGTGCTCTGCACCCCGGTGATGACCATTCCAGAACTCGCCAGGACGATCGCACCCGCGCTGAAGCCCGGCGCGATCATCACCGACGTCGGTAGCACCAAGGCCTGGTTGCACAAAGTAATCGACCATCCTGCCTTTGTCGGCAGCCACCCCATGTGCGGTTCGGAGAGAACCGGACTCGAAGCGTCCTGCGCCGATCTATATCAAGACGCTGTCACCGTCGTCACCTGCCCCGCCGATCCGAACGAAGCCGCCGATGTGTCGCACGCCGAGACCATCGCCACCTTCTGGGAATCGATCGGCTCACGGGTGATCCGCCTGACCCCGCACGCCCACGACGAACTCGTCGCGCGCACCTCCCACCTCCCCCACCTTGCCGCCTCGCTCCTTGTCGCCGCCGTCAATCGCGAACGCCACCCGCACCTCGGCGACCTCATGGGTTCCGGCTACGAGTCGACCACCCGTCTCGCCGAAGGCTCGGCCGACGTGTGGCATGATATCGTCAAAACCAACGCCCCCGCGGTGCGCGCCGAACTGACTGCGTTCCGCGACGAACTCGACCGACTCCTGCAACAAATCGACCAGGGCCTCGACACCGGCGACTTTGATGCGGTGCGGGACTTTCTCGACTGCCAAGCCAAAACACGCCTTTGCCAACGTACCTAAGAATGATGATGAAAACGCTCCTGCTCCCCTGCCTCCTGTTCGCCACGTTCGCCGCATTCGCCAGTTCCAACGCCCGCGCCGCCGAACGACCCAACATTATCTTTTTCTTCACCGACGACCACGCACCCCACGCCATCGGCGCGTATGGTGGTTGGCTGAAAGACGTGAACCCCACGCCGAACATCGACCGGCTCGCGGCCCAAGGCATGCTGTTCGAACGCAGCTACTGCGCCAACTCGATCTGCGGCCCCAGCCGCGCCAACATCATCACCGGCAAACACTCGCACGCCAACGGCTTCCGCAACAACGGCGACAAGTTCGACGGCGGGCAACAGACCTTCCCGAAACTGCTGCAACAGGTCGGCTATCAAACCGCCGTGCTCGGCAAGTGGCACCTGAAAAGCGATCCGCAGGGCTTCGACTTCTGGCGCGTCCTGCCCGGACAAGGCGACTACTACAACCCGATCCTCTACGATAAAGACGGACGCAAACGCTACGAAGGCTACTGCACCGATGTGGTCACCGATATGGCGATCAAATGGATGAAGCAGGACCGCGATCCGAACAAACCCTTCATGATGATGTGCCAACACAAAGCTCCGCACCGCACCTGGATGCCGGCGCCGCGCCACCTCACCCTGTATGACGATATCGAGATTCCCGAGTGCCCCACCCTGTTCGACCAATACGAAGACAACGCCAGCGGCGCCCGGTTCCAGGAGATGGAAATCGACCGGCACATGAGTTTGCAGAGCGACCTCAAAGTCCCGGAAGGACCCGGTCTCGACTTCGAACGTGCGCTGCTCACCGACAAGTCCACGCTGCGCAATTGGAACACCATGAACGACCAGCAGAAGGCCGACTGGACCGCCGCCTACAAACCGAAAAACGACGCAGCCAAAGAAGCCAAACTTGAAGGCCGCGATCTGGTGAAATGGAAATTCCAGCGCTACGTGAAGGACTACTTGCGCTGCGTGAAAGGAGTCGACGAAAACATCGGCCGGGTGATGAAAGCGGTGAAGGATGCCGGGCTCGAACACAACACCGTGTTCGTCTACTCCTCCGACCAAGGCTTCTTTCTCGGCGACCACGGCTGGTACGACAAGCGCTGGATGTACGAGGAATCATTCATGATGCCGCTGATCATTAAATGGCCCGGCGTCACCAAACCCGGTTCGCGCAATACCGACATGGTGCAAAATATCGACTACGCCCCGACCTTCCTCGAGATGGCCGGCACGGAGATCCCCGACGACATTCACGGCACGTCCTTGGTGCCTTTGCTCAAAGGCGCAACGCCGGACGACTGGCGCGACCGCCTGTACTATCACTACTACGAATACCCGAGTGTGCACATGGTGCCGAAACACATTGGCATCGCCAAGAAACGGTGGAAGCTGATGCACTTTTACGAATTCGGCGAGTTCGAGATGTACGACCTCGAGACCGATCCGGACGAGTTGCACAACCTCGCTGAAAAAGAGGAACACGCCGAGATGCTCGCGGCCTTGAAAAAAGAACTCGTCGCGTTGAAGGCCGAGTTCGAAGATCCGATGGACCTCACGCCGAAGTCGAAAGAATGGCAGACCCAAGTTCGTGACCGGCGCATGGTCGAAAAAATTAAGTAGGTTCATTCCAACTGGGGGCCTCCCGGGCCGATTGCCAGTGACGGGGCCTCCAACCGAGGTCTGCTTCCATGTCCGGGCGAAAACGGAAATATCGTAAGTGTTCGGGTGCGTTTCCGTTGATTGTATATGAAAAAGCTCTTTGCCTCTCTCCTCGCCATTTCGCTCTTCGTTCCTCTCCTGCACGCCCAAAAACAGAACATCGTCGATGTCGCGATTTCGAACCCGGACTTCAGCACACTCGTCGCCGCCTTGAAAGCGGCTGATTTGGTCGACACGGTCAAAGACGGCACCTTCACCGTCATGGCTCCGACCAACAAAGCGTTCGAGAACTTACCCGATGGCGTACTCGCCGACCTGCTCAAACCCGAAAACAAAGACAAACTGGTCGCCATCCTGACCTACCATGTCGTTCCGGGAACAAAGACAGTCGACCAATTGCTTTCGGGCAAAACATTTGCCACGGCGCAGTCCGAGGAACTCGGCGTGGCGTTTCGAGACGGCCGCGTTCGGGTAAACGATCGTGCCATCGTGCAGACTGCCGATATCCGCTGCGAAAACGGAGTCCTTCATGTGATCGACGCGGTCCTGTTGCCACCGCCATCGGGTCCGGCGTCGCTGGTCGACACCGCCGTGGCCGCAGGGAGCTTCAATACCTTGGTAGCCGCAGTGAAGGCTGCCGGTTTGGTGGACGCGCTCAGCGGCGGGGGCCCACTCACGGTCTTCGCGCCGACCGATGAAGCGTTTGCCGCCCTGCCCCGCAAGACCCTAGACCAACTCCTTTCCCCTGCCGGCAAAGACCAACTCGTCGACATACTCACCTATCACGTGGTCAAGGGAAACGTTTCCGCCGGCGATGCGCTGAACGCCAAAACCGCGCCCGCGCTGAATGGCAAAGCACTCGCGTTCACCTTCGCCGACGGCGCCTTCAAAGTGCAGGACGCCAAGATTCTCAATGTCGATATCGAGGCCTCCAACGGCACCATCCACGTGATCGACCGCGTTCTTCTTCCGCCAGCGGCCCCGAAGAAAACC
>Ga0209828_1003038_pt1 | contig 13196 bp, 9 predicted proteins | sample MaitaG_FD_187429 | JGI IMG/M metagenome (GOLD analysis project Ga0209828, IMG submission 187429) | Marine algal microbial communities from Maine, USA - Maine_Asex2 metaG (SPAdes) (version 2) | ecosystem: Host-associated > Algae > Red algae > Unclassified | place: Maine, USA | collected 2015-01-05 | reverse complement strand
AGTTCGGGGTCACCATGATCAGACCAGCCACGAGATTCGCCTGCCACTCAGGCCACGCGGGGAAAGCCCGCAGCAAAATGAGGAGGACGAGAAGCCCGACCGGCACCCCAACGGCACCTACGATCGCATACTTGAACAGCTTCTGTGCGTTGTCGGCAATAAAGGCCACCACCGGCGAACGGTCTCGATTGCTGTGGAAAAACAGGAGCATCTTCGACACAAGACCGCCTGCAGCCGTCTCAGCATTGGTGGTCGAGGGTTCTGTCACGGGGCTCAGGCTACCGCTCACCTCTTCTCGTCGGTCTCCCTCCCCGATGTGAGGCTTTCGTGGCGCGCCACGGATGAGACATGGCACACCAGTACGCTCCGAGCATGCGACCACAAGCACGCGCCGCGTTGATTGCGGCGGCCTGCGTTCTGACCGCAGCATGCGGCTCCACCAACGCATCACCAGTAGCCAGCGAAGCCGTTGCGAACGTCACCGCAACAGAGGTTCCCGGCGAGCCCTCTTCTCCAGATCCAGTCGCTGTCGAACCGACCGCTGAAGCAGACAGCGTGGTTGACGAAACCGTGGTGAGCGAGCCGACCACCCTGTCCACGTCCACGGTCGTGCCGGAGCCGCCAACCGCTACGGCCGTGCCGCAGCTCAACGTCGATCCGCGCAGCGTCACCCGCCAGCAAGTCACCAGTCTCGATGGTGCAATCGCTGTTGCGGTTCGGCCCGGCACCAACCAGGTCTTCGTCGGCCGCCAAACCGGAGAGGTGCACGAACTCACCCCGCGAGGCGACCGGTGGGACACCGTGGAAGACCCCGTCTTCTCCCTTGCCGGAAGGACAATCGCCAACAAGGAACGTGGACTGCTCGGCCTCACGTTCTCGCCTGACGGCTCGTTCATGTACGTCGCATGGACCGATCGCGCCAACGATGCGAACGTGCTCACCGAATACGCGGTCGGCGACGACGGCATCGACGCCAGCTCAGAACGTGTTGTCCTGGTGGTGGACCAGCCATTCCGCAATCACAACGGGGGCAACGTCGCCTTCGGCCCCGACGGCTACCTCTACTACGGGCTCGGCGACGGCGGATCAGGTGGAGACCCGCTCGGCCACGGCCAGAACACGAACACACTTCTGGGATCGATCGTGCGCATCGACCCCACCGCTCGGGATGCGGGTGCCTATGGCATTCCGCCCGACAACCCGTTCGTCAACGGTGCAGGAGCGCCCGAGATCTTCATTCTCGGCGCCCGGAACCCATGGCGATTCTCGTTCGATCCTGTCACGGGCGATTTGTGGATTGCAGACGTTGGGCAGGATCAGTTCGAAGAGATCAACCGCTTCAGCGCGGCTGACGGCGGAGGCCTTGGCGCCAATCTTGGGTGGAACCATCGCGAAGGGTTTGTCGCCTACGAAGAAGACCGGCCCAAGGCCGTCTCAGCCGCGGGGCCGTTCACGGACCCACTGTTCGCTTACCCTCACGAAGATCGGCGCTGCTCCGTCACCGGCGGCATGGTGTACCGGGGCGAAGCGCTCCCTCAGCTGGAGGGCGCGTACATCTATGGCGACTTCTGCAGCGGCGAGGTGTTTGCGCTGTCGGCCGACGGAGTCACGAACACTCGACTTGAGGTTTCCGTGCCGCGCAACACGCTGGCGAGTTTCGGTGCTGATCCGGCGGGCGAGATCTGGATCCTTACGCTGTCCGGCGATGTGGTGCAGCTCATCGCGGAACGTTGATATGCGATCGCCAGCCAGTCAATCGGCGGTCACGCAACAACCTCTGGGCGGCGTCCAATCTGGATTGCGGCGCCTCGGGTTGATTGCCACCTCGGCCTGCATGATGCTGTTGGCAGCCTGCAGCGCAGATGCCGGGCCCGAGTTTGCGGAACCGGGCGTCGAGCGACCAACGCTCGATCCGGACGTCGTGTTCGATCCCGTGATTCGGGCTCCCACCGCCGAGCCAACCGCACTCGCCACAGTTACGCCGGCTCCAGTCAGTCCGACCTCAGTCTCTCCCGCAATCACTGCGACGGCCGCCGCCTCGCCAACCGAAGTCGCGACAGTGATTCCGACGTCCACCGCCAGTGCCACCTCGACACCCATCCCGATTGCCACGCCAGACACCGCACTTCGCTTCAGTCGACCGCAGGCACCAAACGGCCAACAGGCGCCAGACGTCGCAACGGACCCCGCTGGCATCACTGCGCAAATCCTGCTGGCTGAAGACGGACTGGCCGACCCAAATCGCTCGGACGCGGAACGGACAGCGCTCGCTCACCTCCAGCAGGTTGCCTACCGCAAGCTCGCCCGCGAAGACGCATGGGACGCCGAGGTTCGAGCGTTGCTGCCGGACCGGCTCCATCGGGCCGTCGAGATGCACGTTCGAGCGCGCCGGTCGCTGCGAGGACTCCACAGCGGGTTTGCCACACCGGACTTCATTCCCGCTTGGGAAATCATTGAGCCAGCATCAGCTGCAGATCTGCGCAGCTGGTACGAGGCTGCCTCGGCAGACTCTGGAATCGGCTGGGAGTATCTCGCCGCTGTGAACCTGTTGGAGACCGGCATGGGACGCATCAATGGGCTGAGCAGCGCCGGAGCCCAGGGGCCGATGCAGTTTCTTCCCACAACCTGGGAAGAAGTCAGCACCGGCGACATCAACGACCCTGAAGATGCCATCCACGCCGCTGCGGCCTATCTGGTGCGACGCGGCGGGCCCGACAATATGGACCAGGCACTCTGGGGCTACAACAACAGCGATGAGTACGTTGCCACCGTGCAGGCCTATGCCGAGCTCTTTCGCACCGAGGCTGGTGCATTCGACAGCCTGCATCGCTGGCAGATCTATTTCTCCACAGATCAGGGCGACGTGTGGTTGCCCGTGGGAACGCTCACCCAGGAAACAACCGTGACCGAGTTCCTCGCGATCGCCCCGTGGTCCGTGCCCGACCAGGGCCTCCGGGCGTCAGGCAGCTGATTGTCCCGAGCGGGCGCTGCATCGATCCGCAGGTCCGGTCGAACCCCGACGGGACTCAGAACCAGCACCTCGACGAGTCCCTGGGGATCGTCCACCAGCGCCGATGTGTTCGTCACCACCCCCACGCTCGCACGCTCTGCCCCGACAGAGCCGCTATTTATGCTGCGACGCCAAAAACGCAACCGGGCGCCTCCCGAAGGAGGCGCCCAATTGACGTTGTCTTTACAGCGGACTTACCGCTGTTGATTCAACCGGTACTTATTGGAAGCGGAGGAGACCGAAGCGGGCGAGGAATGCCATGAGATCATCCATGGAGCTCGGAGCCGTTTCAACGGTGTTGTCTGCTTCAACGAATACCTGGCTGAGGCCAGCGGAGTCAGCATCCTTGGCGTAACCAAAGTCCTGACGAAGATCCTCGAGGGGATCCGGTGTGCCGGTGGCCGGGAGGGTGGTCTCGGACTGGTTCGGAGTAACCGTCACAGATGCACCAGGCACCGTGACGGACTCTTCGAAGTCAGAGGTCGGACGCCAGTTGGTGCCGCCATCCGGAAGGGTGGTGGTGTCAACGACGACGGTGTAGACCGGGCCGATCGGGAGATCGGTGAACAGGTAGTTACCGTCAGCGTCCGTGGTGGCGGTAGCAAACTGCACGCCGTCGGCGAGGAGGTTGAGGACAACACCCGGGAGCGGCTGGTCAGCGACCAGGCCGTCGGTGTTGAAAGTACCGCTGTCGTCACGGTCGAACCAGACGAAGTCACCAATGGTGCCGAGCAGCGGCGTGTAACCGAAGTCCTGGGCACGATCGTCCTCGCCGGCTGCCAGTGCATAGACCGACTCGCTTGCCGTGGCAAGGCCATCAGCATCGAAGGTCTGGCGCAGGTTGGCCGGGAGGGTGGTTTCGTCAACAGTCACTGTGTAGGTGCCAGCGGGCAGATCCTCGAAGAGGTATGCCCCATTGGCATCAGTGGTGTCCGTCTGAGTGGAACCGTCGGCTGCGGTCAGCGTGACCGTCACACCGGCAATGCCGTCTTCGCCAGCCTGAGCTGCGTCGTCGTTGGCATCGAGCCAGACGAAGTCACCAATGGAACCGAGGAGCGGCGTGTAGCCAAAGTCCTGGGTGCGGTTGTCTTCGTCAGCGGCCAGTGCGTAAACCGACTCGTTGGCTGTGGCGGTGCCATCAGCATCGAAGGTCTGGCGCAGGTCTGCCGGAAGGGTGGCCTCGTCGACGGTCACCGTGTAGGTGCCTGCCGGGAGGTCGGTGAAGAGGTACAGGCCGGCACTGTTGGTGGTGTCGGTCTGCGTGGAACCGTCGGGGGCGGTCAGCGTGACCGTCACACCGGCAATGCCGTCTTCGCCAGCCTGATCGCCGTCTGCGTTGGTATCAAGCCAGACGAAGTCACCGATCGAACCGAGCAGCGGTGCGTAACCGAAGTCCTGGTCGAGGTCGGAACCGCTGAGCGGGATGGAGGTGACGGACACGTTCGCAGTGAGCGTGCCATCGTCATCGAAGGTCTGCTCGACGTCAGCCGGCAGCGTGGTCTCGTCCACGGTCACCGTGTAGGAGCCTGCTGGAAGGCCTTCGAAGAGGTACTCACCATTGGCGTCGGTGACGTCAGTGGAGGTTCCGTTCGGACCGGTGAGGGTCAGGGTCACACCTGCAATGCGCTCCTCGCCAGCATCGATGATGCCGTCGCGGTCAGCGTCCAGCCAAACCGTGTCACCAATGGTGCCAGCGGGCGGGGTGTAGCCGAAGTCCTGGGTGCGGTTGTCTTCGTCAGCAGCAAGTGTGTAGACGGATTCGTTTGCGGAGGCAAGGCCGTCAGCATCGAAGGTCTGTGTCACCGCAGCCGGGAGGGTGGCCTCGTCGACGGTCACCGTGTAGGTGCCTGCCGGGAGGTCGGTGAAGAGGTACAGGCCGGCACTGTTGGTGGTGTCGGTCTGGGTGGACCCGTCGGGGGCGGTCAACGTGACCGTCACGCCGGAGATGCCGTCTTCGCCAGCCTGATCGCCGTCTGCGTTGACGTCGAGCCAGACGAAGTCGCCGATCGAACCGAGCAGCGGTGCGTAACCGAAGTCCTGGTCGAGGTCGGAACCGCCGGCTGGGATGGAGGTGACGGACACGTTCGAAGTGAAGGTGCCGTCGTCATCGAAGGTCTGCTCGACGTCAGCCGGCAGTGTGGTTTCGTCCACCGTCACGGTGTACTCGCCGGGGAGGAGCCCTTCGAAGAGGTACTCACCGTTGGCATCGGTGACGTCAGTGGAGGTTCCGTTCGGACCGGTGAGGGTCAGGGTCACACCTGCAATGCGCTCCTCGCCAGCATCGATGATGCCGTCGCGGTCAGCATCGAGCCAAACGGTGTCGCCAATGGAACCCAGTTCGTTGTAGCCGAAGTCCTGATCACGATTGTTCTCGCCCGGGGCGAGGTCGTAGGTGGAGGTGGAGTCAAGGCCACCGTCAGCGTCGCCAGTGGCGACGAGATCGGCAGACGGGAGGGACGAGGTGTCGACGGTGACCGTATAGGTACCGGCGACAAGACCGTCAAAGAGGTAGAGGCCACCATTGGAGGTGACGTCGGTGGAACCATCGGACAGCGTGACAGTGACACCATCGATGCCGGGTTCGCCAGCATCCTGCACGCCGTCACCGTTGGTGTCGAGCCAGACGCGGTCGCCGATGGAACCGAGCGGCGTGTAGCCGAAGTCCTGATCGAGGTCCGAGCCACCCAGCGCAATGCTGGTGTTGGAGGTGTTGTCCAGCGGGCCACTGAAGTCAGCGGTCTGCGTGAGGCCGACTGGGAGTGACGAGGTCACCACGTCGACACGGTAGTCGCCGGCCGGAAGCCCCGTGAAGAGGTACTGGCCTGCTGCGTTGGTGATCGTAGTGGTCACGAAGCGGTCGTTGCCGTCAAAGAGACGAACACGTACGCCCTCGATGCCATCTTCGCCGTCCTGAACGCCATTGGCGTTGAGGTCGAGCCAGACCGTGTCACCAATGAGGCCGGGAATGAAGTAGCCGAAGTCCTGATCGAGGTCTGCGCCTGCGGTCGGGATGGAGGTGGTGGATTCGTTGTCCAACGCACCGGAGTCGTCGAAGGTCTGCACTGCGCCAGCTGGCAGCGACGAGGTAAGAACGGTGACGGTGTAGTCACCGGCGGGCAGGTTCTCAAAGAGATAGAGACCGCTTGCGTCGGTGATGGTGGTCTGCGTGTTGCCTGCTGCATCAGTCAGTTCGACGACAACGCCTTCGATGCCTTCTTCTCCGGACTGAGTGCCGTCGTTGTTGGCGTCGAGCCAGACGAAGTCACCAATGGTGCCGGGGCGGAAGTAACCGAAGTCGTGCTCGAGGTTGTTCTCGCCCGGGGCGAGGGACTCGGCGGACATGTTGTCGAGACCGCCATTGAGGTCGTAGGTCTGCGACGGGGAACCCGGGATGGTCGATGCGTCGACCATGACCTGGTAGTCACCTGCAGTGAGGTTCGCAAAGAGGTACTCACCATCAGCGTTGGTGGTGGTTGTGGCCACGGTGCGGCCAGCGTCGTCGAGCAACACCACGGTTACTCGAGGGATGCCGCTCTCGTTGCCGTCCTGCACGCCATTGGCGTTGTCGTCGAACCACACGGTGTCACCAATGGAACCGAGGGGAACCGGAGTGGACGTTGGAGTCGCGGTCGGAGTAGCCGTCGGCGGAACCGGAGTAGACGTCGGAGTCGCCGTCGGCGGAACCGGAGTGGACGTCGGAGTCGCGGTCGGAGTAGCCGTCGGCGGAACCGGAGTGGACGTCGGAGTAGCCGTCGGCGGAACCGGAGTAGACGTCGGAGTCGCGGTCGGCGTCACCTTGGGCTTCGGCGTCGGATGTGGCTTTGGGATTGCGGTGGCAGTCGGCGCGGGCTTCGCCGTTGCGGTCGGAGCGTGGGAGCAGCCACCGCCGACGTTGATCCAGCTCACTACATCATCGTAGACTTCAAAGGTGCCGGGACCAGTGAAGGTCTTGCACCAGCCGGAGCCGTTGCTGTGCTCTGCGAATGCGACGGTGCACCCCGCAGGGATGTGCACGGACTCGATGTCGTTGTTCAGCCAGGCGAGGCTACCCGTGAGTGGGTAGACACCCGTGCTGAGCGAAGCCAGGTAGGTGTGTGCACCCGGGAAGTCATACAGGTCGACTTTGCAGTTGCCGGAGGGCTGATGCGGAGTTGCGGTCGGCTGCGGTGCCGGAGTGGTGTGGCATGACGTCCCGATGCCAACCCAGCTGAGTTCGTCGTCAAAGAGTTCAAAGGTGCCGGGACCGGTGAAGGTCTTGCACCAGCCTGCGGCGTTCCAGTGTTGCGAGAAGCTCGCAGAGCAGCCCCAGGGTACATAGACAGACTCGACGTCTTCGTTCAAGCTGCCCGTGAGGTTCGTCGAAGACGAAGAGACTGAGCCGAGATAGGTATGTCCACCGGGGAAGTCATAAAGCTTCACCGTGCAATCTGATGTCGTCGTATACCCCGTCGTATACACATACGTGGGTTGGTATGAGGTGGGGTGATGTGACGTTATTTGATATGAGGTCGTGTCTGTAGCTGTTGCCTGTGTAGTTGTGGCAAGCAAGCCAAAAACAGCGAGAAGCATTACGGCAAGAAAACTCTTGCCGAATCGTGCGCCCATTTGCTTTTCCTTCCATTTGGTAGCCCTGCCATGGTAGCCGCGACCCATGGGGTGCAATCAATAGGTAGATGAGGAATTGGCCCCAGTCGGTCATGGGCAGATGTACCCAGATGACGAGAACATAACGAATTTTGGTGACATCGGGGGTCGCATTTCCGCATGATCCAGTGGCTGTTATCAGCATTTGTGGCAAAACCATGACGAGGTATGCCCCAGGATGGTGTAGGTGTCTGCGCGGGTTCACCCACCGAGAGCGGCGGATTCGCCGCAGAAGGTTCGGATAAAGTTGGGGTGAAGGCAGATTTCCCAACTAAGGCTCAACCAGAGGTTGAGGGTGTTCGCCATGGGCATGTCATCAAAGCCATCTGTCGCGTAGGTGACGCGACCCATCAAGTGGCTGTCACGTGGCAGACCGGGCTGCCCCACCGGCCTTGCGCCGACCCGGCGACGAAGACCCGTCTCAGGGCATTTCGCGGTTCTCCAAACGGCACTGAAGATGGTGATACCACAACCCCAGCGAGACATTTCGTCTCGGGTACATGACCGTTTCAGCGTAGGCTGACGGGATGGCTGACACCAAAGATCCCTTCGAGCATCCCTTTGGCACCCTGTATGGAGATCGTTTCACCCGGGCGACGTTCACCGATGGTGCCTACAGCTACGAGGGCGCAGCGGTGCCGGTGGAGAACCTCATCCTTCACCCGGGCTCCCACGTGTTCCACTACGGATCGGCTTTGTTCGAGGGCCTCAAGGCGCACCGTCAAGATGATGGCTCAGTTGCCATCTTCCGCCTCGCCCAGCATGTCGCCCGCATGCAACAGAGTGCGGGCAAGCTTCACCTCCCGGTGCCCGACGCAGACCTGCTTGCCAGCATGATTACCGATGCGGTCGCTGCGAACCTTGAAGCGGTGCCAGATCCCCCCGGATCGCTCTACCTGCGTCCGACACTCATTGGCACAGAGAACAACATCGGAGCAGCGGCCACCCCGTCCTCAGAAGCGTTGCTGTACGTGCTTACCAGTCCAGTGGGCAACTACTTCAAGGGCGGCATCAACCCACTTACGATTCTCATTGAAGAGTCGAAGCCGCGAACCACACCGCAGTTCGGCATGGTGAAGAGCGGGGCCAACTATGTCATGGCGCTGGGTCTCACTCTCGAAGCGAAGGCAGAGCACGGGGCCAATCAGGTGCTGTTCGCTGTGGACGGCGACGTCACCGAAACCGGTGCCGCGAACTTCTTCCTGGTCGATGACAATCGCCTCGTGACCCGCGACCTGGATGCCTCGTTCCTGCATGGTGTCACCCGGAACTCGCTGATCGCCATTGGTAAGGACCTCGGATACACCATTGAAGAACGGGCCATCTCCGTTGACGAACTCACCTCATGGCCCGGAGAGATGTTCCTCTCAGGCACGGCGGCGGTGGTCGCCCCCATCGGGTCACTTCTCCATAATGGTTCCACCATCACCATTGGTGACGGCCAGCCCGGAGCGAACTCGATGCGACTTCGAGAAGCGCTTGTCAATGTGCAGTTGGGTCGCAGCGACGACGCTCACGGTTGGCGCACCGTCGTCTCGTAGCGGCCACAGCGCTTGACCTCGCCTACATGGCCGCGGCTCACATGCCTGCGCCTCACATGCCTGCGGCTCGCGGGTCTGCAGCGCCGGACTAGTTTCGACTGACATGTCAGACGAATGGTTCAACCGCTACCCCGGCCTGCGCTTTGAGCGACGAGATAACGGCGTCCTCTGGATGTTTCTGGATCGTCCCGAAGTCTTCAATGCCACCGATGGCCCCATGCACCTGGGCCTCAGTCGGGTGTGGCTGGACATCAATGATGACCCGGAGACCCGTGTTGTTGTGGTCACCGGAACAGGCGATGCGTTCTCCGCAGGGGGCGACCTCAACTGGATCAGCGGTTTCGTCGGGGACCACGATGCGGCTCAGGACATCCTGGTCGAAGCCACCGATCTGGTGCACCGAATGCTGGCGTGCCGCAAGGTCATCATCTCGGCCATCAACGGGGTCGCCGTGGGAGCGGGCCTGGCGGTCGCGCTCATGGCAGACATCAGTCTGATCGGCGAAGACGTGAAGCTCACCGATGGACATATGAACATCGGTGTCGGCGCAGGTGATCACGCTGTTCTGCTTTGGCCGCTGCTGTGCGGCATGGCTCGCGCCAAGTACTACCTGCTCACCGCAGACTTCATAGACGGCAAAACTGCGGGCGAGATTGGGCTGGTCAGCAAAGCCCTGCCAAGCGAGGAACTTCTGGCCGAAGCCGAACGCGTCGCCAACAAGCTCGGACGCGGACCCCAACACGCCATCAGGGGTACAAAGCGTGCGCTGAACCTGTGGCTCTCGCAGAGCACTCCGGCCTTCGAAGCGAGCGCCGCATTGGAGATTATGAACTTCCTCAGCGCCGACGCGGCTGAGGGAGTCAACGCAATGCGGGAGAAGCGACGACCCGACTTCGCCTGAGCGGCTACTGACGAGGGAAAGATACAGTGGCCGGCCCCACGTAGCGGACTGCCACCTCGTCGCCCCGGTTGAGTGCCACATCCGGCTGAGCGCGCACCTGCATCATGGACCCGTCATGCAACCGGGCGACGACCATGGCGTCATGGCCGTAGTACTCAACCAGTTCGACCACTGCGTTCGCAGTTGCATCGTTAATCAGCGCAAGACACTCAGGGCGAACAAGCACGTCCACCGCTCCCTGAGCTTCGTCTATGAGGGCCACCGGTCCAAGCGCACAGCTCGCCTCACGTCCAGATGCGTCACCGGGTGCCAGCGCAGCTTTGCCGACGAAGCCGGCGACCTGACGGCTCAGCGGGCGTTGGTACAACTCGGCCGGCTCACCCACCTGGACAATCTCGCCGTCGAACATCACAGCGACCCGATCCCCAAGCACAAATGCCTCTTCCTGATCGTGGGTCACGAAAATGGCAGTGATTCCGAGATCGAGCAGGAGTCCGAGCACTTCGGTCCGCACCGAAACACGCAGGCTGGTATCCAGATTCGAGAATGGTTCGTCGAGCAACAAGACAGACGGTTCGGGGGCGAGTGCCCTCGCCAGGGCGACGCGCTGTTGTTGCCCACCGGAAAGTTGGTCTGGCATGCGATCCGCGAAGTCACTCATGTCCACCAGTGCGAGCGCCGAGCGGACGCCGTCGGGAACCTCAGCAGATGTGCGACGGCGCTTCCCCCGTTCGCTGCGGGGAAGACCGTACGCAACATTCTCTGCGACGCTGAGATGAGGGAAGAGCGCCCAGTCCTGGAACACCATGCCCACGCCTCGCGCTTCGGGGGGCACCCAGGCCCGAGGACCGACGAGGGGCGTTTCGTTCAGCGTGATCGATCCAGAATCTGGTCGTTCAAGCCCGGCGATACTGCGCAGCAGCGTGGTCTTGCCACAGCCACTTGGACCAAGGAGAACAACCACTTCGCTGGAGCCCACCGAAAGAGAGACATCGCGAAGTACCTGCGTGTCATCGAAGCTCTTGTTGATGTGCTCCACCGCAAGCGCGCCAGTCATCGCTCACACCTCTGGGTTCGCGGCAGGGGGGCGCAGATCATGGCTTGAGGTTAGGTCCACCGGCCGGGCTTCGGGTGGCTTCAGCCCGCGTCGATCTGACAACCCACGCACAACCGTGAGCTCAGCCGCGCACCTTGTTCATGAATGCGGTCATTGCTTCGGTGAGATCGTCCGCCCTCTGGAACAGAAACGCAGGCACCGGAGTGCGCTGCACGCCCCAGGACTCAAGCTCTTCCACAGCAGCATGAGGATCGTCTCCGAAGAGACCAGGGTGCGATGCGGTCATCTCAATCGCTTCGGGGTCCCGGCCTGCGTCCGCAGCAAACTGGCGGGCCATGTCAACCAGCTCAGGGATGTTTCCCTCGCCGGGGAAGAAGCCGTCGCCCTTCTGGCCTGCTCGACGAGCGGCGCGTTTGGAGTGGCCACCCACGTGAATGGGAACAGTACCGTTGAACGGCTTGGGGTTCGACGCGACCTGGTCGTAGTTCACGAACTCGCCGCTGTGCGACGCCAGCTCTTCGGTCCACAGGTTGCGCATGACGTCGATGTACTCATCGGTGCGTTGACCGCGCCGAGCGAAGGGAACACCGAGGGCGTCGAACTCCTCTTCGAGCCAACCTGAACCAATGCCCAGAATGTGTCGCCCCTCCGAAAGCTGATCAAGGGTGGCGCACGCTTTGGCGGTGATGGCCGGCTGGCGCTGCGGGAGAATCAGGATGCCAGTTCCGAGCTTGAGCGTGGACGTGGTGGCGGCAATGAAGCTGAGCCAGATCAGCGGATCTGGAATGGGTGAGTCCGCGGTGCCGGGCATCCTGCCGCTCGGCGAGTACGGATAGGTCGAGGTGTAGCCCTCGGGGTACAGGACGTGTTCGACCGTCCAAACAGACTCAAATCCTGCAGCCTCAGCAGCCGGGCCAAGTGCGCGGGCTCCTCTGGCTCCTGCGAACGGGCCGGTGTTGGCAAACATCAACGCAAACTTCATGTGAACTCCCAGAACGTGAACGGAGCGAATGTAGCTCACCTCGCCCTGCGGCTGATTCGCAGGCGCTGCCGCGCCCCCCCGGCTGAGCGCATATTCTGGCGATCATGATCTGGGGAAAGCGAGTGATGGGGATCGCTGCGGCCGTTGCCGTCGTTGTGGTCGGCTCCGTTCTGCTCGACCCGACGCCAACCGGTCAGGTCGAGGTTGGACTCGGCGCTCCCACGCTCGGCCCGGCGACGCCAACACCCACGACCGCCCCGACGGTCACTCCGACGTCGACGCCACTTCCGCCAACAGCCACGCCCATGCCAACCCCTGTCCCCATTCTTACCGCGCGACTCTCGTTCTCCGGTGACGTGCTGAGCCACTCCGGTGTGTACGGTCAGGCGCTGCAAAACGGGAACGAGATCGGCGACGCAGATTTCGGATACGACTACCGACCGATGTTTGCGCAGGTGCAGGAGCGACTTTCGCAGGCAGATCTGGCAATCTGCGTGCTCGAGACGCCGGTGTCGGCGGACAACATCGGGCTCTCGGGCTATCCCACATTCAACGCTCCACGCGAACTCCCAGCTGCACTGAAAGCTGTCGGCTTCGACGGCTGTTCAACCGCTTCCAACCATTCGTGGGATCGGGGCCGTGACGGGGTGGTGGCGACCCTGACGGAAATGGACCAGGTGGGACTGGGTCACGCCGGCATGGCGCGCACCCAGCAAGAGGCTCTGACCCCAAAGATCTACGACGTGAACGGGATCTCCATCGCCCATCTTTCGTGGACGTATGGACTGAACGGTTTCGTTCTTCCTGCCGACGAGCCCTGGCTGGTGAACGTCACCAACGTCGACGGCATTCTTGCGGACGCAGATCGTGCCCGCGACGCCGGCGCGGACGTCGTGATCCTCAGCATTCAATGGGGCAACGAGTATGTGACCGACCCGACCGCCAATCAACTGGAACTGGCGGACACGTTGACGGCGTCAGCCGACATTGACATGATCGTTGGCAATCACGCACATGTGATCCAGCCGATCGACACCGTCAACGGCAAGCTGGTTGTTTAT
>Ga0209828_1003035_pt1 | contig 13201 bp, 2 predicted proteins | sample MaitaG_FD_187429 | JGI IMG/M metagenome (GOLD analysis project Ga0209828, IMG submission 187429) | Marine algal microbial communities from Maine, USA - Maine_Asex2 metaG (SPAdes) (version 2) | ecosystem: Host-associated > Algae > Red algae > Unclassified | place: Maine, USA | collected 2015-01-05 | reverse complement strand
TAACGCAAAGGTGTCAATATTTAATTAGAAATAAAACATTAGGACTTTTATATTTTTTCTGTTTCAAGTAATTTTTCAAAAAAAATGATAAATGATTTTTCTATTCTTGAATAGTTGCCGTCGACTTCAAATATTTTTTTCAATAGATTGAAATAGTAGTTTTTTTCTTTTTCATTATCGAAGTGAGCTTCTTTATTTTTCAGAATGATCTTCAGGCAAGAATAGTCAGTCGTATTTTTGAATAGCTCAAATATCTTCTCATATGTCTTAGGATCTGAAATAGATCTAATGTAATTCTCTTCTTCTTCAGTATATACATAGTCAACATGAGATGCGTAGAGCATTAAGAATATTTCGAATTCCGCTCGATTAAGAATATTGTTTTCGATGGAGGTCATAAGTCAGTCCTTGTACTTTCAGTTTATATTACTTTAAGAGCTTTACCAACTTTAGTAAAAGCACTTATCGCAGTTTTTATTTCTTCGGTAGAGTGTCCGGCAGAAATTTGTACTCTAATACGAGCTTTTTCTTTAGGAACTACAGGGTAGAAAAACCCTATGACATAGATGCCTTCTTCTAATAGCTTTTCTGAAAACTCTTGCGACAATTTAGCATCATACAGCATGACAGGAGTGATAGGGTGTGTTCCAGGAACGATATCAAATCCCGCCTCTGTCATCCCCTTTCTAAATAAAGTTGTATTCTCTTCTAATTTGTCTCGCAGTGCAGTACTTTCTGATAGTAGGTCAAGAACTTTTATGGAGCCACCTACAATTGATGGTGCCAGGGTATTAGAGAAAAGGTAAGGTCTTGATTTCTGACGTAGGATTTCTACGACTTCCTTACTTGCAGCTGTAAAGCCTCCTGAAGCACCTCCAAGTGCCTTGCCGAATGTTCCAGTTATAATATCTACTTTGCCGTACGCTCCACAATGCTCAGCACTTCCTCTCCCTGTCTTACCTGTAAATCCTGTAGCATGACAGTCATCTACCATAACGAGTGCTCCATACTTATGAGCGATATCACATATCTTATCTACTTGCGCTATTGTACCATCCATGGAGAAGACGCCATCAGTAGCTACCATGATTCTTCTTGCTCCTGCTGCTTTCGCTTCTTTTAGTTTCGCTTCTAGATCATCTATGTTATTATTAAGGTATCTAAATCGTTTAGCCTTGCATAGTCTTATGCCATCTATAATAGAAGCATGATTAAGCTGATCTGAGATAATAGCATCTTCAGCAGTCAGTAGTGGTTCGAATAGTCCTCCATTGGCATCAAATGCTGCAGCATATAATATTGCATCCTCACAGCCTACGAAATCTGCGATTTTAGCTTCTAAGGTTTTATGGATGTCTTGAGTTCCACATATAAATCTTACCGAAGACATACCATAGCCATGTGTATCTATTGCCTCCTTGGCTGCATTGATGACTTCAGGATGAGAAGAAAGACCTAAATAATTATTGGCGCAGAAATTAAGGACTTCTGATCCTTTCTCCGTTGTGATTTTAGATGATTGGGGAGTTACTATTATTCTTTCGCTCTTGTATAGACCATCTGCCTTGATCGTATTTAATTCAGCTTGTAGCTGTTCCTTGATATTCATAGCAATTGTTTGTGCTTCTATTAGTTTAATTAGGGTGATAAAAGTAATTGTTATTCATTAAGAAAATGAAATATAATAAAAGCGCTTGCTTTTTAACATACCGAAATATCAATATACCTATTTGATTATCATCGTCATATACATACATAAAACAATATGTATTATTACACATTAGCTTTTATTGTTATATGTAGAGTACTAATAAATAATTGTTTATATATTTGTACTTATTGTAATGTATATCTCCCAAGATGTACTGTATAGTCCAAAAACCGAGTTATTTTTTTCAATTACACAGTAAATGTGCTTTAATAAGCTGGTTTACAGTGTTTTGGAGTTTGTTTATTTTATTTTTTTAAGAACTCGGATTACTAACGAAGGTCTACAATGAGAAAATCTACATTATCTTATTTCTGCAATGCATTATTAGCGTTTGCATTTTCTACATTTATTATTTCTCAACTCTCTGCTCAATGCAGTTCAGGAACCATTTCTGGTACTGTATTCTCAGATGTTGACTATAATGGTACTCACAATAATTCTGAACCTGGTCTTTCAGGTATCGGAGTAAGAGTCTACAATGCTAACGGTCAGCTTGTCGGTCAAGCTTTATCTAGTGGCGATGGTAATTATAGTGTTACCGGTCTTGATGATGGTAATTTTTACATCGTCAGATTTGATTTAGACAACGATGAGATAATCTCTGCTTCTGGCCCTGATAACGGGACTGATGTGCAGAAGGTCGTCGTACCATTCTGTAATGCAGATTTGGCGATAGCAACTTCGGAGAATAATTGTAGCCAAAGCACAGAGTTAATACTCAGTTGCTTCGTGAATGGTGTATCGGGCACTAACAATAATCAAGAAACTTTAATAGGAATCCAAAATAACTTTACTGGAAGTTCTCCTGTCAAGGTCTACGCAACTCAGAGAGAGACTGGAAGTGTATGGGGTCTTGCCTATGACCAATATAATGATCAGATATTCTCTGCTGCTTTTGTTAAGCAGAACACTGCATTAGGAAGCGGCGGACATGATGCTATATATAAGACGTCATTATCAGGAAGTCCTTCTACTGCATTATTGACGACGCTATCAAGTCTAGGTCAGAGTATAGGTTCTCTTGTAGTATCTAATCCTACAGACTGTAATTACGGTAATCAAGTCGGTAGAATCGGATTAGGAGGTATGGACCTTAACGAAGAAGGAAGTCATCTATATGTGGTTAATTTACATAATAGGACTTTAGTTAGTGTAAATGTAAATAATCCAATACCATCAGAAACTAGATCATATGCAATCCCTAATCCGGGTTGTACATTTAATGATTATAGACCATTTGCAGTTAACTATCATAATGGTGCTGTATATGTAGGTGTGACATGTACTGCAGAGACATCAAAAGATGATCAGCAAACAAGTTTTCACATTTATAAATTAAATATTAATTCTGGTAATTTCTCTTTAGAATTTAGTAGTGACTTCAAAGGTGGACACTGGAATGATCAAGCTAATTGGAAGCAAAGATCTTACTGGTTAACTGACTTAGAATTTACCAATGAAGGTAACATGATAATAAGTCTATCAGATAGGATAGGCCACAGATATTGTACTCAGACGAATAGTAGATTAGATGAGCAATTCGGTGAGCTACTAATGGTAGCGAGAGTGAATGGTGAGTGGGTGATAGAAAATAATGGAACTGCTGGAAACCTTACTGGTTCTGGAGTTAATAATAATGATGGACCTGGTGGAGGAGAGTTCTTCGGAGACGATTTCTTCCCTGCTGATCCAGAAGATCACCATAATATTACGACTGGTTCTATTGCTATCGTGCCAGGTACAGATAATGTGGTAAGTAGTGTATTCGATCCACAATTTGATAATTATTCAGGTGGATTACACAGTTACAGTACGATAAATGGATCTAAAATATCAAGCCAACAATTATACAACAGAAACCTTATTAGCTATTTCGGTAAGGCTTCAGGATTTGGAGATATCGTAACAAGATGTGGAGCTATAAGTGCTCAGTTAGGTAATTATGTATGGTCTGATGACAATTGTGACGGCATCCAAAATGCTAACGAATCAGGTCTTGCGGGACTAAAATTAAATCTATATGATTCTGACTGTAATAAAGTAAGTAGTACAACAACAGATGCATCAGGACATTATTATTTTGATACTAACGTATACGCTGGACAAGCATACTCTGTAGCGTTAGATTCTGATATATATGATAGTAACACAGGCAGTTATACTATTAATAACACATACTATTTTCCTACAATTGATAATAGCACGACACAAATAAATTCTAATCTTAAAAATTCTTCTGTATGTTTTGATTACCCATCAGCAGATTTTTTATTAAAATCAGGTAATAATACAACTATAGATTTAGGCTTAAAGTCTTCAAGTAATTTTGACTTAGCATTGATGAAGGTGGTTACGGATGCAACCAACGTAAAGGTAGGAGACATTATAGATTTTAAGATTCAAGTATATAATCAGGGAGGAATTACTGCGGATAGCTATGAGCTTGTTGATTATTTGACTTCAGCATTTGTCTTTGACCCAGCTCTTAATCCTGGTTGGATTAAGAATGGTAATATGGCTAAGTTGTTCATAGATGATAATCTTGCTCCAGGGCAATCTGCTGAGCATATTATCAGATTGCAAGTAGTACAGACTAATAATATCCAAGACTATATTAATACAGCAGAAATCAGTGGTGCAACAGATATAAATGGAGACGTCAATAATGATTCTGATTCTACTGCGGATGATGACTGGACTAATGATAATGGTGGAGAAGCAAATTCTCCTACAGATAATCAGATAGATAATGATGGTAGTGTAGATGAGGATGATGAAGATCCAGCAGGAATATGTGTACTTGACCTTGCCCTCAGAAATGTGGTGAGAAATAATAAAACTTATAAAGTTGGTGATATTGTAACTTTTGATATCACAGTATATAATCAAGGAAATATCGCAACGACATCATTTGATATCGCGAGCCAGTATCCTAATACTTTAGACTTCGTAGCTACAGATAATCAGGGATGGACTAACCTATCTTCTGATATTGTGACTACTACATATGACGGAATATTACAGCCAGGAGAATCTGTGACGACTTCTGTTCAGTACAGACTTAATGATAATTATAAGCAAGACGAAGTTATCGTTTTAGCGGAGATTTCAGGTTTTATATCTTCTAAGCCAGGTATAACTGTAGATTTCGATTCTACTCCAGATTCTATTTTCGGTAACGATAATGGAGGAGAGGTTAATACGTCTACAGATGATATGATCGATGATGATGGTACATCTGATGAGGATGATGAAGATCCTGCAAGTATTTCTTCTTACAAGTTAGACTTAGCATTGATGATAACGACGGAGAGAGATTATGTAGAGATAGGAGATGTTGTGGACTTTACTATAGAGTTATATAATCAAGGAGAGACTACAGTATCATCAGTCATGGTGATGAATTATATCCCTGAAGGCGTAAGAATGTTAGGCGATAACTGGGAGATAGAAGCATCTGATCCTAGTAATCAAATGTATTATAGAACCATTAATTTTGCGAATGGATTTGCACCTAATGAGGTGCATTATACCACTCTGTCATTAGAGATTTTAGAAGATGCAGAAGTTGGGTACCTTGTAGATTATGCGGAGATAGGTGTAGTAACAGATATGGCAGGTAATGATGTATCGGCTTATGATATAGATAGTAAAGCAGATAAAGATATGTCTAATGATGCAGGAGGAGTTTTCCGTTCTGCTAACGACAATAGAATAGACGGTAACGGCATAGACGACGAAGATGATCAAGATCCTGCAGGCGTTTATCTTGCGTCTATAGAAATTAAAGACCCTTGTACTTGCACAGGAAATGCAACAGATCCATTTGATGGACAATTTGATGAGCTAGTTACAGTGACGGCACCATCGGGTCAGGTGTGGTATATAGATTTTCTATATGATATATTTTCTACTACAAGTGCAGCACCACCTGCAACGCCTACGCCATTTATGTTAGGGGCAATGGGTTTTAATTTAATAGAGCAGCCTTTAGGTAATGGTGTGAGTGAATATTTATTAGATGGTATCATTGTAGACGGCATCCCTTATTCAGTGAGAGTTACTAATGGAGAAGGTGCATTCCTTCAGATTAGTGGAGGAGGAGATGGTTGTGTATATACTGATCCTATTATAGAAAGTGATGGTCTGTCAGCAGTGTGTGGTGGTAGTTCATTTACTTATTGTATAGATGCTGTTGCAGGATGTACATCATACGCTTGGACACTGTCGGGGGGAGGTTCTATTACTGGATCTGCAACAGGCACATGCGTTACTGTAGATTGGGCTTCTGCAACAGGAGGACCATTCACATTAATGGTATCACCGACATGTACAGATGTATGTGTAGCACCAGGCATTGCAATTATAAGTGTAGGATCATCTACTGGTCCTATGAGTTGTAGAGGAGAGATTAACGTATCATTAGATGATAACTGTAGAACACAATTAGAGCCGAGTGATTTCTTATCAAGTCCTATGATGCCAGGAGTGGTATACCAATTAATGGTGACAGACCACCATGGTAATTCTGTACCTAACGGTATCCTTACAGAAGAGCACTTATGGACTAGCCTTATGGTGAAAGTTATTAATCCTTGTGACGGTAACTCGTGCTGGTCTACGGTAAATGTAGAAGATAAATTGCCACCTGTTATTCAGTGTGATGATATTACAATGCCATGTTATGAGTTAGATAATTATAGACCGCTTGTAGCAGATAATTGTAGTACAGCTACATTCGAGCTGATAGGAGAGAAGACGAGGCCACTAGAGTGTGATGATAACTTTATCAAAGAAGTTACAAGATCATATATAGCTACAGATGGTTATGGAAATGTGTCTCCAGTATGTAATCAGATTATCAGATTAGAAAGAATAGAAATAGACGAAATCGTATATCCAGACAGTTTACTTATAGTTGATAATACTAATCTTGTATGTAATGATTCTATCTATGATGTAGATGGAAGACCAAGATTAGACTTGACTGGCGTACCTACTCTTGCTGGAAGACCATTAATCCCAGCTGGTGATTATTACTGTAATTTCTATATTGATTACGAAGATTTTGTTATTACAACAGGAGGCTGTGTGACTAAGATTATGAGAACATTCACAGCTTACGAAGACTGGTGTTCGTCTAATGAAGTAATAAGAACTGTACAGATTATAGAGGTTATCGATGACGAGAAGCCTATGGTTACATGTCCACCAAGTATAACTATTAGTACCGACGGTACACCAGGATGTGATCAAGAGGTTACACTTCCATTACCTACGGCGACAGATAATTGTAGTGAGACATTTATATATGATATCTCTACAGCGGATGGATTCTTCCCTAATGTTACAACATCACCGACGGTAAGTCTTGGTAATGGTGTGAATATGGTGACGTATAATGTCTATGATGAGTGTGGTAATATAGCGACATGTGATATGTCTGTAAGAGTATTAGATGAAGTAAGTCCAGTGGCAATATGTGACGGTTCGACGACAGTAAGTCTCAGATCCAATGGAACAGCTAAGGCATTTGCACATACATTTGATGACGGCAGTTATGATGACTGTGCTTTATATAAGTTTTTGACAAAAAGAGTAAATAGTAATTGTGATTGTAATCGACCAGTATTCGATGATATGACTTATCTCGGAGATAGAAACGGAAGATTGTATTACATCTCTAATTATAAGACAAATGCCTTTAGAGCATTTTCATATTCTAATGCATTTGGTGGTATGATTCTGAGAGAAGAATCTTGTGAAGAGAAAGACTGGGTGTATGAGCAAGTAAATAGAGTTAATTCAGGTGCTACTTATTACGTCGGAATTTCGGATGATGGTCACCAAGGTAGATTTACATTTACTAATCATGCCGATGTTGGGTGTGACGCATTTTTAGATCCTACTCCAGCAGATATAGGTGATAATGTTATAGTCGATGCAGATGGAAATTATGTTATTGTAGATGGTAATACAATAGAGACATTCTATGTGGTAGAATTGTCAGATCCATGTGGCTTCAGTGACGAAGTACTATTCTGTTGTGAGGATTTAGGAGATCAGATGGTTGTATTCAGAGCAATAGATAAAGAGGGTAGATTTAATGATTGTATGGTTACTGTTTCAGTACAAGATAAGGTAGCGCCTATAATTACTTGTCCACCTAATATTGATATAGATTGTGATACACCATTAGACTTTAATAATTTGGATCAGTTCGGTATAGCAACGGCAGTCGATTCATGTACGTTTACAATTACAGAAGAAGTTATTGAGGGTGTAAATAGTTGTGGTCAAGGTATGATCATGAGAACATTTACAGCATCTGATAATGGTGGAAGTAGTTCATGTACTCAGGATATCACATTAGTAAATCCAACACCATTTGATCTTAATTCAGTAGATCTTCCAGAAGATTACTTTACAGACTTAGGTTGTAATTCTGGAGACTTACAGCCAGAGAATCTACCTGAAGGTTTTGGCTTACCGCAATACGATGTAGAAGCATGTGCTATGATAGGTATTACATTTAAGGATCAGACATTTACATTTACTGGACCTGATGCAGATGCATGTCTTAAGATATTAAGAACTTATACTATCATAGATTGGTGCCAATCTGATGATCCAGGTTATACACCTATCGTGCATGAGCAGACAATTAAAGTCTCTAACACTGTAGGTCCAGAAATACTTAGTGGATGTGATGATCTCACAATAAGAACTAATGAGTGTGATTTTGGAAATGTTTCTTTTACAGTAGTCGCATCTGACGATTGTACCGAAGACGATAGACTAAGAAATTTCTTTGAACTTAGAATAAGTGATGGTACCGTATTTAGAGATTCTACATCTTCTAATTCATATACTTTCAATGGTAAGTTGCCGATAGGACGTCATATTGCATTCATATCATTCTCAGATCTATGTGGTAATGTAACGACATGTTCTAAGAAGATAGATGTCATCAATGTGAAAGCACCTACAGCAGCTTGTAAGGATGGATTAAGCATAGGACTGGTACCTATGGATCTTAATAATGACGGTATCTCTGACAATGAGATGGCATGTATATTCCCAGAAATGATTAATGCAAGTAGTACGCATGTGTGTGGACTACCTATAAAATTAAGTTTCTCATCAGATACAACTGATGTCAAGAAAATATTTGACTGTACAGATTTAGGATTAAATGAAGTGCAACTATGGGTAACTTTATGCAACCCAGGAAGTGATACTCTGATACAATCATTCTGTACTATTACAGTAGATGTACAGGATAATAATAATGTTGATTTTTGTCCTAAGTTCGATTTAGCTCTGCGTAAAACTATCTCAGCGACAAGTACAGCACCTTACCAGCCTGGTGACAATGTTACTTTTGATATTAATGTAATTAATCAAGGTAATGTTAGTGCATTTAATATCGGATTGGTAGATTATATTCCTGCAGGATTAACATTGAATGATACAGACTGGACAGAAGGGGCTAATGGTATAGCATCATTAAATATCCCTATACCTTTCTTAGAAGATTCTACGGATATAGTAGTACCTATAACATTTACAATAGATGCTAATAATCCAGGTTCGACAATCACTAACCTTGCAGAGATATCTTCTGCAGATAATGATAATGATCCTAATAATGAAGATCCTGTAGATGAGGATAGTAATCCTGATTCTGATCCTAATAATGACGGTACGATTACAGACGATGCAGTCAATAATGAGAATGATGATGAAGATGATTTTGATCCCGCGGATCTTGTGATAAGTGTATTTGACTTAGCATTAACTAAGGTCATTAATATAGCTTCTTCTCCTGGTCCATATAGCCCAGGCGATGATGTAAGCTTTATAATTACTGCTTTTAATCAAGGTAATGTAGATGCAACAGATGTTGTGATTACAGATTACATTCCTACTGGATTTACATTTAATGCAGCATTAAGTCCTGGGTATACTCTTGTAGGAAATAATGTACAGACAACAATAGCAAATCTTGCAGGAGGTGCTTCAATGTCAACAGGATTGACATTGACTATAAATGCTAATTATACAGGTGGTTGCCTTATCAATAGTGCAGAGATAACTTCTGCTGATAATGAAGATAACTTAGTAGATCAAGATTCTCCACTTACAACCATATCTAATGGTAACAATCCAGAGCTTGCTTCTGATAATGATATCGCAGATGATAGTACAGGTGGTACAGATAATGCTAATGACCAAGATGATTATGATCCTGCTAAGGTAGATGTCATATGTGACCTTGCCCCATTATGTAATTCTGCAGCAACGCTTTCTGTCGTATTAGATGGTAATGGTACAGCTTCAATTGATGTATCACAGATCGATATTGGTTCTGTAGCTCAGTGTGATAATTCTACTATAATTACGACAATAGATGTTTCATCCTTTGATTGTTCTGATGCAGGAAGTGGTAACATAGTTACATTAACGATTGCTGATAGTAACGGTCAATCTTCTACTTGTCAGACCGATGTCACTGTTATAGATGATGAGGATCCTGTGATAGCTTGTCAAGATATTATGACAACATTAGATGATGACGGGATGATAGTGTTAGAAGGTTTTGTTATCGTAACATCAGCCTCTGATAATTGTGGAGTTGTAGATACAACAATTAATACTTCTACTATCAATCTTAATACAATAGATTGTACGCCACAGAATGCTACAGCAACAGTTACTGATCAGTTTGGTAATACGGCGACTTGTACATTTATGATAGCGATCGAGAATAACCCTCCGATGGCTAATTGTACTGATGTAATATTAGTACTTAATAATTCTGGAGAAGCTACTCTAAGTGCTACTCAGGTAGATAATGGTTCTACAGATGATTGTACCGATAATCTTACTTTAGAAATAAATCAGACAGAGTTTACATGTATACATGTAGGGGTCAGTGCAGTAGAATTAACAGTTACTGATGCTTCAGGATTGTCTTCTACATGTCGAGCAAATGTTACAGTAATAGATAACACGCCACCGACAGCTTTATGTTCAGACTTTAGTGTGAATGTGGATGCTAACGGTAACGCAGTTATTACAACTACTAATATAGATAATGGATCATCAGATCTGTGTAGCCCAGTCAGCTTAGAATTAAATCAAGTAAATTTTGACTGTACTGATAAAGGAAATAATGCTGTTATACTTACGGTTACAGATGCAAGTGATAATTCATCTACATGTAGCGCTATAGTTACAGTTGGTGATATAATACCACCTACTGTAACATGTATTCCAGACTTTACGATGCAGTTAGATGATAATGGAATGACCTCGTTGAGTGAGACACACTTTATTGCTTCTGACGCTGATAATTGTGATGTAACGTCGAGAGCAGCGACACCGACGACATTTACTTGTGATGATAAAGCAGCTCCAGTGGCAGTTACAGTTACTGTTACTGATGCATGTAATAATTCTGCACAGTGTACAGTTAATGTAACGGTAGAGGATAATATAGATCCTACATGTGCACTCATACCCAATCTTACTTTTGCTCCAGATGTAGAAATATCTGTTGCAGATGTTCTCATGCTATTCGATGATAACTGTGCTACGGCTTCTTCATCTTCTACAATTACGCCATCGACATTTACATGCGACGACTTAGGTACTCAGACAGTCGTAGTTGTTGTCAATGATGATTGTGGTAATTCTGGACAGTGTGCAGTTGATGTAACAATAGAAGATCAGACAGAACCAGTATGTGTAGCTAACGATATTTCAGTATGCCTTGACGATATGGGTCTATACGAGCTTACGCCAGCAGATAGCATTGCTATAACTAATGGTACAACAGCAGGTTGCGATGTTATGCTTACGACAACATTTAGCCAATCAGAATTTGATTGTAATGATACAGCAACGCCAGTTAACCTAACTGTAACTCTGATAACAAGCTCAGGAGCTACGTCGACATGTAACTCAATAGTTACAGTAATTGATAAAACTGCACCTACGGTGACTTGTGTGCCAGATGTGACTTTAGACCTCAATAATGTGGGGCAGGTTATACTTACGCCAGGTGATATAATAGCTACTTCTAATGATAATTGTCCCATCACAAGGACGATAGATGTATCTGTATTGAATTGTAATAATAAGGCAGCACCGACGACAGTTACAGCTACTGTTACAGATGCATCAGGTAACTCTAGTACGTGTACAACAATAGTGACAGTAGAAGATAATGCAGCACCAACCTGTACTTTATTGACAGGATTAACTTTCGCTCCTAACGTTACTATAACAGTTGCTGATGTGTTCGATACATTTAGTGATAACTGTGCAACAGTTTCTTCACTTACGACTATTGCACCTGATTTATTTACGTGCATGCAGTTAGGAACACAAATAGTTACTGTTACCGTTAATGATGATTGTGGTAATAGCGGAACATGTACTACTAATGTAGAAATAGTAGATATGGACATGCCTGTATGTGTCGCTAATGATATAACTGTATGCTTAGACGCTACTGGACAGTATACACTTAATCAAATGGATATAGATAATATAACTAACGGAAGCTCTGCTGGATGTGATGTTGGTTTTACACTCGAAGTAGATCAGGTAGAGTTCCTGTGTAATGATACTAATAACCCTGTTACAGTAACTGTCACATTGACAAGTGGCGGGGTAGAGACAACATGTACAGCAGTGATTACAGTAGAAGATAAATTATTGCCTACAGTTACTTGTGTTAATGACTTTACATTAGACCTTAACGTTAATGGAGAAGCGACATTGACACCATCTATGATAATAGCAACAGCAGATGACAACTGTAGCTTTAATCAGGTAATAGATGTGTCATTACTTAATTGTTCTAATAAAGCTTCTGCTACACTTGTAACAGCAACCGTTACTGATCAGGCTAATAATACTGCTACATGTACAACTAATGTGTCTGTAGAAGATAATATGGATCCAATCTGTACACTTACGGCAGGATTAGTATTTCCACCTAACGTAATGATAGAAGTTGCTGATGTATTAGCAACATTTACTGATAATTGTGCTACGGTATCTTCATCTTCTACTATAGCGCCAAGCATATTTGACTGTAGTCAGTTAGGTACACAAATGGTAACAGTAACCGTTAATGATGATTGTGGTAATTCAAGTACTTGTTCGGTTGATGTAGAGATAGAAGATAGTTCAGTCCCTACAGCTGTATGCCAAGATATTACTGTAAGTCTTGATGGTGGAGGTATGGTAATGATAGAAGGTGTTGATGTAGATGGAGGAAGTTCTTCAGCTTGTGGTACGGCATTTACTTTTGATGTAGATCCAGATAACTTTGATTGTGGTGACATCGGTGATAATGCAGTTATTCTTACTGTTACATCTTCGGGTGGAACGAGCTCAACTTGTAGTGCAGTTGTAACTGTTGAAGATATAATGCCACCTGTAATAGTTTGTCCAGCTGATGTTGACTTACCA
>Ga0209828_1003032_pt1 | contig 13221 bp, 9 predicted proteins | sample MaitaG_FD_187429 | JGI IMG/M metagenome (GOLD analysis project Ga0209828, IMG submission 187429) | Marine algal microbial communities from Maine, USA - Maine_Asex2 metaG (SPAdes) (version 2) | ecosystem: Host-associated > Algae > Red algae > Unclassified | place: Maine, USA | collected 2015-01-05 | reverse complement strand
CTCAGCAGTATATGCTAAAATATCTGAAATATCTTGGTCGCTCAACTGCGGAAAGGCAGTCATTGCAGTTTTGTTGTATTCATTCCAAATTTTAACCGCATAAGCATCACCTGCCTTTATCATTCCGGCACTATTCTTTATCCAAGAATTTAGCCATGCTCTATCTAAATTTTCTTCTTCAGCCAATCTTGCTTCCACATTGCGTAAAGCAGGACCTGTCATTCTACTATCTAATTTGTGACAAGATGCACAGTTCGCTCTAAATAATGCTTTACCATTTGATGCATCACCATCTTGGGCAGTAAGTGAAGTTGAAAACGTGAATATTAAAATAAAACCTAAATAGAGAAATTTTAAGGTTAAATTACGGTAGATCACCTGTTTCATATTGTTGATTGAATTATCTTCTAAACTTTGGTACGATTTTTTCATTAAAAATGTGAAAAAAGATGTTTATAAAAACTCACGCAAAAGTAATATATAAAGTCGATTTTAGAAATCTTAGCGAAGTGTTAATATATAATTTATACCAATTCTAAATAAGATTTTTTACAGATTATCGTTGAATACTATACCTTTGCATTTAAATACATAATTATGACATTTAGAACTCGAACATATACGATTGCCTTTTTACTAATTGCATTTAGCTTAACCCTCAATGCGCAGCAAGGAGAAGTGAAGGTTGACCAAGATAAAGATATCGACAAATTACTTGAATTTAAGAAGGATGTTAAAACCACAAAAGTGTATCGGATTCAGGTGTATCAAAGTGTAGATCCTGATAGAGCTAAACGCGAGCGTTCAAATTTCTTGAATTCTTATGGGCAGTGGCCTACAGAAATTGTTTGGAACACACCAAATTACAAAGTTTGGGTTGGTAATTTTGCTACAAGAATTGAGGCAGATCGTGCTTTAGTGAAAATTAAGAAGAAATATATGTATGCCAATATTCTTCAGCCAAAGACAGATAAATAAAATAGTGCTTAACTTATTTTAATTTTCTCTTAATCGTCATAATCAGCCTTGGAACAAAAGGTCTTGGTTTTACAAAGGATTTCCTTTTATCCTTATTATAATCTTCGTAATTGCATGTTACTAATTCTTCCGGAATTTTAGAAAAACTATTGTTAGAACCATGCATACTATAATTGCATATTGAATAGTTTTTATTCTGTTTGTTTTCAATGCTAAAAAACGGTGATGAATCTTTAAAGGTTCTTACACTTATATCGCAATTATCGACAATATACATTTCTATCGCAAATAGTAAATAATTATCCTTTATATCACCTAAAATCGATTTAAAATTAGTGCTCGAAAAGAATTTGCAATCACCTATATTATACTTACTGTCGTTGGTACAATAAAAAACTGAATTGTACTTAAAGCGATTTAGTTTTCTCAGCATATTGTCTTCCTCCATGCTAGCGTCTAATTTTTTGTTTAATCGGTCTCCGCGTCTTAGATGAACTCCTATAATTGGTTTTTCTAATTGATTTAATATTTGGTCACCAATATGCTTAATTTTTTGAGGAGCTGAAACCAATGGAATTATAAATTTTACACCAACACCATGGTACAATTTTGCCAAACTGAATACATCATAAGTTTTTTTTAAATTCCAGAAATTGTCGTCCTTTAAATTTCGGACTACTAAAGTTTGCGTAGCGTTATAATTGAATGGCATATTTTCAATATTTAAAATTGAACTTGATTCAATTTCATTTTCTATATCTGCAAAATTTTCCTCTAAAATATATTCGACATTTATTTTACTTATATCAATATATTCATCAATTAAATAACTTTCTAAAAGTTTGCCATTATTGTGTTGCGAGCCTAATTGAAATTTTGGAAGTACTGCAATTCTATTACTCAACTTGGCTTCTGCCAATAAAATCATTAAACAAGAACGACGGTCTAAGAGACCTTCACCAAATTTTTTAGCAGTCTTGTAATACAAATATTTTTTTGACAGCTCCATCTGACATAGTTAAACTAAAAAAGCGATTTACTTCTGCCACTTTCAGTAACTAGCAAATCGCTTTTTATACAAGTTATAAATTATTATTTTAATTTTTTCTTCACTTCGACTTCTTCGAATGCTTCAATCACATCTCCGATAACTATATCGTTATAACCTTTGATTTGCATACCACAATCGTAGCCTTTTGCAACTTCTTTAACATCGTCCTTAAATCGTTTTAGAGCTTCTAATTCACCTGTATGAACAACGACTCCATCTCTAATAATTCTTATTCCAGATTTTCTGAAGATTTTACCGCTCATAACCATACAACCGGCAATATTTCCAATTTTAGAAACTTTGAATACCTCTCTAATCTCAGCAGTACCTGTAACTTCTTCTTTAACTTCTGGAGATAACATACCTTCCATCGCATCTTTAAGATCGTTGATTGCAGCATAGATAATAGAATACGTTCTGATATCGATTTCTTCTTTATCAGCAATCATTCTTGCGTTACCAACTGGTCGTACATTAAATCCTACGATAATGGCATCTGAAGCTGTGGCTAACAACACATCACTTTCTGTAATGGCACCAACACCTTTATGTATAATATTTACTTGAATTTCTTCTGTAGATAATTTCTGGAATGAATCCGTTAAGGCCTCAACAGAGCCATCTACATCACCTTTAAGGATAATATTTAATTCTTGGAAATCACCAAGTGCAATACGTCTTCCGATTTCATCAAGTGTTATATGACGTTGTGTTCTAACCGATTGCTCACGTTGTAACTGTGTTCGTTTTGTGGCGATCTGTTTTGCTTCACGTTCGTCTTCAAATACATTAAACTTGTCACCTGCTTGTGGAGCACCATCTAGACCAAGAATAGAGACTGGAGTTGCAGGACCAGCGGCTTCAACATCGTGTCCACGTTCATCTTCAAATACATTAAACTTGTCACCTGCTTGTGGAGCACCATCTAGACCAAGAATAGAGACTGGAGTTGCAGGACCAGCGGCTTCAACATCGTGTCCACGTTCATCTTGCATGGCTTTTACTTTACCACTATTTTTTCCCGCTAAGACATAATCCCCAACTTTTAGAGTCCCAGCTTGAACCAAAATTGTGGAGACATAACCTCTACCTTTATCTAAATAAGCTTCTACTACTGTACCAACAGCTGGTTTGTTAGGATTAGCTTTTAGTTCTAATAATTCAGCTTCGAGTAAAACTTTTTCAAGTAATTCCTTAACACCTGTACCCATTTTAGCAGATATATCGTGAGATTGAATTTTACCTCCCCAATCTTCTACCAAAAGATTCATTGCAGCTAATTGCTCTTTTACCTTTTCGGGATTAGCATCTGGCTTATCAATTTTATTAATTGCAAATACAATTGGCACACCTGCAGCTTGCGCATGTGAAATTGCTTCTTTGGTCTGTGGCATTATCGCATCATCTGCTGCAACCACAATAATAGCTATATCAGTAACTTGAGCACCACGAGCACGCATTGCCGTAAAGGCTTCGTGACCTGGTGTATCTAAAAATGCTATGGTCTGTCCATTATCTAAATCTACACCATAGGCACCAATGTGTTGAGTGATACCACCAGACTCTCCTGCAATAACATTTTCTTCACGTATGTAATCTAGTAGAGAAGTTTTACCATGATCTACGTGACCCATAACTGTAACTATAGGAGCACGTGGCTTTAAATCTTTTGGATCGTCTTTAACTTCTTCGAAAGATTCTTCTATATCAGATTTTATAAATTCTACACCAAAGCCAAATTCTTCTGCTACAATGGTTAATGTTTCTGCGTCAAGTCTTTGGTTCATGGTTACCATCATTCCTAATGACATACATGCGGAAATCACTTCCGTTACTCCAACATCCATAAGGGTCGCGACTTCACTTACAGTTACAAACTCAGTTACTTTTATAGTTTTACTTTCTGCTGCCGCAATTTCTTGATCAATTTCAGTTTGTTCTCTGTGTTGATCTCTCTTTTCTCTGCGATATTTTGCTCCTTTTCCTTTATTAGATTTTCCTTGAAGTTTCTCTAAAGTCTCACGGATTTGTTTCTGAACGTCTGCTTCACTCGGTTCTTCTTTTACTGTTTTAGCTCTAGAATTGCCACCTCTACCCTTACCGCCTCTTCTCGTATCTACGTTTGGTTTAGAATCGTTTCCGGCTTTACTAATGCGACGTCTCTTACGCTTATTAGCATCTCCAGCTTTTGGTTTGTCTTCTTTCTTTTTCTTAGGTTTTTTAAACTTTGAAAGGTCTATTTTATCACCTGCAACAACTGGTCCAGATAGTTTTTTATATTGTGTTTTTAATGTTTCTTCAGCAGGTTCCCCAGAATCATCTTCTTTTGCTAGCTTCTCTTTCTTTGTTTCAACTTTTTTATCAGCCTTTTTCTCTTCAACTTTTGTGGCTTTAGCTTCAGGTTTTTCAGCTTTTGCTTCAACCTCTTTTATACTCTCTTTTTTTGTTTTAGGCTTTTCTTTAGCTTCTGCCTTTGGTTTATCCTTGTTTAAGTCAATTTTACCAACTTGTTTTGGCCCACTAAGTTCAGCTTTGGCTTTTACGACAGCTTCTTTTTCGGCTTCTCGAGCAGCATCTTGATTTTGCTTTTCTTCGATTTCACGTTCGCGTTTTTCGCGAAGCTCTTCTTTTTCTTTGAGTTTTGCTTCACTCACTTCTTGAGCTTTTTCACGCTTGGTTGCATCTGTCTGAAATTCATCAGATAACGTGTCATAAACCTCTTGCGAAATTTTTGTATTAGGACTTTTCTCAATTTCGATACCTTTAGATTCTAAAAAATCCACAGCACGATCTAATGAGATATTCAGTTCCCTTAATACTTTATTTATTCTTGTTTGAGCCATAAATTGCCTGTAATATAACTTAAATATATGTATTACTACTCAACTTTAAAATGTACTATTAACACATTTTAAAAATTAAACCTGTAATTATTCTTCAAATTCTTCTTTAAGAATTCTAATAACTTCTACTATAGTTTCTTCTTCTAGATCGGTACGTTTTACCAAATCTACAACGTCTTGTTCTAAGATACTTTTCGCAGTATCTAAACCTGCTTTGCTAAATTCTGAAATAATCCATCCTTCAATTTCATCAGAGAATTCTTTTAATTCTACATCTTCTTCTGCACCTTCTCTAAACACATCAATCTCATAACCTGTTAACTGACCAGCCAAACGTATGTTATGACCTCCTCTACCGATTGCTTTTGAAACTTCTTCTGGTTTTAAAAGCACTTCAGCTCTCATTGTTTCTTCGTCTAATTTTAAAGACGTTACTCTTGCTGGGCTTAATGCTCTGGTTACAAAAAGCTGAATGTTATTAGTGTAGTTGATAACATCTATGTTTTCATTACCCAACTCACGTACGATGCCGTGAATTCTAGAACCCTTCATACCAACACAGGCTCCAACTGGGTCAATTCTATCATCGTAAGAATCTACAGCAACCTTCGCTTTTTCACCAGGAATACGTACCACCTTTTTAACAGTAATTAAACCATCGAAAACTTCTGGTATTTCCTGTTCAAATAATTTCTCCAAAAACACTGGTGATGTTCTAGACATTATTATTGCTGGCTTACTACCTTTTAATTCTACACTTTCAATAATCCCTCTTACATTTTCACCTTTACGGAAAAAATCTGAAGGAATTTGTCTGTCTTTAGGTAAGATTATTTCATTACCATCATCATCTAACAAAATGATTGCTCTGTGGCGAATGTGATGCACCTCAGCGGTATATATTTCGCCTTCTAATTCCTTGAAGTGCTTATAAATGTTTGTGTTATCATGTTCGTGAATTTTAGAAATTAAGTTTTGTCTTAACGCTAAAATTGAACGTCTTCCTAAATCAATAAGTTTTACTTCTTCAGCTACATCTTCACCAACTTCAAAATCTGGTTCTATTTTTTGTGCTTCAGATAATTCAATCTCTTGGTTTGGTTCTTCTACTTCTCCATCTGCAACAACGATTCGGTTTCTCCAAATTTCTAAATCTCCTTTATCTGGATTTATAATAATATCAAAGTTATCATCGTCACCATACTTTTTCTTAAGTGCATTACGTAATACATCTTCAAGAATCGCCATAAGCGTAACTCTGTCTATTAACTTATCGTCCTTAAATTCTGAAAATGATTCAATTAACGCTACATTTTCCATAATTGATATGAATTAAAATTTTATTTTAACTTTTGCTTCTTTAATATTTTCAAACGTAACATTGGCCTTTTTGGTTACTGTTACTTTACCTTTACCTACTGGCTTTGGCTCTCTAGCTTTCCACTTTAAAACCACACCTTCTTCACTAACATCGGTAAGTTCTCCTTCTAAATTCTGACTATCTAAAGTTTTAACCTCTAGATTTCTACCGACATGCTTTTTATATTGTCTCGGCAATGTTAAAGGTGTTGCTGCTCCCGACGATAATACCTCAAGAGAAAAGTCGTGCTCATCTCTATCAATATTATGCTCAATCGCTCTACTTACAAACATACAATCTTCTACCAAAACACCGTTATCACCATCAATTATAACCTTAATGGCATTATCGGCAGACATACTAAAATCTATCAAGAATAAATCTTGTCTTTCATTTAATGCATTTTGTAATAAATCTTCTACCGTTTTCTTAAACATTTCTTGATATAAAAAGAGAGGACTTTTCGTCCTCTCGTGTATTCATTTTCGTAAACAACGGTGCAAATATACGATATTTATATTGAATTTACCAAGCTTCTTAAAATCGAATTATTTTCCTAATTTTATAAGACTAACTTAAATCAAAATTCACATGAAGAAAATATTGGTTCCTACAGATTTTTCTGAGCAAGCAGAGAATGCATTAAAAGTCGCTGCTATACTTGCTAAAAAGCACGATGCGGAAATTTATTTGTTGCACATGATGGAAATCCCTATGCAACATAGTGATCTTGGAAGCAGCCATAGTGACATACCGGAAACACTGTTCTTCATGAAATTAGCACATAAAAAATTTGAAGACTTAATGTCGAGTGACTATTTAGAAGGTATTAATGTACATGAAACCGTAAAGGCAAATATTAATTTCAATGAAATTAAAAATGCCTGTAAAGAATATAGTATAGATTTAATAGTAATGGGCTCGCATGGTGCTTCTGGTTTAAAAGAAATGTTTGTTGGCTCTAATGCTGAAAAAGTGGTACGCACCTCTGATGTACCTGTTTTAGTTATTAAAAATGAACACAATAGCTTTGACATAAAGAACTTCGTATTTGCATCTGACTTTAAGAAGGATAATAAAGAAACCTATAAGCAAGCAATTCAATTTGCAAATGCTGTAGGTGCTAAAATTCATTTATTGATGGTAAATACTGCAAACAACTTTTTAACGTCATATGATTCAAAAAATAGAATTAACGACTTTATTTCTGGGCAAACTTTTGAAAATTACTCAATAACTGTGCACAACGACACTACAGTAGAACAAGGTATACTTAACTTCTCTAAGGACATTGATGCGGACCTTATTGGCATTAGCACTCATGGAAGACAAGGTATTGCTCACTTTTTTAACACTAGTATAAGTGAAGATTTGGTAAACCATGCGAAACGACCTGTAATTACATTTAAGATATAGAAATTGAAAAAAGACTGCCTCCCTGAGAGAAACAAGAACCAAGACTTAAATACAACTAGTATTGAAATTTAATTTAGTGTTTTATGCTCTAAAGTTCTTTTTAAATAATACGATACAAAAAATCCTAACGCTTTACAGAATTAGGATTTAACTTTCAGTTGGCCCACTAGGGATCGAACCTAGACTCTTTGGTACCAAAAACCAATGTGTTGCCAGTTACACCATAGGCCAATCTCTCGAAACCTTATAAAGCTTCAATCTTCGTTGCAAAAATTGTTTTGCGCGAAAGAGGATGCAAATTTAGAACAAAGTTTCACTTGAACAAAAAATATCAGTAAAATAATTGAAATTACTTAACGTTAACTTAAAAAGTTAGACATTACTATAATAATTAGTAAATTCGCCAGCATTACACACAAGTGATTTTTCATGACAGATTTTAACTTTAAAAAGTGGAATACCATCTTAGCATGGTTCGCTTTTGCCATAGCATTTGCAGTATATGCCTTAACCATTGAACCTACTGTGAGTTTTTGGGATGCAGGTGAATATATTTTAACCTCATCAAAGTTACAGGTAGGACATCCGCCTGGAGCACCATTGTTTCAGATGTTTGGTGCATTTTTCTCTATGTTTGCTTTAGAGCCATCGCAGATAGGTATGATAATGAATATGATGAGTGGTGTGGCCAGTGCTTTCACAATTCTCTTTATGTTTTGGACCATAAGTATTTTACTCGTTAAACTAGTAAAATACAACGAAGCGCCAAGTTCTAGCAAAGGAATGGCGATTTTAGGTAGTGCTTTAGTTGGTAGTTTGGCTTTTACATTTACAGATTCTTTTTGGTTTAATGCTGTAGAAACCGAAGTTTACGCCATGGCAACCTTAATAATGGCTGCCATGTTTTACCTCGCTTTGCGTTGGGAACAAGAGATGGATACACCACGAGGTAATAGATGGCTCATTCTTATTGCCTTTGTTATTGGTTTATCTTTTGGTGTTCACTTTATGGGACTATTGACGATTCCTGCAATTGGTCTTATCTATTATTTTAAAAATTATAAAACCATCACCATACAGAATTTTATCCTTGCCAACATTGCATCAGCTGCAATTTTGCTTTTTATATTTAAACTGTTATTGCCTTCAACATTAAAACTTTTTGGTTATCTCGAAGTGTTTTTTGTGAATTCAATAGGACTACCGTTTAATTCTGGTACAATAATTACAGGTTTATTGGTTGTCGCACTTTTTTACTTTGGTTTAAACTATACCAAGAAAAAAGGTATGAAGCACATTAACACCTTAGTGCTTTGTTTAATGTTCATTTTTATTGGTTTTTCTTCTTGGATGATGTTACCAATACGTGCTAATGCGCAAGTCATTATTAATGAGAACGATCCATCTGATGCACGAGAACTTCTTGCTTATTATAATTTAGAGCAGTATCCTGAAACTCATTTATTTTATGGGCCACAGTTTACAGAAATATATTCTGGTGCAGATGAAGAGCAACCTTTTGTAGACGATAAAAAGAACTATGAGCGCGACGAGGAACTTGGTAAGTACGTTGTAATTAATGATTGGGAAGGGAGTAAGCAGAATTACAACCACGAGCATGCATCTTTATTACCGAGAATGTGGAGTAGTGAACATGCTGAAAATTATATGATGTTTACGGGATTAATTGACTTTAAGGTAAATCCTGATTTACAAACGCGTGCCTACAATGAAGCGCTTAATTATGGGCTTTCTGAAGAAGAAGCGGGACAGTATTCCGTGCAAGAAAAACGCAAATTTGACCAAATTGTAAATGATTTTAGAATGCGTGTTGCTAAAGGCGAACTAGATTATGAAGATTACGACCAATTTCTAAGACAATACGGACAGCAATACCTAACTATTGAAAAACCTTCTTTTGGCGATAATTTGGCCTATATGTTTCAATACCAATTTGGGTATATGTATTGGCGTTATTTTATGTGGAATTTCACAGGACGCCAAAACGATATCCAAGGAAAATACGATGATTTTAATGGTAACTGGATTTCTGGAATTAATTTCATAGACGACTTACATATTGGTTTATCTCAAGATAATTTACCTACAGATGTGCTAGAAAATAAATCTAGAAACACTTATTACTTTTTGCCATTGTTACTCGGTTTGGTTGGTTTCTTTTTCTTAATGTACTCGGATTTAAAACGCTTTTGGGTACTGCTAGTTTTCTTCTTGTTAACAGGATTAGCTATTCAATTTTACACCAATGTAAGACCTTTTGAACCTCGTGAACGTGATTATTCTGTAGTAGGTTCGTTTTATGTGTTTGCCATTTGGATTGGTTTTGGTGTTTATGCTATTTACGATATTTTAAAATCTAGTGTGAAATCTAAGTTTTTAGCACCTGCAGTTACATTGCTTTGCATTGTTATAGTGCCTGGAATCTTAGCTGCAAATAATTGGGACGACCATGATCGCTCAGGGAAATATACTGCCAATGCAATGGCTCGCAAATATCTAGAATCCTGTGCGCCAAATGCCATATTGTTTACCATTGGAGATAATGATTCTTTTCCGTTGTGGTATTTACAAGAAATTGAAGGAGTGCGTACAGATGTACGAGTAGTTAATACGAGTTTGTTTCAGACAGATTGGTACATAGACCAAATGAAGCGCCAAGCTTATGAGAGTAAACCTATTCCTTCGCAATTAACTCATAAACAATACAGAGGTGGAACTAGAGATGTCATTATCAGAAGAGAAATTACTAAAGACACTTTGCCTATTAATGAGTTTATGGATTTTGTATCTAGTGACAAGCCAAGCACTAAATTTAAGTACGTGGTTGAAAGGCAAGGTGAAAATTCTGAGCAATATCCAAAACATCTTTTAAACTCTAATTACTTTCCTACGCGTTATATTAGTATTCCTGTAGATAAAGATGTGGTTTTAAAAAATGGCATTGTTCAACCAAAAGATGCGGATAAAATTGTAGATAATCTCTATACCGAAATTGAAGGCAGTTACATTTATAAAAACCGTCTTTTAATGTTAGATATTGTCGCTAACAACAATTGGGAGCGACCAATTTATTTTACAGGTGGTGCATTTGGTGCAGACGATTATATATGGCTTAAAGATTACTTGCAATTAGACGGTATGTGCTATAAGCTAGTACCTATAAAGACACCAGTTGATAGAGCGAATCCTTATGATATGGGACGTGTTGACCCAGATTTAATGTACAACATGGTGAAGACCTGGGAATGGGGAGGAAGTGGTGAAAATATTTATCATGATATTGAAACACGTAGAAATGGAATAACATATAGAGGCAACTTAGCACGACTAATTGAGCAACTCATTAATGAAGATAAATTAGATAAAGCTGAAGAAATTGCCGATATCGCTATGGAAAAAATGCCTGTAGATACTTTTGGTTTTTATTCGTTATTAGAGCCTTACATTAGTGCCTATTACGAAATAGGGAATATTGATAAAGGACGTGCGCTCTACAAAGATGTGTCTAGAAAATATCAAGAAAACTTAATGTATTATGACGGTCTTAATGAAGATGACCAAATGCGCCTCATTGAAGAGATTTATTTAGATGTGCAACGTTACAGAGCTTTAGTAGATATTTTAGTGGTGTACAACGACAAAGAATTTGCCTTAGAGGAAACTAAAAAATTCAATAGTTATTTGAGTTTATTAGACAAGTTTATGGGAGCACCTGAAGAAGCGCCACAACCGCAAGATGATTTAGATATAAACGCACTACTAAACGACAGTACGACCACTATTGCACCAGAAAAAGAGTAACTATTATGCAGATTATTCCGGCAAAAACACCTGGATTTGTAAAAACATTATTTCCCAATTTTGTTTGGAATATTAATACTGATAAAAAAGAACTATATCTCACTTTTGACGATGGACCAACACCCGAAATTACGGATTGGGTAATTCAAACTTTAAAAGCCTTTAATGCCAAAGCCACATTCTTTTGTATTGGGAATAATATTGAAAAACATATAAAGATTTTTCAGAATATAATAGACGAAGGCCATACCATTGGTAATCATACTTATAATCATCTAAAAGGCTGGAAACACAAAACGAAAGTTTATTATAAAGATGTTTTAAAAACTGAAAAAATAATAAGCGAATTTAAGACAAACTCATCTGCACCATTGTTTAGACCACCTTACGGAAAATTCAAAAATAAGCAGAGTAAGAAGCTCCTAGAACGTGGCTATAAAATTATACTATGGGATGTTCTATCTTACGATTGGGATGCAGCTGTGAGTAAAGAAACTTGCTTAAAGAATGTAACCTCAGCAGTAAAAGAAGGTAGTATTGTTGTTTTTCATGACAGTGTAAAAGCATCACAAAAGTTAAAATATGTACTTCCTAAAGTTTTAGAATATTACAGTGAAATGGGTTATACGTTTAAAGCGATTAACGCTTCTAATTTAAAATAAGATTGAAATTTAAAACATTTCACTCTGACACTCCTTAACGATAGAGATTCAAAAAAAATTACAAATATTCCTGAATAATACCAATTAGCGTGTCGGCATCATGTTCACCACTATGTCTCCATTTCATTTCTCCATTTTTGTAAATAATAAGCGTTGGTAAACCTTTAACGCGAAGTGCTTCGGCTAGTTCTTTATTTTTATCAACATCTATTTTAATGATTTTGGCTTTATCACCTAAGGCCGCAGCAACATCTCTAAGGATAGGATGCATTGCAATAGATTGATCGTTCAGTTCTGTGTAGAAGTCCAATAGGACTGGAATATCGACATCTATTAATTCCCCAAATTTTGACATAAGCTATCATTTTTTAGTCAAATGTGTTATCTAAACCCACATAAAATTCCAATAGAAATCTTTAGTCAGTTCAGTACTAGTCATATAAAAATAAGCAATTCTCAGCAATTATGCTTCTTTTGTGCCTTTTTTGAGTTCTATAACTGTAATTTCTGGCCAAATGCCAACACGACCTGGATAGCCTAAATAGCCAAAGCCTCTGTTAACATTTATGTATTGTCCTAAAGCCTCATAGATTCCTGCCCATTGTTTGTATCTCCATTTTACAGGACTCCATTTTATCCAACCTGGTATCTCAATGCCAAATTGCATACCATGTGTGTGACCACTCAAAGTTAAATGATAGTGATATGCGTCATTTACAACTTCTTCATCCCAATGGCTTGGATCGTGGCTCATTAAAATTTTAAAATCATTGGCCTGAATTTGTTCTGAAGCTTTCTTAAGGTCTCCGGCTTTTTTAAAGCCACCTTTTCCCCAATTTTCTACTCCGACCAAAGCTATGCGCTCTCCATCTTTTTCTAGATAACGACTTTCGTTTAGCAATACATCGAAACCTATGTCTTTTTGAAGCGCTATTAAATCTTCGAGATTTTGAGCTTTATCTTCGTCTGATGGCCAATCTACATAATCACCATAATCGTGATTGCCTAAAACCGAAAACTTTCCGTCCTTAGCTTTAAGCTTTCCAAAAGTCTCTTTCCAAGGCAACATTTCTGAGGCTTTATTATTAA
>Ga0209828_1003023_pt1 | contig 13246 bp, 11 predicted proteins | sample MaitaG_FD_187429 | JGI IMG/M metagenome (GOLD analysis project Ga0209828, IMG submission 187429) | Marine algal microbial communities from Maine, USA - Maine_Asex2 metaG (SPAdes) (version 2) | ecosystem: Host-associated > Algae > Red algae > Unclassified | place: Maine, USA | collected 2015-01-05 | reverse complement strand
TGGAGCGCTTCGAGAGACAGATCAAACGGTGGATCCGCAAGCATCAGGCCCCATCAAGAAGACAATCGAAATAGGGAAGAACTCGCCACTCACGAGCTGAATATAAAGGTCGTAAATTGAGTTCAATGCCATCACCTGAGCCTCAGTCAATTTGATAGGCCCTGTGACTGCGCTTCCGTTGCCTGGACTCAATGTGATAGATTCAATTTGTCTCTTGTGTACAACGGGGATTCTTAAATAGTCACAATTTAAGCTGTGCTCTGCCAGCAAACGCTCAGGCAAATTATTACTTTTGAGCATTTCCAAGGCACTAGTATGGTTATCTGAGCCTTTCTTTATACCAACATCGATATATCCAGTCATGATTTCCGGATAATAATTCGCTATCTTTTTCATCTCGCCAAACGAGGATAAACGAACTGCGTTCAATATGTCTAGATGATCTAACCACACTTGCCCCGTTGGTAGTTCTCGATCTATGATCTTTCCATACAAATCGTCCAACACATCTAATCCTTGATTAAGCTCACCAGAATTGGGGAAAAAGTTACCCGTAGCATGAAATGCTGTAAGCCCCAATAGTGCTTCATCAGAAATTTTATCAACGATATCTACTGCATAGCCGATACCTGCTCTTGCAACCCTATCTTCACCTTTCCTAAATCTATGAAGAAGTAATTCGGATAAAAGATCATAGTCTCCTGGCCTCTCAGTACATGCAGCCGATTTTTGCGCTTCATGTAACAATTGTTGGAAACCCGGGTCTGCGAATGCTTCCAACGCACCGTCGACTTGTTCCATTTTAGGCATCAGGCGATTTTCAAATACAGAGACTCTATTGTTTGCGATATCCAATGCCTCTCTTGCATATTCCTGCCTTAGTTGTAGGTTCATTTCTTGGAAAACTTCTCGAGCGCGTTTCTCATCAATCCCGACATTCACTACCATTTGGTCGGTCTGTATATTAGTGGAATGATCTCCACCTTTTTGTGTTTGTCTATTCATCATCCTTCTTATTTCCTAATTCAAGATTACCGCCGACTTGAACATTCGTTGAGTTGTCTCCGCTCTTTTGAATTTGTTTGTTCTTCCTTGATGAAAAAGACCAGCCTAATATTGCTAGTGGTATTGCGATTGCAATACCGCTGAATAGCCAGTCTTTATTTTCTGTAATCCACTGCATAATTAAATATCTCACCCACTCGGTTTTACATGTGCATGCACAGCACTCTCGGTTCGACAGAATTTCCGAGATGGTCAGCGTACTGTCTATCACATGATACTGATATCGCTCAGAATAAGCTCAGAGTGGGCATCCAAATCTAACCACCACCATTGTACTTCACCGTCATTTTTATCAGTAGTGGTGTCAAATCAAGTGAAAATCTGCTAATTGCTATATAGCGGACGCTAGAACGACGAACAATTTCAAACACTGTAGGGCGGGTATTGGCCGAAAGCTGACCTTCAGGCAGCCGAGAAGTGCAGCGATTCGTCGATTGCAAGGCATTGCGCATCGAGACATCGTCAGTCTGGTTGTAGCGGCTTCATCAGACCGCGCCGCGCGAATTCAAGGTTGCATCAACGCCCTCGTCAAGCATCAACTGCAGCAACGCCACAATCTCTCGTCGAGCTTCCGGTCGATCGACGAATGGCAATGAAACATTGCCAAGCGCAGCGATCACGGCCTCCAGCCGGGCCTGCGCATCACCTTGTGCAGCGGCCTGCAAAGCCTCACTGCGCGGATCGTTCAAGGCATAGCGGCTGCCGTCGTCGCGCACACCCGAACACCAGCGCACGAACAGAGCGAACGCCCAGGCAAAAGTCCTCGATGCCTCGGCATCGGACGCGATAACGGCATCTGCTGCAAAGGAGAGCCAGCGAACCGGCACCTTCTCGCTCGAGTCAGTCGCAATCTGCTCGCAACGATGGGCAAGCGCGGTATTGTCAAAACGCGCGAGCAGCTCGTGAGCATATTGATCGTGATTCGGTCCGCCCGGTGGCAGGACATGAGCCACCGCGTGCATGTGCCGAAGCACTCGTCGTCTGAGATCCGGGTGCGCAACGACCGCATCGACCGTATCGAGTCCGAGCAGCTGACCTGCCAGGGCAATGAGCGTATGCGCCCCGTTCAGCATGCCGAGCTTGGCGTGTTCCCACGGCACAACATCGTCGACGAAGGTCGCACCGCCCACGTCCCACGCGGGACGTCCGTTCACGAACCGATCCTCGATGACCCACTGCCGGAAGGGTTCGGTCTCGACTGCCAACGGATCGGAATGACCGGTAAGTGCTCGAGCCGCCTCGACAGTTGCGACCGTCGGTGCCGGAACTATGCGGTCTACCATGCAGCAGGGAAAGGCGATCTCCCGTTCAATCCACTGAGCCAACTCATCCTGGTGCCGTCGTGCGGCCGCGTCGCAGACGCGTCTTTCAAGCAAACGACCGTTTTCCGGCAGGTTGTCACATGAGAGCACGCTGAACGGTTCGCGCCCGTCAGCACGCCGTCGCGCAATCGCATCAACCAGCAATCCAACAACGATGCCGTCTGCCGCATAACCCTTCTCCGTCACCGTGAGGGTGACCAACCGAGTCGCGCTGTCGCAAAGCCTTGCCAACACGGCTTCGCGTTCCCGCTCCAATGAAAGCGCGTCCGCGACGACCGACACGGTCAGCGCACGAGCGCCTTCCGCGTCACGTTCGATGATCGTATGACGACAGCCTTGCCGCCGGGCTGCATCGACTGCCTCGGTTGACCGCGGCGCGACCGCGACAATGCCCCAGTCACCGGCATTAACGTCGCCTGCCCTATCGTCGCCTGCATGAGCGTCGATCGCCTCCTGCGTATACAACGCGATGTGAGCACGGAAGAACGCGCCATACCCGATGTGCACACTACCCGGCAGACTCATGCGCGACGCGACAGCCCGGCCTCGACACCACGCAGCTCGGCCAGACCACGCAGCCGCCCGATGGCAGGATAACCAGGCTGCGTGTCGCGACCAAGGTCGTCGAGCAAGTTGTGCCCGTGATCCGGCCGCATCGGGATGCTGTGATCGGCACGCCCGTCGAGTCGTCGCCTTGCCTCCTCCTCGAGTACCGCCGCAATAAGTTCGACCATGTCGCCATCGCCCGTCAGATGCTCGGACTCGTAAAAGCTGCCGGTGGATTCGTCACTCTCGCGCGTCACATCGCGCAAGTGCAGGAAGTGCACACGTGAGCCGAGACGGCGCATCATCCCCGGCAGGTCATTGTCGGCACGTGCACCGAGCGAACCGGAACAGAGCGTGATGCCATTAGCCGGAACGTCCACTGCTTCGAGCAACGACGAATAGTCCGCTTCGGTCGACATCACCCGTGGCAGGCCGAGCAACGGCCAGGGTGGATCATCCGGATGACAGCAGAGCCGTACGCCAAGTGATTCGGCAAGGGGGGCCACCTCACCCAGAAAGTCGATCTGCGACGCCCGCAAGGCGGCATCATCGATGTCACGCCATTCGTCCAGTCGAGCGCGAACATCGTCCAGACTGAGCGTGTCGGCCGCACCTGGAAGGCCACACACGACATTGTCGATCAACTGCAAACGGCGCGCCTCGTCCATCATCGCGAAGCGCGCAGCAGCCTCTTCACGAAGCTCGGCTGGCGTGTCTTCAATCGCGCCCGACCGCTCGAGCAGATGCAAGTCGAAGGCGGCGAAATCGACGGCGTCGAAGCGCATCGCCGTCCCACCGTGCGGCAGTCGGAACGCAAGGTCGGTGCGGGTCCAGTCCAGCACCGGCATGAAGTTGTAGCAGACGGTGTTGATGCCGGCGCCAGCGAGATTCTCGAGGCTACCCTTCCAGGCGCTCAGTTGTGCGCGCCACTCACCGCCGCCACGCTTCAGGTCATCGGGAACCGGCAGGCTTTCGACGACCTCCCACTCAAGCCCGGAAGCTGCGCCACTCTCACGCGTTCGCACCGCACGCTGACGCTCGGCGATCGCCTCCGGTGACCAGAGCACGCCACTCGGTACATCGTGAAGCGCACTCACCACCCCTTGTACGCCTGCTTGCAGCATGCCATCGATACCAACCGAGTCGGCCGGACCGAACCATCGCCACGTCTGTCGCATGTTCACGCGCTCGTCGGTAAGAAGGTCCACACGCTAGCATCAAACACCGATGTACGACCAGCAAGGTTGACTAGTAACCCAGTTTACCGATAGGTTCATTTATCTCCGATCGATTCGTCTCGATGGTCCGTTCTCCGCCTACCACCGTCACACCCCTCGACGACTCTCAGGCCGTTGGCCCGCAGGTCTATCGCTCGCTGCGCGAACGAATCATTCGTACCCAGCTTGCACCCGGTTCACGCATGTCGGAAGCGGAAACCGCCGTGATGTATGGCACCAGTCGACAACCCGTGCGCGAGGCCTTCTCTCGCCTCGCCGATGACGGTCTGGTCGAGATCAGACCGCAGCGAGCGACGCTGGTAACGCGAATTTCGCGTACCGCTGTACTCGAGGCGCGTTTTCTTCGTGAGGCCATCGAGGCAGATCTGGCACGCGCGGCAGCGCGGCAGCGCAATGCCGCCGCGGTGGCGCTACTCGAATCGCTCTTGCAAGAACAAGCTGCTGTGCCGGTCTCTGATCCGGAGCGCTTCATGCCGCTGGACGAAGCGTTTCATCGCGCTATCGGTGAAGCGGCAGGGCACGCCCACGCCTGGCAGGTGATCGAGGGTTTCAAGGTGCACATGGATCGCGTCCGTTTTCTTGCCTTGCGTCGCTTCCCGATCGAAGCATTGATCATGCAACACCGTGTCGTCGTTGACGCGATCGCGGCGCGCCGACCCGCGGCTGCCGAACGTGCGATGCGTGAGCACCTGAACGCCATCATTGCCGACTTGCCCGCTATCGTTCTTGCCAATCCGGAGCTGTTCGAAGAGGCTTCGTCGTCAACTCTCTAAGTAGCCAACCCATCAGGAAGATACTCATGAAGATTTCGAACCGTTTGCTTTGCATGACCGCGGCCACTCTGTTTGCCGGTAGCACTACCGGGCTTGCATTTGCACAAGAACAGACCCTGAAGCTTGGTCATCTCGCCAATGAGGAAAATACCTGGCACAAGGCCTCGGTGAAGTTCGCCGAGGAGCTGACCCGGCTGACTGACGGGCGAATAGCTGTCGAGGTCTTTCCGAACGAATCCCTCGGCAAGGAAATGGACCTGATCAACGGCATGCAGCTCGGCACCGCTGACCTGACAATCTCGGGTGAGTCCCTGCAGAACTGGGCACCGATGGCCGCCCTGCTCGCCATTCCCTACGGCTACCAGTCACTCGAGCACATGGACGAGGTGGCATCCGGAGAGACGGGCGATGCGATCAAGCAGGAGATCATCGACAAGGCAGGCGTGCGCCCCATCGCCTACTTTGCCCGCGGTGCGCGAAACCTCACCTCTAACCGGGCGATCGCCTCTCCGGACGATCTCGACGGCCTGAAAATGCGCGTCCCCAACGTCCCCCTGTTCGTTGACGTGTGGAAGGCACTCGGTGCGCAGCCAACGCCGATGGCGTTTTCGGAGGTCTTCACCTCCCTGCAGAACGGCACGATCGACGCCCAGGAGAATCCGCTTGCACTGATCAAGTCGGCGAACTTCAACGAGGTGCAGAGCCATGTCAACCTCACCGAGCACGTTCGATCCTGGATCTATCTCGTGATCAGCGAGAACACCTGGAGCGCCTTGTCGGCTGAAGATCAAGCAGCCGTGACAGAGGCAGCCGCCACCGCACAGGCTTACGAGCGCGAGCTTTTCAGCGCGGATGAAACCGCGTTGCGCGAGGAGCTCGAAGGCAAGGGCATGACCTTCGTCGACGTCGATGGTGCCGCCTTCGCCGCCAAGGCACGGGATGCCGTCCTCTCGAACGTCTCCGACGAAATCAAGCCGACTGTCGAGAAGCTGTTCGCCGAGTAGGCGACGAGTGAGCGACGACGCGTCCGGTCGTGAGAGTCAGGGCGCGTTGATCCACGCACTCGAGTCACTGCACGTCTGGCTAGAGCGTGCCTTCCGCATCGCGACCGGTAGCGCCTTTGCGGTACTGATCATCGCGGTCACCGTGCAGGTGGCCGGCCGTTCCTTCGTCGGTGCCTCGCCGGTCTGGACCGAGGAGTTGACCCGCTTCGCCCTGCTCTATCTGGCTGCCTGCGGCACCGGACTCGCCCTTGGTAGCGGCGATCTCGTGGATGTCGATATCGTGCGTAGCGCCGTTCCCGCACCTGTCGCACGCGCAATGCGCCTGCTCGGTCTGGCAGCCACCGCTGCTCTCTGCGCGGCCCTGCTGCCAGCCGCATGGCTGTACACCCACATCGGTGCTCGTCAGACCTCTCCCGCGCTTGGCTGGCGCATGGACTGGTTACACGCCAGCATGCTCGTGTTGCTAGCATCGCTCGGGTTGTTCGCCCTGTTGTCGATGATTCGTGTGTTGACCGGACGCGAATGAGTCTCGCGATACTGATCGGTGTTTTCATCGCAGGCCTTGTGCTTGGCGTCCCCGTTGCCGTCACACTGGGTCTGGCATCGTTCGCCTATCTGCTGCTCGAGGGATTGCCCCTCGCCGTCATGCCGCAGAAGATGTATGCGGGCATCGACGTTTTTGTCCTGCTGTGCATTCCAGGCTTCATTCTCGCTGGCAACCTCATGAACGGCGGCGGCATCACGGCGCGCATCGTGCGCTTCGCCAACGCTCTTGTCGGCTGGCTACGCGGCGGGCTCGGGCTGACCAACGTAGCGGGCTCCATGTTGTTTGGCGGCATTTCAGGCACGGCGGTGGCGGACGCCGCATCCATCGGCGGCATGATGATCCCGGGCATGAAACGCGCGGGATACCCGGCCGACTTCTCCGCTGCCGTGACCGCGGCCTCGTCCACGGTCGGCCCCATGATTCCGCCGAGCGTGCCGATGATCATCGTCGGTTCGCTCTCCGGCATTTCCGTCGGGCGCATGTTTCTCGCTGGGGCCGTGCCCGGAATCCTCCTCGGGCTCGCGATGATGGTGACCTGCTACATCATCGCGGTCAGACGGGATTTTCCGCGTCATCCCTGGGCAGGTCCCGGCGAACTCCTGCGAGCGTTCGCCGGTGCGTTCTGGGCGCTGGCGATGACGGCGCTGATCATCGGCGGCCTGCTCACAGGCATTGCAACACCCACCGAGACAGCCGTGGTCGCCAGTCTGTATGCGTTCGTCGTCGGCGCTTTCGTCTACCGCGAATTGCCGATTCGAGCGGTGCCGAAGATCATCGTGGACAGCGCCGTCTCGGCCGCTGCCATCCTTGCACTCGTGGGCTTCGCGAACGTGTTCGGCTGGATACTCGTGTCCGAACGCATCCCGCAGGCCATCGCCACTGCCGTCCTGTCGGTAACCGACAACAAGTACCTGGTCATTCTGTTGATCAACGTCCTCCTGCTGTTTGTCGGCATGTTCATGGAGACGATCGCCGCGCTGATCATCCTCTTCGTACCGCTGTTGACGCTTGCCACCAGCGTCGGAATAGATCCATTGCACTTCGCGACCTTCGCGGTTCTGAACCTGATGATCGGATTGACCACACCCCCCGTTGGTGTGTGCCTGTTCGTCTGCGCCAACATCGCACGGTTGCCACTGTCAGCCGTCGTACGCGCGATCGCGCCGTTTCTCGCCACCAATATATCGGTACTGCTACTGGTGTCCTATGTGCCAGCAACAGCAACCTGGCTGCCGGGGGTGTTGCTGGATTGAGAACGGTCGCTGAATTCAGCGGATCCGTCCGCTGCGGTTAGCCGTTGGCACGTCGGCGTCTTCAACCACCGTACAGTTCAAAGGCGCTCGAGATCAGATCACACGGCTCAAAGTTCCCGCCACCGGCTTTCGATGAGTTGACCAACAGACTGACCTCGACCGACTGAGGCAACTTCATGACGCAAGCATGCGTCTCCTTTCGATAGGTCGCGCCATCGGGAACCAGCACGACCCCACCCGCGCCGCTGCCGTCTCCGGGCAGATCGTATTCAGCGAAATATTGACCACTCTTCCGGAGCTTGTCGTCGGATGCGGAGGGAAACCAACCGAGGCGTCCGTCATCCATCGCCTGACGTTGTGCATCGGTCAGGATATTGGTGGAGTGTTCCAGATGCGCGAGATATCGCGCGAGCTCCATTGCCGAAAGTCGAAATCCACCGGTACCACCACAGGCTGGCAGCGAGTACTCTGCCAGGTTTCCACCTTCCTCGATGAAATCGAAGCTGTAGTAGTAGGCTTGGTCAAATTGGCTGGATGCCGTACAAGAGGTATTGAAAATTCCAGCAGGTTCCAGCACGTATTGACTCACGAACGTCAGAAAGATAGCGGCGTGGTTTGCCTGCGTTATCGGCGTCACTGGCCCTGCGCCCGACAACACCCAGAGCCGCGGCACCAGCACGCGCATCAATGCATAGTTGGCGTTCTTGTACGCATAGCTCGCCCCGGGCATTGCGCCATTGCTGACTATGAACTGCAAGCCATCCCACTCGTTCGTCCACTCGGGTTTATCCGACTCGGACATGGCGTCAAACATCTGCTTCAAGCCTGACTCATGCGTGAGCAGCTGCCGGAACGTAACGCCGTTGTCAGAGAACCCCGCCCCTGTAACCCAATCAGCCGGAAGGTAATCCGAGACAGCTGCATCGAGAGAGACACCTGCCATATCGAGCGCCTTGATCGTTGCCGCAGCCGTGATGTTCTTGGTCACACTGGCAATGGCGGTTCGGGTATCGACGGTCATGTTCAACGCACCATCAGAAGCCGTTCGAGCCATGCCCCCTGCCTTCTGGAAGGCCATCATGCCGTCTTGATTGATCACGAAGGCGTAGCCGACAACATCGTTGCCGAGCACGAAGTTCATGTATGCAGACATGCCTTCAAGGTCCACACGGCGACCGTTCGCTATCTCCCCGCTTACTCCCGGATGAGCAGTCGATCCTGAATCATCACGCTCTACACCCACCTGAGCGACAAGCCCAGGCGGATCAGGCTCTGGCTCCGCTGGCAAGTGCACGATATCGTGGGCCGCGTCAGCCAACGCACTCACGAACACGATTGGAATCAACAAACTCCTGATCTCGGTCTTGTATTTACACATCTCCAGGTACCTCCCACAAAATCGTGATGTCAGAATGGCGGAAGAGCCAATGCCCCCAGCCTCTGACTACAGCAACAGCTTTGATCAAGACACGAATCGCGGTCAACGAAACAGATGACTAAGCCGGTTAGTCCATATGGACAAGCGCAGAGAGAGCAACGACTTCGCTGACAGCTGCGTGTACCCTCGATGTCTCGAGCTTCGTCCAACCAATCTCGGGCAAGTCGCTGCCGGTATCAATGCAGGTATCGATGCCGATATCGATGCCCGTCCAGATGCCGGGTAGCAGAACAGCGGAACTCCAATGAGCAGTCGAACTTCGAGGGAATGCCCTTCCGCCATGCGCACGAAAGAGATACTCGGTGAACTGATCGCCCAGCCGACAGTCAGCTCGAGCTCGAATCGCGAGTTGATCGAGCGCTGTGCGAGCCTGCTCCGCGATGCCGGGGCCGAGGTTGTGCTGCTCGAGGCCGACAGTGGACAAAAAGCCAACCTGTACGCGACGATCGGACCACGCGACCGCCCCGGCGTCCTGCTGTCGGGTCACACCGATGTCGTCCCGGTGGACGGACAAGACTGGAGCGTTCCGCCCTTCGAGATGACAGAACATGAGGGCAAGCTCTACGGGCGCGGTACCGCGGACATGAAAGGCTTCGTCGCAAGCGCACTGGTAGCCGCCCTGGCAGCGTCCAGGCGTCACCTGCAAACTCCCCTGCATCTCGCATTTTCCTACGACGAGGAGATCGGCTGCGTGGGCGTTCGATCGCTTGTCGAGATGCTTGCGAAAGCACCGTTTCGCCCTCGCATGTGCATCGTCGGCGAGCCAACATCGATGGACGTCGCCACCGGACACAAGGGAAAGGCAGCCTTGCACGCGCGTTTTCGTGGACGCGAGGCACATTCCGCTCTCGCGCCGACAGGACTCAACGCGATTCATCTCGCCTGCGACTTCGTCTCAAGCCTTCGCGAGCTGCAGTCAGAAATCGAACGTGAGGGCCCCCGCGACGACGACTACGATGTGCCCTACAGCACCGTTCACGTCGGGCGCATCGAAGGCGGCATTGCATTGAACATCGTGCCGAACACCGCATCGGTGCAATTCGAGATACGCCATCTGGCCGCCGACGATCCAGCCGCCATCATCGAGCGCATCAAGACACGGGCGGCGGCTATCGTCGCCAGCTGCCATGCGGATTTTCCAGAGGCAGACATTGCCATCGAGATCACGAACACCTACCCCGGCCTCGACACACCGCTCGGCGCAGAGGTCGTGAGCTTCGTAAAGGCATTGATCCGAGGGAACGCAACGAAGAAAGTAGCGTTCGGCACTGAAGGCGGCCTGTTCGACACCGAGCTTGGAATTCCGACCGTTGTCTGCGGTCCCGGTTCGATGGAGCAGGGACATAAACCGGACGAATTCGTCAGCGAAAGGCAACTCGCGCAATGCGACACCATGCTCGCCACGCTGATCGACCGACTCGAAATGGATCTGTTCCAGACGCGCGTCGATTGGACATGACGCCGGTCGAGCCAGTCAGACCCGATTCCTCATGTCTCTATGCTTGTAGTCACGGCCCTACCATGAGACCCGGTATTGCTCGAGCAGATCGCCAATACCGGTAGTTCCGCTCACACCGGCACTAATGCTGTCGTCAGAGTGGCCATTCATTCCGCAGTCAAAGTAATCAGCACTCTTCTCAAATCTACGTAGATTTGCCGAGGACCTATCGCAGCTGTTTGCACGACGCCTTGGCCCCGCTACATATCGACCGTCGCTTCGCACCAGGCGGAAGCGCTATCGACTCCCCGGGGAGCGTGTCATTGCCATGAAGCGACGATAAGCGGCGTAGTAGGGCGAAAGTTCATCGGGCTGAAGATCGAGGATGTCTGCCAGGTGCGCGTTGAAGCAGATTTCACGGGTGTGACCTTCGACATCACGGTTGATCACGGGTTTGCGCGCGCGGATGTCGGTATCGGAATCGTGAAAGCGAAAAGGAATTGCCGTATTCGCAAGTCGATCAGTAAGTTCGGGCGCAGCCTCCTGCAGATCGGTCGACACGGCAAAGCCGTCGCAGAAGAGTGAGCCCCCACCGCTCGCCTCATTGGCGAGACAGTGCAGGAACTGATACCCAGGCGGCAGCTCCTGGTTGGTGAGATCCGTGTGCAGCGGCAGTGCCTCCGAGGTGTAGGCAAGATTGTTCGGATCTGGTTTCGAGATCACCTCGAAGGTTGTACCGAAGTTGGTCTCGCGCAGCCAAAGATAGGGAAAGGCGCTGACGCTTCCGTCAGTCCAGCGGATGGTGAGGCGTTCGGCCTCGAGAGAGATATGCATGTGTTGGGATCCTGTCGCGAAGGGTTTGACACAGAAGTATTCGCGACGCGCTGGGTGGCGGCCACCAGGATCCTGGCTTCTGGTGAGGATGGCCGATCGATCGGCCGATGACGGCGGTCATGCCCAACACTCGATGCTTTGTGGCTACCGTCCGAGCTTACCCGCAACCACAGCTCAACGGGTCAAAAGCGCGCGTTGCCCTGATATCGTGACGCAGGTCGAACCTGTCAGTCTCGACTCCCTATTTGTCCATGCTTGTAGTAAAAGCCCTACCCTGTAACGCGGTATTGCTCGAGCTGATCGCCATTCATCGCGCGGGATAGAACGTCGATTTCATTGCTGCAAGATTGGTCGCTGGCACCTCTCCAAGCGCCTTTCTCATTTCCGCGTAGATTTGAAGATGACCCTCGTCCGCTGCCTGCACGACGCCTGGGTCCCGCCACATACCGACCGTCGCTTCGAACCAGCCGAAATCGCTGCACGGCTGCTATTGCTGCCCGCGCCCGCGACTGTTCGTCAGCCGTCATCGTCAGTTGATCATGTTCCGGCAGTGCAATCGACTCGCGGGTGACGCGCTCGAGTCGCAGATTCCCCTCGTGCAACTGCCGGTGACAGCTGGCGCAAATGAGGCAGCCGTTGGAAATTGTCGTCTCGCCACCCTCGGACCAGGGAATCACATGGTGTGCTTGCAACCAGCGGGACCGGGTGCAGGACGGCATCTGGCAACACCGGTCGCGCGCCGTGATCGCGCGGATGGATGATGACGAGAACAGTCGCGTATCACGACCCGTGGCCACCACGTCGCCCTCCTCATCAGTCGAGACTACCGTGAGACGAGCCTGACTGGCGAGGCGACGCGCCGTTGCCGCCGCGACAGGACCGTAGCCTGCAATGCAGGGTCGCTCGGGTGGAAGCTCGCCCGGCAGAGTGCCGCTCCGGGCGCCTGCATCCAGCATCGGATCAGCCGCCAACACCCGCGCATCGATAGTGACAAGGACGCGGTAGCGATCGGCACTCGCGACAGGCTCACCGAGATGAGCGAGCGATCGGGCCGACATCAACACCGCCGCGTCGGCGCGGAGTTGCCGGGCTGTTGTGGGCTCAGACGCGGGCTCGGACGCGGGCACGGCATCCGACGACTCCTCGACCATCTGATCAGCCTTGAGCACATCCTCCTGAGCCTCGAGCGCCTTCAGGAATTCGGCTGCGCGATCGTGCGGCAGGTCCAGGGTAATCCGCGTTGTAAAGGCATCGCGCCTTCGCGAGGTCAGTGAGCGCTTCTGGAAGGCCTGCAGGGCGCGCGCCGCCTCGGTATCTTCAGGGTCTCCGGTGTCGGTATCACCATGGTGCCAGCGTTGACACAGAACGACCGTTTCGGACGCCGAGAGCTCGAGAGCCGCGGCGACCAGTTCCTGTTCGCAGGCGGGATCGGCGACGCGCGTCAGCTCACGAACCTTGGACCAGCTCAGTTTGCCGAGCGCGAACAATGACTCGATGACGACCAAGTCTTGAAGCGCCCTCGCCACGCGCAGACGCTCAAGCGCCGTGATGCGACATATACCGAACGTTCGATCCATCCACTGAGCGCAATCGCGACAACCGCCGCCTCCCTGACTACCTCCCTGACTACCTCCCTGACCAGCACCCTTCCAGAGTTGCAGTTCGTCGATTCGCGCCAGCAGCCTCAGTTGCTCGGCCATGTTCCGATCGCTTGAACGGACAAGCCGACCCAGTTTGTCGATCAGCTCTTCGTTCGACTCCTCGTTCAACTCCTCGTTCGACTCCAGC
>Ga0209828_1003020_pt1 | contig 13251 bp, 8 predicted proteins | sample MaitaG_FD_187429 | JGI IMG/M metagenome (GOLD analysis project Ga0209828, IMG submission 187429) | Marine algal microbial communities from Maine, USA - Maine_Asex2 metaG (SPAdes) (version 2) | ecosystem: Host-associated > Algae > Red algae > Unclassified | place: Maine, USA | collected 2015-01-05 | reverse complement strand
TTATCAACCTATCAACTCCTCAAATTATCAATCCTTCTTACTCTACTTAGAACTATAGTGCTATTTATTTTTAATTTGAGTGCAGAGATTGGATGGATTTGTGGATTTGTGGATTTGTGGATTTGTTAAGAGATCTATTTTATCATCAAATTATCAACTCCTCGAATTATCAAACCTTCTTACTCTAATCTCTTCCCCTTTCCTCGTTCGTAGTAGGCTGTACCTACTTAGAACAACTCTTCTTTGAGGTATTTTCCGGTATGACTTTCTTTAACTTTGAGCAATTTTTCTGGTGTGCCTTGAAATAATATATTCCCTCCTTTATTTCCACCCTCAGGTCCGAGATCTACAAGGTAATCTGCTACTTTTATGACATCCATGTTGTGTTCAATGACGACGACGGTATTTCCTTTTTCTACAAGATCGTTAAGTACTTTTACGAGTAACAAGATATCTTGGAAATGAAGACCTGTCGTAGGCTCATCTAATATATAGAAGGTATTTCCTGTATCTTTCTTAGACAATTCTTCCGCTAGTTTTACCCGTTGGGCTTCTCCACCAGATAATGTTGTGGCTTGCTGTCCCAGTGTAATATATCCTAGACCTACATTGAGCAAGGTTTTTACCTTACGATATATGGATGGAATATTCTTAAAGAACTCTACTGCTTCTTCTACGTTCATTTCTAGAACGTCGGAAATAGATTTCCCTTTGAATAATATTTCTAGAGTCTCTCTATTGTATCTTTTCCCCATACAGGTCTCGCAGTCCACGTGAACATCAGGAAGGAAATTCATTTCTATTACTCTCTTTCCCGCACCGCCGCAGGTCTCGCATCTACCGCCTTTGACATTAAAAGAAAAACGTCCTACTTTGTATCCTCTGACCTTAGATTCTGGAATCTCAGCAAATAATTTTCTTATATGTGTAAAGACACCTGTGTAGGTAGCAGGGTTAGACCTCGGTGTTCTACCGATAGCACTTTGATCTATTTCTATAACCTTATCTAGATGCTCCAGACCAGTCAGATTCTTATATGGTAACGGCTTCTGTATCGACCTATAAAAATGCTGACGTAATATAGGATACAGCGTATCGTTGATCAGAGTAGATTTACCACTACCTGAAACTCCCGTTACACAGGTAAAAGTTGCTAGCGGTATCTTTAGATTGACATTCTTAAGATTATTTCCTGATGCTCCTTTTAGCGTTAGTGTTTTTTTATTCCCTTTTCTGCGGTCCTTAGGAATTTCTATTTTGAGCTTATTTGACAGATATGCTGCTGTTATTCCTTTTCCCGTAAGAAATGACGAGGGTATCCCTTCTTCTACAATCTTTCCACCATGCTTCCCTGCTCCAGGCCCTAGATCTACCAGGTAATCCGAAGCCAACATGATATCCTTATCGTGCTCTACAACAATCACGGAGTTACCTATCGTCGTCAGATTTTTTAGGGCCTTAATCAGTCGATGGTTATCTCTCTGGTGTAAACCTATACTGGGCTCATCCATAATGTAGGTTATACCCGTAAGTTGCGAACCTATCTGAGTTGCCAGTCTAGTCCGCTGAGATTCTCCACCTGACAAAGTCCTAGTCGGTCTGTTAAGACTAAGATAATCTAGACCAACCTCTAAGAGAAATCCCAATCGAAGTCTTATCTCCTTCAATACTTCTGTCGCGATCGCTCGCTGTTTCTTACTTAATTTTTTGTCTATAACATCGAACCATGCCGAGAGATCATCTAGATCCATATTCGCTAGTTCTCCGATGTGCTTCTCCCCCATCTTAAAGTGAAGCGCCGACTGCTTCAGCCTGTATCCTTCGCAAGTAGGACAGGTGACTATAGTCATAAATTCCTCCGCCCAGGATCGTATCTTCTCGGACGTAGATTCTTTGTTCCAGCGCTGGAGCATACTCACTAGACCTTCATATGCCAGATCATAAACAAAGTCATTCTTAGAATATTTAAGACTAGAATCTAGAGAATCACCGCCACCATTCAATATGATATCCATCGCCTTCTTAGGAATATTTTTTATAGGCGTAGAAAAGGTAAACTTATGTTTCTTAGACAACTTTCTAAGTTGCTTAAAAGTCTGATTTTCTCTGACTTCCCCAAAAGGGACTATACCTGCATCGTTAATCGATTTCGTATCATCAGGAACAACCTTCGACATATCTACCTCATGCCTCAGTCCTAGCCCGTTACAGGCGGGGCAGGAACCATATGGCGAGTTAAAGGAAAATGAATTAGGAGAAGGTACCTCATAAGATATGCCCGACTCTGGACACATAAGCGACTTACTGTAGGGCCTCATCTCTTCCGTATCCATATTCATAACGTAGATGAAGTTAGCGGAAGATTTCAGAGCTACTTGTATACTAGCGTTGATTCTATCTTTCTTATCTTCTGATACCTTAATCCTATCTATGACGATCTCGATATCATGTACTTTGTATCTATCTAACTGTAAGCCCGGAACAAGATCTATAACTTTTCCATCTACTCGCACCTTAGTATAACCCTTTTTTCTAGTCTGCTCAAAGAGTTCTCTATAGTGTCCTTTTCTAGAACGCACCACCGGGGACAAAAGCATAATCTTCGTGTTCTTGTAGTCGCTGAGGATACTTTCTATAATTTGCTGGTCCGTATATTTTACCATTTTCTTACCCGTAACATAGGAGTAAGCTTCTCCTGCCCTAGCGTATAGTAGCCTCAGAAAATCATATAATTCTGTAGTGGTCCCTACTGTAGATCTGGGATTCCAAGAAGTTGTTTTCTGCTCTATCGATATCACGGGGCTGAGACCAGTAATTTGTTCTACATCTGGTCTTTCCATCTTACCCAGAAATTGCCTCGCATAAGCAGAAAAAGTTTCCACATACCTACGCTGACCCTCAGCATAGATGGTATCGAATGCTAGCGATGACTTACCACTACCACTTATACCAGTTATCACTACGAGTTGGTTTTTAGGAATCTTTAAAGAAATATCCTGAAGGTTATTTTCTTTAGCTCCGATAACTTCTATAACAGATGAGAACGATTTTTTCTTTGACATAATTTTCTACTGCACAAGCTCATAAAGGTAAACATAGCTTCGCAGTATTAAAGACAAATAAGAATATATTTTGTTCTAGAAATTACCATCATTTACAAATGTTATCATAATTATTTCAAATAATGAGAAGCTAATTTATTTATAAAAAATACAAGCTATAAAAATCATTACTTTTGGATAGATATAAGTTAAAAAAGACTTACATATGAAAATTTCCTCTATCCTCTTACTGGTTCTTGTTTTGTCAACATCCATAACAGCGCAACTGATTGTAACTGAGGTTGCTACTCTACCCGAGCCCGTATCAAATAACGCTGTCTGTGAGGGATTTATCGAAAACGTACCTTACCTGTTTTCTTTTGGAGGCATAGACGGAACTAAAATATATTCTGGTGTACATCTAAAGAGTTTTAGATACAACATAGAGACAGGAGAAAGTGAACAAATTGCAGATCTACCAGATAATATGGGTAAGATCGCTGCTGCTGCATCTAGAATAGGTAATATAATCTATATTATAGGAGGATATAGTGTATTGTCTAATGGCAATGAGATCAGCTCGGATAAAGTGCATAGATATGATATTGTAAATAATCTATTCTTGTCTGATGCTGCCCCTCTGCTTAGGTCTACCGATGACCATGTGCAAGGTGTCTGGAGGGATAGCCTTATATATGTTATTACAGGATGGTCTGATAATGGAAATATTAGGAATGTACAAATTTATAATCCAGCTGAGGATGACTGGACTAATGGGACACCCCTTCCAGGAAATTCAAATTTCACTTCTTTTGGTGCTAGCGGAACTATTATTACAGACACTATTTTCTATTATGGTGGAGCGGCTGATTCCCCTGGCTTCAGTATCCAAAACCAACTACGTAAAGGTGTAATAGATCCAGATAATCCCACTCAAGTAGAATGGAGCTTCTCTATTCCTGAACCCGGGGTCAGTGGCTACAGAATGGCTGCAACTAAGGTAGGCGAAGAGTTACACTGGATTGGTGGATCTGAGACGACTTATAATTATGATGGCATGGCATATGATGGAACAGGTGGTGTTCCGCCTAGTAATAGAGATCTCTATTTGCTTCCTGAATCTGACGGCTGGCAATCTATTGGAAATATGGAAATACCTATGGATCTGAGAGGCATCGCTAATATCAGTGACACGGTACAATACATCGCAGGAGGTATGCTAGATAATCAGGAAGTCACAGATAAGATCTATAAGTTAGAATGGGAACGAGATTTCGGCAGTCAGTCTATAGCCCTAAACTATTCTCCAAATATTTCTGTATTCCCTAACCCAGTAAAAGATTACATAATCATAGATGTAAGACAAAAAGAAATTGTAGGCTCAGATTTCGATATTATAAACCTATCCGGACAGGAAATACTAAATTTATCGTCTCAGAGCAAGAATCAAAAGATCGATCTTTCTTTTCTCCCAGCGGGAATGTATTATCTAAGGTGGAAAAAAGAAAATGCTTATGTATTCTATCCTCTTACTAAGTTATAAAAACTAAAAAGAGGTGATTCATACGAGTATGGATCACCTCTATATAACTCTTGTACCATAATAGTATTAGTCTATATTAGGCTGTGGTGTTGTTCTTAGGTAAGGTTTAATAATCTTATGCCCCTTAGGAAATTTCGCAGGGATATCTTCCGTTGCAATAGAGGGCGAAACGACCACATCATCACCGTGTTTCCAATCTGCAGGTGTAGCGACAGAATATTCGTCAGTCAACTGCAGGCTATCTATAACTCTTATAATTTCCAAGAAATTTCTACCTGTCGATGGAGGGTATGTTAGGGTTAACTTTACCTTCTTATCTGGCCCCACAACAAATACTGTTCTCACTGTTGCCTTAGCTGATGCATTAGGATGGATCATATCATACAACTCCGCTACTGTTCTATCTGCATCAGCTATGATAGGAAAGTTCATAGTAACATTTTGAGTTTCCTCTATATCTTTTATCCATCCTTTGTGACTGTCTATAGGGTCTACACTTACGGCAATAGGCTTGACATTTCTTTTCTGGAATTCACCAGATAGCGCAGCCGTTCTTCCCAACTCTGTTGTACATACTGGCGTGTAATCTGCTGGATGAGAAAAAAGAAGACCCCAGCTATCTCCTAGCCATTCATGAAAATCTATATCGCCCATAGAGGTTTGAGCCTTGAAATTTGGAGCAAGGTCTCCTAATCGAACTGCCATATGCTTTATTTTTAGATGGTGGAATAATATGGTGTAATATACAAATATCAATCAAAATTGTTTAGTCCCCAGATCGATAAGCTAGAAGTGCATAATCTAATTTATTCGTAGTTATGTAAAATTCATTACTATCCCTATAGCTTTATTTGACATAAGTGGTCAAATAAGCTAGTTTTGCGCGGGTTAAAAAAAATATGAAATGAATATAGACAAGACAAATCCATGGCATAAGGTAGAGATAGGAGAAAATGCCCCTAGTGTAGTCAACAGTATAATAGAAATCCCAAAAAATACGAGAGCAAAATACGAACTAGACAAGAAGAGCGGGATGCTTATTCTAGACCGTGTATTATTTGCTTCTATGTACTATCCAGCTAACTATGGATTTATACCTCAGACCTACTGTGATGACAACGATCCACTGGACATTCTGGTACTATCACAGATTACTATAGTACCTATGTGTATTGTATCTGCAAAGGTTATAGGCGTTATGAGAATGCTAGATGGAGGTGAGCATGATGATAAAATTATTGCAGTTGCGGAAAATGATATGAGTGTCAATCATATAAATGATGTAACAGAATTACCTGCCCATTTTTTCAAAGAACTCAGAAACTTCTTTGAAGATTACAAAAAACTAGAAAACAAGACAGTAGAAGTTGCTAAATTTCAAGATGCTAAAAAGGCACGAGAAATTGTGGAACAAAGTAGGGTAGATTATTTATCTTATATAGAAAAAAAATAAATTTGTAAAAGAAAAAAAGCCCAGTGTCTTCTATTATAACCCGTCAAAAAAAGAAATAGAATAAACCTACACTATAATTAAAATCCTACTTTAGAGTTATATCTTTTCTACTTAAAAAAAGTAGTGTCCTTATTGTCAAAGTAATAAAACAGACATGAATACTATTTCTGAAACAACTATTACATAGTGGAACAAGTACATGCAGAAAAAAACGGATCCTAAAATTATCTGTTGACTGTATTATCTTAGGTTATGACGAAAATAACTTAAAAGTATTCTACTTATGGAGAGTGATATACCACAGTTCAAAGGTAAACTATCTCTAGTAGGTGATCTAGTAGAAGAGGATGAAACATTACGACAAGCCGCTACAAGGGTCTTATACCAATTCTAGTTTAGAATGACGACGCTTAGGAAGAGTTATTACCATAGCCTAATATTCACTAATCAAGATTGCTGATTACAAAATAATAGATAGCAAAGGACGTAAGCTGAGGTGGGTTCCTATAAATAGCATAGTTGATATTCGAAAAAAATTTACAGATTTAAATGGATAGGAGAAAGCTCAGAAGAAACCTAAAATATTTAGACGTACTAATAGATCTAAATGAAAACCAAGATGCTGTATCTCACCGCCCTGCTAAATTATATAGTTTTAATTATGAGCACTATGATCAACTTATAAGCAATGATGGATTTAGATTTAAGATATAGGCACAGACAATGTTTCCAAGATTTTTTTATTAATTAATTGTAATATGCTTTAATAGTGCTTTTTTACGATGAGATACTTTTATGGATTCTTCATTAGAAAGTGTAAGAATAAGATCTGAAGGTTTATAGGCTTTTATATATTTCGAATTTACGATCGTACTATGATGTATTCTCAGGAAAAAATGACTTCCGCTATCTTCAGGTTTAGGAAGTATTTTTTCGAATTCGCCCAGGTTCTTAGAAGATAAAAGCTTGGAGCCATCACATAGAAATATCCAAGTATAACTTTTTTCTGCCGTACATTTAATTATATCACTGATAATAACAAACGATTTTTTATCGCCGTTAGGAATAACAATCTTATGGTTAGACAATTCACTTATCTTAGCATTACCTTTATAGTTTTCCATGAGTTTATTATATTCTTTGCGATGGCTTCTACTTTGGAACTTCTCTACACATTTTTTTAGCTCTAGGTGATCTATTGGTTTGAGTAAGTAGTCAAATGCATTAAATTTTATTGCTTTTATAGCATAGTTGTCATAGGCTGTAGTAAAGACTACATGAGGGTTTTCCATCTTTATATTATCTAATAGGTCGAAACCGCTGCCATCGGTTAATTCGATATCCAGGAATATTATATCCGGGTCGAGTTTGTCAATTTTTTCTAAACCTTCTTTCACGGAAGCAAGCTTTGCTAAAATTTTAACATTGGGCGTATACAGCGCCAACATCTTAGCTAACACAAATCTAGCGTTAGCTTCATCTTCTACTATAACACAGGTAATATTATTGTTCATAGTCTAGTAATAATGGTAAAGTTAATATCATTTTAGTCCCCATGGATTCTTTTTTCTCATTATAAAGATCTTCGAAAATAAAATTTATACTATAATTGTCGCTCTCTTTTAGAATCTCTTTTCTTTCTTTTATTATATCTAATGCTCTAGAGGAATGCGTAGATTTTCTAATTTTTCTAGACTTTTCTCTTCCTATACCATTGTCCTCGATCTCACATATCAAATTATGATTGCTAGCATAAAATCTTATACTTAGTTCTCCTTTAGAAATTCTAGGGGCTAAACCATGATTGATAGCATTTTCTACAAACGGCTGAAGCATTATAGAAGGGATGAGCGTACACTCTCTGTCTAACTTAGGATCTACAACAATATCGTAATCAAAGATATTATCAAACCTTAATTGCTCTAGTGAGACGTATAATTCTAACATGTATATCTCATCTGCTAATGATGTGAAACTCTGATTAGTTGACTCTAGAATCATCCTCATCAACTTAGAAAATTTAACTATATACTGATTAGCTTCTTCAGGACTTTTCAGGAAAATAAACTTCTGAATAGAATTAAGGGCATTGAAAATAAAATGCGGATTCATCTGAGCTCTTACAGCTCTTAGCTTAAGATCATAGAGCTGTTGCTGAATTATATTTTCAACTTCTATTTTCTTTTTCTCTTTATGTTTTCTCCATTGATCATAATATAGAAAAGCTGCTATAAGGATACATGCAGCAAGAAAAAGAAACGATTTTGTGAGATACCAAGGAGTACGAATGGTGAAAGCTAATGATTTCTCCTTATGGATTAACTCATTATTAGAATCAAAGGTTTTAATACTTAACAAATAATCGTTAGGAGCGAGAGAGTTAAACTGAAGAGATCTAGATTTAGTAGATTGCCAATTATTTTGTGTTGGTTCTAATTTCCACTGGTATTGTATTTTTCCAAAATCATCTAGTGACGTACAGGTATAATTAACAATAATCTCATTCTGTGTGTAGTGGAGATTATCTAATTTTTTTTCGCTGAAATCTTCTCTATTTACTTCTACTTTCCCAAAAGAGAAGAAAGTTTTCTTTTCTTTGGTTCTCTTATCTAAGTCTAAGATATATAGAACTTTATCAGAGATAGCAATTACTTTATTATCGACAATTTCTACATCGGCAATATTATCAGAATTTATTCCTTTAGACTGACCATATTTTATTCTTGTATAGGTATTAGAATTTTTATCAAAATCTAAAAAAAACAAACCATTAGTTGTCGCTAGCCATACGTTTTTATTTTTATCAACTCGAAGTCTATTAATATATAAATCATCAAGAAAAGATAAGTTCTGATACTTACCATTTTCTATCTTGTAAAGACCTGTCCTATCTGGAATCGCCCAAATCCTATTATGATCATCCAGATAAATATTCTTTATATATGGCTCCTTTACATCTAATGAAACTAATTCTTCTTTGTCATTGTAATACTTATACAAGCCTTGTGTAGTACCTATCCACAAAGTATCCATCTGATATTTAACCCCGTAAGTTCTCTTATCAAAAATTCTTTCTAAGGAATCATTTTTAACTAGACACAAGCCATAAGAATAGCCAACAGCCATCATCCCTTGCTTATTCAAATCAAAGGTTTTTAGGCTATATTGAATGTCTTCGTCATAGAATGATATCTCCTGTGAATTTTTTCCAGAGAAATTATACTTCTTTATTCCTAAGTCTTTATCCAGAATATAACAGTACTTACCCTGTGCGTCTATTTGCCAATCCTTAACGTTAGATAAATCGAAGGCATGTTTTTCTACTAATTTATTCTTCTTTGTAACCTCTAAAATTCTACCATCTTCTGTAGCTATGTAGATATTATCTTGGCCATCCTTGATGATAGATCTATACTTGTCATCCTTATGCTTTATTTTTATAGAATTACACCCGACATGTTTGTCTAGAAAAAATACTACACCTTCAGATCCGCAAGTCCAGAAATTATTATTATCATCTATTGTAAAGCTTCTAATGTCATTATCCTTTAAAAAATCATAGCCTTCCAAATTCTTTAAATGATTATCTAAAATATGATTTTTATTTTTTCCATAGATAACAATAATCCCTTTATATTCTACAATATTATAATGATCCACAGTCCCTCCAAGTACATCCAAGTATGAATAAGATTCTAAATTATCACCATCCCAAATAAAAATCGAATCCTTCTGAAATAAATACTTTCTTTCACCGATATTAATATTATCATATTTCAAATCGCTAATGTCGTGCAGAAATGGGATTTTTTTTTCAATTTTATTATTTACATACTTTCGCACATAATTAATATTATCCTCAGGATCATAGTGATTAGTGGTATAATTTTGTTCTGACGAAATTGATAAAAGTCTCTCTTCGAATGGTAATTCTAGAAATATCAAAGAATCATTTACAACCCTATAGTATTTCTTTGCTTTAGGGAAATAAACTAAATGCATATCATCACTCTCGAAAAAATACTTGTATAGCGAAAAGGCTCTCAATTCATCTGGCTTCTTTATGCCTATTACCTTTTCGTTCTTAATATAAGAGATGGAGTCAAAAGTTGATAACCAGATTTTATCATCATGTAGATGAATGTCAAAAATATCATTATGAGGTAGACCATTATTCGTATTGAAAGTGGTAAATTCATAACCATCAAATTTGGCAAGTCCTTTTTCTGTACAGAACCACATAACGCCTTCTTCGTCTTGTATAGCTCGATACACAGAATTACTAGGCAGACCATCCTGAGTTGTCAGTCTTATTTCCATAGGGAACTGACCTTTTAGCTGCAGGCTAGTTGCACATAGCATTACTAAAAATATATAACGCTGTAATATTATCAATTTAGGGTGTTATATGTTTTATTTAAATTATTCACAAATCATGAATTTGATTTGTGAATAATTGTCAAGTATAAGAAAAGACTGCCATTAATTTGGCAGCCTTTTCAATATTAAGGATGTTAAGATTAAGTTCTACAATTAATATGACTAGATATTTAATTTATAACCATGATTTTCTTATGGATTACCTCCGATTTGGTCTGCAGTCTAATCATATAGGTTCCTTGCGAAATATAAGAAGTTGGAATCCTATATTTTCCCGTACCATTGTATTTTACCTGAGCCGCACGTTTTCCGTCTATACTGAATATGGAAAGATCCTCAAATTCTATATCTGAAGGCATTTCTATAATTAACTCCTCTCCCATCGTTACTGGATTAGGATAAACTTTCATCGTAAGCTCATCTACTGTTATCTCACTTCTAAGTTCAGTTTCTAAGTTTTCAGGATCTTGTATTAAATAAAATCCATTGCATAAATCTACTACTATATCATCAATATATACATAATCTCCATTTGAACTTGCATCACATCTAAACCTTAATCTAACATTATTACTAAAAGGACCATATAATGATACAGTTTCAAATTCTCGTACATTATTAACAAAGTCAACACCTCTTACAAAGTCCTCAGCTATAGTGTACGTCGCTCCGCCATCAGTAGAAATCTGCAACCAAAAATCTTCACCAAATTCCATGCTGTTAGTTATGTAACTAAAACTTACATTTATTAAATCCACGTTAGAACCATTAATAATATCAGATGTTAAGACAGAAGTATTCGTATTATCTCTAAGACGTACACAATAATCTCCGGAGTCAGCATACTGGCTATCAATGATACTTCTTCTACAATCGATACCTCCATCACTCCATGCGCCAAGTCCAGCTTCGAAATTATTACTATAGAAGAAGTCATTACAACTAAAGTCTTGTGCAAGATGGTACACAATACATAACTTCGGAGCTTGATTAGGGTTCTTATCAAAAGAAACCGCTGTACGTTCTCCTGTGCCAGAAATAATAAATGTCATGGCTCCACCATCGATGTAACCAGGTCTATCTATAATTTCTTGTACAATTCCTCCTAGATCTGGAGTCTTCTGATCAGTACCATTTGCTCCGACAGAAATCCACGCTGGTGGAGCCCACGCTACAGCTGTAGACGTTCTCACTCTAGAAGAAATAACATTTACCCCTTCTGTGATCGGCGCAGAATTATCCGCCGCTTCACCTTCTATTACTAGGTTAGTTGCTACGGAGTTCAGCTCGTCACTTGTAAACTGTATACTAGCATCTACAATCGTTGCACCATCAGGAATATTAATATTCTCAAATCTAAGACCTACGACCTGGTTTCCTCTATTCACATCAAATATCAATTCTATGTCTGTACTCTCCTCATAGGTACTACCGTTAAACAATATTTCTTCTGAATCATTGTAACTAGAGTTGATGGAATAGCATAGTACTCCAAAATCAGAAATATAATCTATTCCTGTACAATTACAGTTTATATCTATAGCATCAATAGGAGTATTCGGATTTCCATCATCACAAGGAGCACCCTGATAAACTGATCCATCGTTAGGAGCACAGTCCTCAGCATCACAGACGCCATCATTATCGCTATCTATTATATTTCCTATACAATCACAAACTCCGTCTGCCTCATACAATGTATCTCCTACCGTACAAACATTACCATCATCACATGGTCCTCCAGGGTATACTGTTGCATTATTAGGCTCGCAATCTACTATATCACATACGCCATCATTATCACTGTCTGGAGATGGTGTCCCCACACAATTACATAAATCATCTAGCACATCATTGGTCGTACATGGATCGTTATCATTACATGCATCCCCCACTTCGTCGCAACCGTTTACTTGTATATCTATAGCATCTAAAGAAATATCTCCACTCCATGTCTCTCCTGTGACACCTACAAATCTTAGGATGATAGGCATATTGACATACAGAGATAATCCAACAACCTGTTCATTCCACTGATTACCTTGATTTCCCTGATTAGTCCATAGGCTTATCCAACTTGCTCCATCATCTATGCTCACTTCAAGTGTCAAGTTCATCTGGGATGAAGCTCCATACATGTGATAATCAAAAGTTATCTGAGCTCCACCTGTTGTAGGTATTTCGAAACAATCAGAAACTAAAATTCCCGTTTTGCCTGGATTTCCAGCACCAGATGCTTCTAGATAGATGTAATTACTACCATCAGAGGCACTCGATGGTCCTGTATTTGAAGATGACGTATTGCCAGAATTAACAGTCCAGTTTAGATCATCACCGCTTACCTGATTCCATATTCCTAAACCAGATTCAAAGCTCTCATAGTCTGCATCTAAAAAACCACAAGTACTAGACGGAATACCTACGCAAACACATGTAGCATTATATATGTCACCAGTTGTATTAGGATCTCCATCATCACAGATAGCACCTTCATAAACTGATCCATCGTTAGGGGCACAGTCCTCAGCATCACAGACGCCATCATTATCACTATCCTGGACTACGCCACCTGTACATCCGCAATTACTATCATAGGTCTCCCCTGTAGTACATGCAACTCCATCATCACAAGGTCCTCCAGGGTATATTGTTGCATTATTAGGCTCGCAATCTAGTATATCACATACGCCATCATTATCACTGTCCAGAGATGGTGTCCCCACACAATTACATAAATCATCTAGCACATCATTGGTCGTACATGGATCGTTATCATTACATGCATCCCCCACTTCGTCGCAACCGTTTACTTGTATATCTATAGCATCTAAAGA
>Ga0209828_1003019_pt1 | contig 13253 bp, 6 predicted proteins | sample MaitaG_FD_187429 | JGI IMG/M metagenome (GOLD analysis project Ga0209828, IMG submission 187429) | Marine algal microbial communities from Maine, USA - Maine_Asex2 metaG (SPAdes) (version 2) | ecosystem: Host-associated > Algae > Red algae > Unclassified | place: Maine, USA | collected 2015-01-05 | reverse complement strand
TTTTACTAAGGAACTCTGGAGAGGTAAACGCAGATTTAAACTACAGCTTACTGATTGTTCTAGCGACCGTGTGTTACGGGATTAGTGTCAATGTTGTGAATTACAAACTTGATGAGTATAGACCTCTTTTAATTAGTAGTTTAAGCTTTGCAATTATTGCTCCCTTTGCATTCGTATTTTTATTCACTACAGATTTTATAGCGCATACAACGGAACATCCTTATGGATGGAACTCTCTATTGGCAGTTACAACACTTTCTTTATTGAGCACCTTTTTCGCCACCATACTCTTCTACAAATTAGTAAAAAACACAAATGCAATTTTTGGGTCTTCTGTGGCCTTTCTCATTCCACTTGTTGCGTTAGGCTGGGGTTTTTTGGATGGCGAATTACTTGGCTTTTGGCACCTTATAAGCTTACTAATGATCCTTATGGGAATCTATTGGATCAAGAAGAAATAAAGCAGACTAGTTCTTTAGATTAAACATCTCTAAAGGACCGTTATTATTGGTTACTAAAATAGATTTACCGCCATTAATCGAGATAACATCTTTCACATCACCTGGAATAAAAAATCCAGAGTCAACAGAACGCACTGATTCAAATTCTCCGTTTCCTTTGTTCAGTAAAATCAAACCATCTCCTGCATCTAAACGCGGTGTCTCTATCTCCATATTAAATATGTTACCACCTAGTATAAGATCTACTTTTCCATCGTTATTTACATCCTGAGAAGTAATTCCTAAGATTGGAAAAGCTTGTGCTTCTGCAGGTAACTCTTTAAATGTATAAGAAGAACCTTCGTTAATAAGTACTCCACTTGCAAAGTTGTTTACTTCCAATACAATGCCTTCCTTGATCTTATCATCACCAAGAATATCCTCTATAGAGGCATTCGCAAATTCATCAAAGGTTTTATACTTATCTGCTATAAACGGCATTTGTTCTGAAGAACATTGTCTTCCACGCATAGGGACTGTTTTACCCTTGTACTCTTTAGCTAAAACTACATCAAATGTTCCGTTGCCATCAAAATCATTCGCTAATAATTTGAACGGTTTCTTTTTCGACGCACTAAATTTAGAATTCAATCCTAGATTTCCTAAAACTAAGTCCTTATCACCATCATTATCAATATCTGTTTCATGAATCCTGAACCACCAACCTGATAAGGCGTCATCCGTATAACTATCTGTTACATTTTCAAATGTATCTCCAGTATTCTGAAAAAATTGAACAGGCATCCATTCACCTACTAAAATTAAATCCTCTTTTCCATCTTTATTAAAGTCAGTCCACACAAAATCATTCACAAGGCCGGGTTTTGTCAACTCATAGGACCATTCCGCTGTGACATCTTCAAATGTTCCATTCGTGTTTTTTAATAAAAAGCTACGTGCCGGATTGGGATAATTACTTGGCACAAGGCGACCAGCAACAAAGAGATCTAAGTCACCATCACCATCAAAATCTGCACTCTTAACTCTAGATCCACCTGCCCTAATTTCTGGTAATGCCTGAGCATTCAAGGTATAGCTACCTTTTCCATTATTTATATACAATCTGTCTTGTAATTTTTTATCCGTGGCGCTAAACGCGTTTCCACTGCTTACGATATAAAGGTCTTGATCACCATCGCCATCTGCATCAAAAAAATGGCTACCCATATCTTCATTTTCACTACCAAAGTTACTTGAAGATGCCGTAAAATCTCCACTCGCATTTTGCAAGAACAACTTACCTGCCTGATCTTTGGCTCCTCCTACATAGACATCATCTCTACCGTCACCATTCGCATCTCCTGCAGAAATGAAAGGTCCTAAAGTTGATTGCTGGTAAGGTACTAACACCTCTTTAGTAAAGTCATTGAATATATTTTCTTTATGTGTGAATGCAGGTGCTTTTGTTTTCTCAGCAAATGCTAAAGCAGCATTTGGTTGATACTGTGACGGATATTGTCCAGCGGCATCTTTGTAGTCAAGCGTCATGCGTTGATTTGCTTTCACAACTTTTATCTCTTGATACTTTCCATCTGGCCAAACAACTGTTAATTTATCTACGGTAGAAATATCGCCCAATCCAAAATGCAAAACTGGAGTTACAGAAGCTTGGAAACCTCGAATAACATTTTGCTCCACCATTTGCTGTCCACCCTCATATTCAATAATGACTCTTGTTAATTCTTTCTGAATATTTGCTTTAAGCTCTATATCAAGATAATTGTTCGTTGAATTATTTCTATACACCCAAGCCAGGTCATCAATATTATTAATGACTAAGTCTAAGTCACCGTCGTTATCTAAATCTCCATATGCTGCTCCATTCGAATAGCCTTTATCTGCAATGCCCCATTCTTTTGAAATCTTCTCAAACGCTTTCCCTCCTATGTTTTTGTACGCTTCGTTCTCTATTGGTATTTGAGGTATCTGATCAAATAGTTTCTGCCTCATGTGATTCGGTACGTTATCGTTATTTTCTAACCTAGCCTTTCTGATTCTTGCTCTAGAATCATTATCCCTAGAATATCTCCGATAGCCATTTGAAATAAAGTAATCCTTAAAACCATCGTTATCAAAATCCGCAAGTAATGCAGCCCAAGACCATTCCGACTTAAGCACACCTAATTTTCCCGCAACATTATTAAAGCTACCATCACCGTTATTCATCTGGAAAGCATTAAACATATGCTGTCTTTGGTACCCTAAATCTAGTGTCAAATAAAAGAGCTCTGGATTCATGGATGCCATAAGTGTTTTCCCTCTATAATGATCTCCAGTTGCCATATCAACCACCGCAATTTCTGGATGTAAATCATTATTTATATCCGCAATATCCGTCCCCATAGAAAACCAAGACAATTGCTTCGTGCGTTCATTAATCTCATCCTTAAAGGATCCATTCTTTTGATTGATCCACATCATATCAGGCACACTATAATCATTTGCTACATAGATATCTGGATACCTATCATTATTAAAATCAGAAAGGCCTAAACCTAGACCGTACCCATATCTTACAATTCCTGCTTGCTCAGAAATATTGGTAAATTTCCCTCTATCGTTTCTGAACATTTTACCACTCGCCATTTTTAGCTTTTCTGGATTTTTTATGTCTTCTAGCACTTGCGGTATTGGAATTCTAAAATAGGAGGACTCATTCATCACATAACAATCCTTATCTCCATCCTTGTCCATATCGAAAAAGACAGCTTGAGTGCTTAGGTTCGAATCATTTAACCCATACGCCGCAGCCATTTCTTTGAATGTATTATTCTTTTGGTTTATGTAGAGAAGATTTTGACGTTTAGTAGGGTCCAAATCCGGACCACCTTGACTAACATAAATATCTGTGAACCCGTCATTATTAATATCTGTCATGGACACACCGTTTGCCCAACCTGGATGTGTAATGCCAGCAGAAGTTGTAATATCTTCAAATTTAAAATCGCCCTTATTTAAGTATAATTTATTTCCAGTAGTATTACCAGTGAAAAAGATATCGAGTAAACCATCATTATTAATATCACCTAAGCCTACACCTCCTCCGTTGTAATAATATTCAAATGAAAGGACATTCCATCTACTAAAGATATCTTCAGTGAGATCATTTCGGAAATCAATACCCGTTTGCTTAGAAGATAATTTGGTAAAGACAGGACCAGGATTTGATCCATTTGATTTTGTACCGCTCGAATCAGAATTACAAGCATACATCAATACAACTATGAATAAGAAGAGGGCTATTTTTCTCATATATTAATCACTACTTAAATTAAGCCACAAAGATAGTAACTCTATTTATATTAAAAACTGGTCTTCATGTCAAAGATTTCAAGGGGTCCGTTATTATTTGCGACTAAAATACTTTTAGTTTCTGGCCCTTGAATAACTTGCAGATCTTTCACGTCACCAGCAGCTTTAAATCCAGTTTCTAAATAGTTATGGGTGGTAAATTCCATATTTCCAGTATTCAACATCACCAATCCATCACTTGCATCTAAACGAGGCGTCTCTATTTCCATGTTATATATGTTTCCGGCCACAACAATATCCATCAAACCATCCTTATTTACATCTTCTGTGACAAATCCCATAATCGGAGAAACCTGCGCTCTTCTAGGAAAGGGTTTAAACGTATACTTGCCTCCCTCATTCACCATTACTCCGCTTTCAAAGTTGGTACTTTCTAACATCAGTCCATCTTTAATCTTATTCACACCTAAAATATCTTCTATAGAGGCGTTCGCAAATTCCTCGTAGGTTTTGAAGTTGTCTAAGATATATGGCATTTGCTGCGATGAACATTCTCTTCCACGGACAGGAACATCTTTCCCTTCAAAATCTTTTACAAGTACCACATCACATGAACCATTCCCATCAAAGTCATTTGCATACATTTTTAAAGGCTTCTTTTTAGTCGCATGGAATTTAGAATTGAGTCCTAAATTTCCAAGAACAATATCTTTATCGCCATCGCCATCCATATCCTCCTCGTGTATTTTAAACCACCATCCTTTTAGATTTTCATCTACGTAAGTGCTACTCTTGTCTTCGAAACTATTTCCTGTATTTATAAACACTTTTATAGGCATCCACTCTCCAACAAGTACTAAATCTTCTTTGGCATCGGAATTAATATCTGTCCAAATAAAATCATTTACAAGTCCTGGATGCATGAGTTTTTCTGACCATCTGTCCGTTACGTCTGTAAATTTGCCTTTCTCATTTTCCAAAATATAACTTCGCGCGACATTTGGATAATTTCCGGGAATAAGTCGACCTGCTATGAATAGGTCCAAGTCTCCATCTTGGTCGATGTCGCTACTTTTTACTCTAGAACCACCATCCATTGTTGCTGGAAGTGCAGTGGGTGCATATGTAAAGTTCCCATTCCCATCATTTGTATATAATCGATCAGAGAGTTGTGCATCATTGACCAAAAAATCATTTCCTGCACTTATCACGTAGAGATCCTTATCACCATCTCCGTCTGCATCAAAAAAGTGGGAACCCATATCTTCTCTACTCGCATGATTCCAGTTTTGTTTCTTCTCTTGAAAGCTTCCTGTACTAGTTTGCAAAAACACTTTGCCACTCTGTCCTTTAGCACCCCCAATAAAGAAGTCTTCTCTTTTATCTCCATTGATATCTGCCTTAGAAATAAAGGGCCCTAATGTAGATTGCTTATACGGCACAAGTACTTCTTTTGCGTAATCATCAAACACATTTTCCTTGTGCGTAAAACTTGCTTTGGGCGCCGATGCAAAATATTTTCCTTCTTTGATAGCTGCAGGCACATTCTTAGATTGAGCATCGGAATAATTAAGCGTCAGTCTTTTGTTTGCTTCAAGGTTTGTTTTCTTTTCCATCATACCGTCTGGCCAGATAACTGTCATTTCCTCTACGGTATTGTCTTCTCCTAAGCCAAAATGAATAACCTGCGTATTGGAAGATTGGAAGCCGCGGACAAAACTAAACTCTTGCATTTGTTCTTTGTCTTTTTGCCTTAAGATCACACGTGTGCCTATCTTCGGTTTTGTAGAATTTAATTCAAACTGCAGGAAGTTATTATTGGAATTATTCCTGTAAATAAATGCTTCGGAGTCAATATTGTTTACCACTAAATCCAAATCCCCATCGTTATCGAGATCAGCATATGCTGCACCATTTGAATAACTGGGCTGCGCGGTTCCCCATGCTTCTCCACTTTCTTTAAATTCGAGTCCTTCTTGATTTTTGTAAATGTAGTTAGGTATTTCAATTTGTGGAATCTGGTCATATAATTCCTTTCTTTTATTCATAGGAACGGCCCCCCCATAAAACTTACGGGTTTCATCCATCCGGATTCTAGAGTCGTTATCTCTCATATAGCGTCTAAACCCATTGGCCACAAAATAATCCTTCCAGCCATCGTTATCAAAGTCTGCAAAGAAGGCTGCCCAACTCCATTCCGAGCTCAATAAATTTGTAATCCCAGCTACATTATTGAACGTACCATCGCCATTATTAAGTTGCATGGTATTAAACATGTGTTGCCTTTGGTATCCGAGATTGTCCGTTGCGTAATAAAAGAGATCAGGATTCATGGATGCCATGAGTGTCTTCCCTCGAATATGATTTGTAGCAGACATATCTACAACTCCGATATCTACATTCCCATCATTGTCAAAATCAGCAATATCAGAACCCATAGAGAACCACGAAATTTGTTTCGTCCTAATATTAATTTCATCCTTAAACGTGCCGTCTCCCTGGTTTATATACATAAAATCTGGGACGCTGTAATCATTTGCTTGATAGATATCTAGCCAACCATCATTATTGAGGTCCGAAATACTCGCACTTAGACCAAATCCATATCGCATGACGCCGGCCTCTTCCGTTACTTTTACAAATTTGCCATTGTCATTCCTGTAAAGATTAGACGAAGCAGCAGCCAAATTATTTTTATTTTTTATATGCTCTAACACTTGTGGAATCGGGATACGCACATAGATGGAATTATTAACAATAAAGCAATCTTGATCCCCATCCTTATCATAATCAAAGAACAACGCTTGTTCGCTAATATTCATATCTGCAAGACCATAGGCTTCTGCTTGTTCCGAAAAAGTGAGATCTTTATTATTTATGAATAGTAAGTTCGTACGTTCCTGTGGAGGTTTATTGAATTGGCTAGATTGGCAAATGTAAATATCTTGCCATCCATCGTTATTTATGTCAACAACAGAAATACCGGTTGTCCATTTCTTTTTATTATTGATTCCCGTTTTCTGAGTGATGTCTTCGAACTTAAAATCTCCTTTATTTAAATAAAACGAATTAGCAACCTCATTCCCTGTAAAAATGACATCTTCCAATCCATCATTGTTAAAGTCTGCAACGGCGACGCCACCTCCATTAAAATAGTTATAGAAGGACATAACATTCCGGTCATCATCTAAGGGGTCATCAATCAAGTTATTGCTGAATGAGATACCCGTATTCTCTGAAGGAAGAAGCGTAAAAAGCTGTTCAGATTTCTGACTTATTTCCGTGTTTTGGCAAGAAAAGAAACACAATATCCCAGCAAAGAAAAAAAGTGATGATTTGAGCATAATTTCTTTGTATTAAAGGTGTGAAATTAGGAATTATCGATAGACTAGACAAGTAAATCAGGCGTATCTATAATCAGACTTTGCTTGCTCGTCTCCAGAATGAAGAATTAGCGGTTTTTGTACCAAGATGAGAACTCTATATAGCCCTTGGCAGTCCCTTTTATATATTGGGCAATCATATTGTCTTCTAATGGGCGAATCGGTTTAGCTGGGATACCTGCATACAAATACCCCGATTTAACTACTGTACCCGAAGTAACGACGGCACCCGCTGCAATGAGTGAATTTTCCTCAAGAACCGCATCATCTAAGACTATAGAACCCATTCCAATTAAGACATTATTTGCCACCTGACAGCCATGGACTATTGCTCTGTGCCCAATAGAAACATTGTCTCCTATCACAGTATTATTTCTTCCAAGAGTTCCATGTACAATGGACCCGTCTTGAATATTTACATTTTCACCAATAATGATTTTATTAACATCTCCACGAATCACGACTTGAAACCAAACACTTGATTGCGCACCAATAGTTACATCCCCTGTTATGGTTGCATTTTCTGCAAGCCAAACGCTCGTATCTATTTGCGGAGTAAGGTTATTAATAGGAATTATAAGAGCCATGCTAATTTACATTGCGCTCAAAGGAGTCAGTGTATACCCTTGCTTCTTTAATAAGTTAATGACACCATTCTTCCCCGCTAAGTGTCCAGCACCTACTGCAAAGAAAACTGATTTATTTGTCATCATTTTTGTAATAATGGGAATCCAGTTTTTGTTTCTTTCTACTAAAAGAATATCGTCGTATCCTCCCATAGATCCTGCTTCTTCATCCATCATATTTATCATTGCTGTGATATCTTGGTTTTTGTACATAACCACCATTTCCTGAAAAGAGTCAGCACCTGTATCTTCTGCTTTTATCGCTTCTACTAACATTTCTGCCTGCGCTGAATAGGGTATCTTTTCGAAGATGCTCATTTGAAATTCCATAGTTTCTAAACCACTCACATCCTTTTTCAATTCTTTCGCTAATTCAAAAAACTCAAACTCATATGACTTTGTCGATGCTTCCTGATCACCGCCTCCAAGCAAGCTTCCCATATCCATATCGCCAGAAGCAAATACAGTTAAAAACATCGGTTTAAATTTTTCAAGCATAAACATAGGCAAACCCATATCTGAAAAATGGGTGTTTACCAGATTATAATCTGTCTCTGTCAACAAGTCCTTAAGTGTTGTGTCATTGGACATAAATACATGCTGGAGCATACCCATTTGTGATCCCATGTCTGACATCTCATTCATATCAATTTCGAAGACTACATCTTCTGCCTCTTCAAAAGCGGCAAGTGTTCCTTTGGGATAGAAGAAATCGTCTTTACCAATAAGGTGAATTGTACCGTAGAGAAATGAAGGGGTTTTGATATTTTTTCCAGAGATCTTCCAAAGTAAAGATTTTTCTAGTGCGTCGCCTTCCTTGGACATACTAGACATCTTATCAGACATTGCAGTACTCTCTTTTGTACTCTTACATGCCGTAAAAAAACTTAAGAACGATGCGAATGCTAGTATTAAATAGGATTTATTCATTTTCATTTTTTTCTTATTGTTCGGTGCGGGTTTTAAAAACCTCATATAAAACTACACCTGTAGCAACAGAAACGTTCAACGAATCTATATTTCCTTTGCCAGGTATATGCATAAGCGCATCACAAAGTGCAGACACTTCTCTACTCATTCCTTTCTCTTCTGACCCCATGACAATTGCTAACGGTCCGATAAATGCTTCTTTTTTAGAGAAGGTCTCTTTTGAAACATCAGTTCCAACAATCTGCAAGCCTGATTGTTTTAGATATTCCAATGCCTTTATAATGGAGCTGACCCTACAAACAGGTAATTCCAGTAGAGCTCCAGCCGAAATTTTAACAGCAGTGCTATTCAAGGCTGCTGCATTTTTTAAGGAGTAAACGATTGCATCTACTCCAAACCAATGAGCGGAACGCGCAATTGCTCCGATATTTCTCACATCGGTAATATTATCTAAAATTAAAAAGAAAGGCACTTTACCTTGCTCAAAGCTGTGCTGCAGTACATCTTCTAATTCGTAGAATTGGATTGCGGTTGTAAAAACGACTATCCCTTGATGGTTCTTAAATCCGGAGAGTTTATCGAGTTTATTTTGTGGTACTTTGGATAGAGGAATTTTATTGTTTTTGGCGTATTGTCGTATTTCTTTTTCGAAAGGACCGGACATCTTTTGTTCGAGCAATATCTTGTCAATTGTTCTATTTGTACCTAGCAGTTCTTCTACTGGTTTCCTTCCAAATACTATATCATCTGCAAATTTCACTTAAATAGGTCTTCAAGGATACAAGATTTGCCCCATATCGTCCACAAGTTAGAGCTTATAAAATGTATATTTGGATAAATCATAAAAAAGTAATTATCTGATGAAGAAACTCTTACTACTCATTATTACAACGTTTGCATTGAATCTTTCCGCTCAGGATAAGATAAGCGAAGTTGACATTCAGAATTTCCTTTCTGAAAATCTCGAAAGTTTAAACTTACTCTCTAACGACATTGTCGATTACATCATTACAGATGCATATGAATCGAATAATGGCATGTTAAGCCATATTTATTTAACGCAAAGTATAGATGGCATTCCAATAGATTTGGCCATTATAAATCTGACTATTGTGAACGAGAATAAGAAAGTGGCCTATCATGGAAATAGATTTATAAAAGACCTTAACAGTAAAGTTGTTTCTACGCAATATTCTATCGATAGTGAATCAGCTCTTCATTCTGTTCAAAAAGAATTAGGATATGTAACTAGACAAGCATTTATTGTAAAAGAAGATAGGGATGGAAAAATGACATATGAAAAACCAGCCTTTGCTGATAAGGATGTGCATGTTAGCAAGAAATATTATTACAATAACAAAACGCAAACAATTCATCCAACATGGGAAGTAGAGATTAGCATGGCTAGTACGCCTGATTATTGGGTATACAAAATTGATGGTAATACGGGTGCAGTTTTGGACAAGGCAAATAGGACAATATATTGTGCATATGGAGAAGGACATCATCATGATGTAAACTCTGTGTGTAAAGAAGAGCACAGCAATCAAGAATTGGTAAAACCAACTTTACCAACAAATGTTGTTGGTGCATATAATGTTTTTCCATTACCTATCGAAGCGCCAAATTTTGGTGAACCAGAACTTGTAACTGATCCCGCATTACTTCCTGTATCTCCATTTGGATGGCATGATACAGATAATGTAGAAGGACCTGAATACACAATTACTCGAGGAAATGGCGCATGGGCATTTGAAGATATTCCAGGTGACGATTCTTCAAATGGGGAAGAGCCCGATGGCGGTGCAGAATTAAATTTCGATATTGCTTATGATGAAAATACTGATGTAGCTGGAAACGTTCAAAATGCAATAATACATTTATTTTATGTAGCTAATATGATTCATGATATCACGTATCTAGCTGGATTTGATGAACTTACAGGTAATTTTCAAGAAAATAATTTTGGTAACGGAGGAGTTGGAGGTGACCAAATGTTAATTAATGTTGATTATACCTTTCCGAATAATGCATTTTATTCAGGAGGTGGAGACGGCATTAATGGTTCTATGAACCTAAACATATGGACTGGAAGTGTGGCTACAATTACTGAACCAAATCAATTATCTGGATCATTAGCCATTGGAGCAATCGGTGATGGTTGGGGATATGCAAATTATGATGCTTTCGACGTTACTGCTGGTGTGGCTATTGCGTTTGATGGTAATGCACAAAATGCAACAGAATGCTGTGACGATATTGTAAATGTTAGTGATGTAACAGGAAGTATTGCTTTGATAGATAGAGGTGGTTGTGAGTTCGGTTCAAAAGCTTTAAAAGCACAAGAAGCCGGGGCTGTAGGTTGTATAATATGCAATGTACCTGGAATAAATGGAGGGGATGGTGAAAATACGATTGGTATGGCTGGTGGAGCTGATGGTCTTTCTGTAACAATTCCTACCTTCTCTTTAGCCGCCAGTGATTGCAATCGAATCAGAGCTTCTATAAATTCAGGCAATCCAGTTACTGTTCAAGTCAAACCACCAGATAGTGACCTTAATTCGTCATATGACACTGGAATAATTGCCCATGAAATAATGCACGGTGTTACGATCAGAACTGCAGGAGGGCCTAATAATACAAATTCATTAACTTCTGAGGAACAAATGGGAGAAGGATGGAGTGATTTTTTAACATTGGCTTTAACGGTTAGAGATGGAGACGATGGTAGTGAAGGAAGAGGTATAGGCACCTATGTATTAAGCCAAACTCCAGAGGGTAAAGGTATTCGACGATTCAAATATTCTACTGACATGAATGTTAACCCACAAACCTATTCTGATTTAACAAACTCAACTGGTCAACATGCAATAGGTGAACTTTGGGTAACTATGCTTTGGGAAATGTATTGGAATTTTGTTGGCGAATATGGCTACGATTCAGATTGGACAAATCCAGAGTCCGGAAATTTCAAAGCTCTAAAACTTGTAATTGAAGGAGTACGATTCCAACCTGTCATGCCGGGCTTTGTCGATGGTCGTGATGCTATAATAGGAGCTGATCAGATTTTTTACAACGGTGAAAATGAATGTTTGATTTGGAATGCCTTTGCAAAAAGAGGCTTAGGAATAAATGCAGACCAAGGTAATGAAAATGATCTAACAGACGGAGTAGTCAGTTTTGAAAGTACATTAAAATGTAACCCAAGACTCGACATCAAACGAGAAGTGACATCTTTAGTTACTGCAGGAAATGCAATAGCAGTAACAAGTACTGTAACGAACTTCACAGAAGCAGAGCAAACGAATGTTATTGTTAAAGATGTTATTGATCCTAACCTAAGTTTTGTGGATGGGTCTTCAAACTTTCCTGCCACTGTTGATGGGAATGAAATTACATTTGACCTAGGAACAATGGATGCTGAGGCTGTAGCTGTTTTGAATTATGAGCTTTCAACACCAGATAATCCTTCAACAACAAGATATTATGATGACTTACAAGACAATTCACAGTTTATCGTGGACTTTGCAAATGGATTTAATAATTGGGCTTTGAATACTGACCAAGCATTGTCTGGTACACGTTCTGTTAATATTCCGGATGTCACAAGTGCTTCTGATATCCGCATGGTATATCAAGATCTTCAAGTACCAAATGACAGTCCAGCGTTTAGATTCTGGCATAAATATGAAACAAACTCTGGATCAAATGGAGGATTTGTAGAAATATCAACGGATGGTACTTTATGGTTCCCTGTTGCGGATAAAATCATTAGAAATGGATATAATTCTATTATCTCTTATGCAAATTTGGTTATACCAAATCTCCAAGGGTATACTGGAAATAATATAGAAGACTGGGAAGATGTATATATAGATCTTTCTGAATATGCAGGACAAACAGTTTCTATGCGTTTTAGATTCGCAACGGCGGACCCAGCTGACATCCCAGGAGTAGAAGCTCTACGAGGATGGTATGTGGATGATGTAGAAATGATGAATCTAGTTAGTTATATCACAAGTGCATGCGCGAGTTCTGATCAGTTTACTGAAGTATGTACAGAGGATGGATTAACAATTGTTGATTCTGACTCAGAAGTAAATACAGATGATCTAGTATTTGACAGCAACCTGAATATGTCTATGTATCCGAATCCTGCAAATGATCACGTTGTAATTCAGCTGAATTCTACTGAGAATTATTCTGCAGAATTATCTATTGACAATCTAGATGGTAAAAAAGTATATAGCACTTTGATCAACATTGATAACGTAACAAGTATTACTAAGATCAATACATCAAACTTTCCTAAAGGAATGTATATGGTTAAAATACAATCTGGTAATGCTATAAAAACAGAAAAATTAGTGATTAACTAATTTTAGAATTAGATATAAAATAAAAAGGCGATTGAATAATTTCAATCGCCTTTTTTATTCTTAATAATACTTATTAATTCTTATTCCTCTTCCTTGAGACTATCAATTGTCTCTTCTATTTTATCTTCTACAACTTCAGCAACTGCTTTAACCGTATCTACAACATCTTCCATTGCCTCTCCA
>Ga0209828_1003016_pt1 | contig 13281 bp, 4 predicted proteins | sample MaitaG_FD_187429 | JGI IMG/M metagenome (GOLD analysis project Ga0209828, IMG submission 187429) | Marine algal microbial communities from Maine, USA - Maine_Asex2 metaG (SPAdes) (version 2) | ecosystem: Host-associated > Algae > Red algae > Unclassified | place: Maine, USA | collected 2015-01-05 | reverse complement strand
CATCGAAGAAGCCGACACCGACTTCAAAGTGTTCCGACGACGACGAAGGCGGGGCCGCGTTCGGCCCTCCTGAGCCGAGTCCTTCGAGTTCTCGGCCAGATTCCTCCCCTCACATCCGAATTTAGTTCTTAACCGCGGCCCAGTCTGATCACAATTTCAGACTGGGCCATTTTTCATTCGAAATCGGCAGTTTCGAGACCTGAACTTAGCTGATCTGGGTGGGATTTTTAGCGATTCTGAGGGAGCGCGAATCTGGGCATTACATTTCGCAGATATAATACGCTTCTCTCATATTCGGGGGGCTGTCCCCTGTGGGGGTCTGTGGGGGTCTGTCCAAGGCGGGCGCGGCCGATTGCGGTTGCCACGACAACCGGATGGATAAAATTTGGTGGAACGAGTAGTGGATGGACTGGCCGGTGGACGATAGTTATAAGAACAATTCAAACCGGACGCACATCGACAAACTCGAAGGGCGGATACTGCTGACGGTTGGCGAGGTGAATACTAATGTCGATCCGTCCTCGACCGTGCAGATCGTCAACGGGCTGATCAAAGCCGATAAGGATTTTGAGTTCTACCTGGTTCCCAGCGGTGGGCATGGTGTCGGCGGTTCGCCGTATCTCCGGCGTATTCGGACCGAGTTCTTTCAACGTCATCTGGTCCGGCCTAAGTAGTTGAGTATCTGGGGATCTTTGAATAGAAGCAGGAAGTCCGCTCGAATAAATGCGTTTGAGTGACTAGGTAGCAATAAAGGAGAATAAATGAAAAAAATGAGTCCCGTGACGATCTTCATCTGGATCGTCGCCGTCTTGTTCCCGAACGTGGTGCACAGCCAGTGCGTCACCAACCTTGTGGTGATACCCGGTCCCTGCGACGCGCAGGGCCAAGTGTTGTTGGATATCGAGGTCTATGCCGACAGCCAACTTACGGGTGAACCGTTCAACTTTACTGTCAGGACTTCGCGCAATAGTGCGAACGGCTATTCCTTCACCTATACTGGAACACCGACCCGCGTTTTTATTCCCCACCGTGGCTGCGGGGATGCGCAATTGTTTCTAACGCCATGTGGTCTTACCACCAATATTCCCATGCCCTCCTGCCCTCAGGCCTGGGCCATCACCGAGTTTTCTCAGGTCTCCGCGACACCCACCTCTGGTGGGGAGATGGAGTTGGTGACCAAAGTGGTGGCAGAATTACCCCAACCCGAGGCGGTGCTATATTTTGGCTTCAACGATCCCCCTCGTCCCGTCTTCAATGGAACCAACATCTACACCAATGTGGTGGCGATTCCGCGTCGGGATCCTGATCCGATTACCGTGACGCTCCGAGCCGACACCGATACGTTTTTCAGTCTCGGCATGCACTGCAATATCGCGTATTTGGATTTCGACACTGCCGGCTTTTGTGCGTCGAACGGTTGTCCGTATATTGCGGATGCCGATTTCACCTTTGGGCCGTGCAACAGCGATGGGACCGCGCCCGTCACGGTCGAACTGACCCATGGGAGCATTCCCGCCGGCGCCTATTTCGTTGTCGACGTATTCGACTCGATTAAAGCAGGGCCATTCCCGGTAATGGGAAGCCCGCAGACAGAGACTTTTCTGATACCCCACGGCGGCTTTTTCGGGAGTTTTATCGTGCGTGTTTTCTCGTCCTCCGGCGAACAATTATTCGCCTTTGAAAAATCGGCAACCGGTCCCGACTGCCCCAGGCAGCCTTGCGAGATTCTCGCGTTCGATGTTGTCGCAACCTCCGGTTGCCGACCTGACGGAACCACCGAGGTGATCGTGAGAACGACGAGTAGCAACTGCTCTCCATTCGACATCGTCGAGATGTCGTCGAATTCCTCAAACCGACCTCGCGCGGTTTTTACCAATAACGTGGCTACCAACGTCCTCTATCTTCAAGGTCCGGGACCCGTGACCCTGAATGTAGTCGTTGATTCTCCTTCTAATTTTCAGCCGGTGTTAGCTACCTCCATCGTGGAACAGGTGGCGGATTGCCCGAATCTTTGCGAGATCATCAGCTTGGAGCCCCTTGTCGTGGGCGACTGCCTATCCAGTGGGGATGTCGAGGTTGCCTTTGCCCTGACCGCAAGCAACGCCCTCGGTTCATCGTTCGCGTTTTGGTCCAGCGAGTTTGCGCCATTCGTGCTTTCTGATACCATCTGTTTTTCCTACACCAACACGCCGACCATCTTCCGCGCCCGCTTGCCGGCGATGGGTGCGTCTTTTCCCGGTTCGGTTGCCCAGTTGTATCCTGGCACCAAATCTCGCCGGCAAGATTGTGTGCTCCGAGTGGACGACATCGCCACCCTGCCAAATTGCTTCCAAACCCCGCCGGTGTGCGTCCAGTTCCCGCCGCGAATTTTCTCGACCGAAATCTCCGACCTCGTCACCGGTCGCCTGTCCTACACTGTGCCAACCGATATTCCGTATCGAATCGAACAGACGGACGATCTTAACCAGCCTTGGTCTGTCTTAATCGAGCGTTCGGAGTTGGTGTCGGGGAACGCCGAAAGATCGGTCTTGTTGCCTTCGGCTGGCGAAACCCGCTTCTACCGAATTCGTTGCAACCCGACGCCGATACCCGTCGCTCCTTGATCTCCTTCTCGATCCAGACGGCAAACGGCCGTCTGCTGTTACCATCCACTCGAACTGGTCTGGATGCGGCAGAGATACATGTCGCTGGTGAGGTAGAGAATGCTGCCGTCTTTGCCGCCCCAGCCGCAGTTGGCGGTGGCTTCTTTGGGGTCGATGCGGCCGAGCGGTTTGCCTTCGGGGTTGAACACCCAGACGCCGCCGGGGCCGGTGGCCCAGAGATTGCCGTCGACGTCGCACTTGATGCCGTCGGGCAGGCCACGCTTGCCGGCGCGGTGCGGGGTCGCGTCGAAAAACAATTTGCTGGTACCGAGGGTGCCGTCGGCTTTGACCGGAAAGCTTTTGTAGATCGAGGCGGCGGGGTCGGACTGGGCGACGTAGAGGGTTTTCTGGTCGGGGGAGAAGCAGATGCCGTTGGGGCGGGTGAATTCTTTGGTGAGCAGGGTGACGGTGCCTTTGGTGTCGACCCGGTAGACGCCACAGAAGTCGATCTCGCGGCGCGGGTCGTTGCCTTTGCCGGGGAGGCCGTAGATCGGGTCGGTGAAGTAGATATCGCCGTTCTTGTGGATGCAGGCGTCGTTCGGACTGTTGAAGCGTTTGCCTTGCCAGTTGTCGGCGACGGTGCGTTTGCCGCCGTCTTCGGTGAGGCGGGAGATGCGGCGGTCGCCGTGTTCGCAGGAGATCAGTTTGCTATACTTGTCGAGCAACAGGCCGTTGCAGCCGGGTTCGTTGCCGTAATCGCCGGGACCGCTGAAGCCGGCGGGTTTCAGCCAGGTGTTCCAGCCCTTGCCTTCGACCCATTTCACGACGCGGTTGTTTGGAATGTCGGAGAACAGGATGTGGCCGCCGTTGTCGCTGTCGTCCGGAACCCAGACCGGGCCTTCGGCCCATTGAAAGCCGCCGGCGACCACTTCGAGTTTTGCGTCTTTGGGGACGAGCTTGTCGAAGGCCGGATCGAGTCGGACAATCTCGCCGATGGCGGGGAAGTTGCGCGTGTTCTGCGCGGAAGCGAGCAGTGGCAGAAGGGCGAGGAGCGGAATGAGGAGGGGCGTGAATTTCATGATGGGTGGCAGTGGAGTTCGGCAGACTATAACAAAGCCGGGCCATTCTTAGGAGGCTGTAATCAATGATCCGGATAGCGCGTTTCGTTCGGGCTTGCGCGGGACCGAACGTTTGTTAGCGCAGGCATCTTGAACGAAATGATCCATCCAAAGAACGTTGTGGTGACCGGCGGTGCCGGTTTCATCGGCAGCCATGTGGTGCGCGATTTGCAGGCGGCGGGCTACGCGGTGACGGTGGTGGACAATCTCTCGTCCGGCTATCGGCACAACTTACCGAACGCGGGTGAGGTCTTCCACGAACTCGATATCCGCGATGCGGACCTCGCGCCGGTGATGGCGGGCGCCTCCTTTGTGGTGCATCTGGCCGCCTTGGTCTCGGTGCCCTTGTCGATTGAGAACCCCGAACTCAACGCGGCGATCAACATTCACGGCGCCGAACGCGTGTTCGAGGCGGCGCGCGCCGCGGGTGTGCGCCGGCTGGTTTACGCGAGTTCGGCGGCGGTGTACGGCGATGCCCCTGGTCTACCGAAACGCGAGTCCGATCCGCCGGCTCCGCAGTCGCCCTACGCGGAGGCGAAATTGGCCAACGAGGTCGCGGCCGCGCGTCTGGCCCGCGTTTATGGAATGGAGACGGTCGGGTTGCGGTTCTTCAATGTATTCGGTGAACGGCAGGATCCGGGCAGCATGTATTCGGGGGTGATTTCAATCTTTGCCAAGCGCCTCCGGGCTGGCGAGGGAATCACCATTTTTGGGGATGGCGAACAGACGCGGGATTTTGTGCACGCCGGCGATATCGCGCGGGCCATTCGTTCCTGCCTCGAACGCGAAGCGCCAGGGGGCGGGGCGGAACTACGCGAGGTGTTCAACCTTGGCCGGGGCGAGCACGTCTCGCTGTTGCAACTCATCGAGGTGCTCTGCGAAATCCTCGGCACCTCGGTCGAGCCATCTTTTGAACCGTCGCGTGCCGGCGATATCAAACATTCCCTCGCCGATGTAAGCGGCATCCGCGCGTGGGCCTCGTGGTCGGCGGAATTGGATTTGCACCAAGGGCTGCGGCGCTTGTTCGAGGCGACATAGAAACGACCGACAGGGAGCCCTAAAGCCAGTTCCAAGGGCAGGAACCTTGCCCAAGTCTAATCAACGTGGAGGGGATCGTCGTTCCACGGGGGCAAGCCCGGTGGCCGTTTCCTGGTACGTTTCCGTCCGGCTCCTTTTGCCGAAGCGGCGTTTGACCTTGCCCTTACTCTTCCTCGACGATGACTTCGCGCTCTTGCACGAGGATGTCGCGGTCGGTCGGGCTGCTAAAGTACGCGGCGTTTTCAGATGGGGTGCTGAGGATTTCGCCGACCAGTTCAAGCGGGTTGGCCGGATCGGTCACGTCCAGAACTTGGGGCAGGAAGTCCAAGCCCGACACCAGATAGGTGTCGTAGGCGCTGGTGGTTGTGAACTGAACTGGTGTCTCCTCCGCTTGGAGCGTGAAGGTGGGTTCGCCGACCGGCGCGGCATCGACCCGAGCGTAGGCGACGATCGACTGGAAGGTGCGGTCGAGGTCGGTTTCGATCTCTTCAAGGATGTAACGCCCGCCGGTTTGTCCGGGGAGTTCGAGGCCGTAATCGCCGCCGCCATGGGAGAGGATCAGCGCGGCGTTGAGTTGGGTGAGGGTGCCATCCGGCGCGACCTTGTAGGCGTAGAAGCCGAGGCTGTCTTGTTCCCAGGCCGTGCGCCATTTCAATGACACGCCATCGGCCGTGAGGTGAGCCTCGAAGAACTCGAGTTCGATCGCGGTTGGTGCCGGGAAGAGTCCGTAGATGTGCGTCTGGTCGCCTTCGCCCGGAACGAGGGTGCTGGTGTAACTGAAGGGTGTACTGCGGTTGACCAGAACCGGTGGAAGTTGGTCTTCGTCGATGTCAGTCCGGTAGGTTCCGGGTGGCAGATCGGTGAACACGAAGGAACCATCTCGTTCGGAGGACACGGAATCGATCAGGGTTTCGCTGCCGTCCGGGTTGATGAGGTAGAGAAACACGGTCACGTCGCTGAGTCCGAAGACGTCGAGGTCTTCGTCGACCAGGCCGTCGGCGGAGGAGTCTTCCCAGATGGTGCCGCTGAGGTTGGCCGGCGGAAACTCCACGGGGACTTCGACCGTGTCTTCTCCGGTCGGTTCGGTGCCAGCCGGGCTCGTACCTTTGATGGTGGCGACATTGTCCAAGGTGGTCTCCTTGGTGGAGATGAAGCTGAAGGTGGCGGTCACGTTGCCTTGGGCGCCGGGCATCAAAGATTGGCCGGGTTCGAGCACGTTGCTGGTGGCGGTGCCGGCCCAGGCGGGGTTGGCGTTCAACGAACCGGAGGTGGCGGTGAAGCCCGATGGCGAGTAGGCGGCGAACTGGCTGGTTAGGTTGTCGATCAGTTCGAGATCGCGGAGGATCACGTCGCCGGTATTGGCCACGAGGAATTTGAAGGTCGCGGTGAAGGTGGTTCCCGTGGAGGTGATGTCGACCAGCTCTTTGGTCACGTCGATGCGCGGGTTCTCGGTGAATGGCACTAGGGTCGGGACTTCCTCTTCCGAGGTTCCGTCGCTGTTCGGGTCCGGTTGCAGGCCGTTGGTAGAGATGTCTGTGACTGGATTGCCGGTGGGATCGGTGCCGACCACTTCCGCCACGTTGGTGGCGAGGCTGCGCGAGCCGGGCGTGACCGTGAAGGAGGCAAAGACATTGCCCACGGTGCCGGCCGGGAGGCTTTGGCCCGGTTCGAGGATGTTGCTCGCGGGTCCGCCGTTCCATGAGGAGTTGGCGTCAAGAGATCCGTCGCTGGCGGCGAGGAAGGAGGGATTCATGCCGGCAAATTGGCTGCCGATGTCGTCGGTGAGGATGAGGTCGGAGAGCGGGACATCGCCCATGTTCTGGATGGTGAACTCGAAGGAGACGCGGTAGGTGCCGTCGCCGTTGTTGACCACCGACTGCAGTTCTTTCGCGAGTCCGATGCCGGGGTTGATGAGGTCGACCTCGGCGGTGTCCTCGGCGCCAACCGGCGGTTGCCCAGGAAGCGGATTGCCGTTTTCGTCAGAGGGGGTGCCGCTGGCACCAGCTTTGTTCACGAGGTCGGCGACCAGGCTGGTCTCGACGTGTTCGGTAACGATTTGTCCTGGAGCCATGAGGCCGACGTTGATGCTCACTGGCGGGGTGAGATCGTTGTCGGTGATGGTAACGTTGGCGAGGTACGTGTCACCGCTGTTTACGACGACGAAGCAGTAGGTCACTGGGGTGCCGGATTGGCCATTCACGCTTTCGCCTCCGGGGCAGGACTCTCCGTTGTCGTGACCGACATAGACTGATTTACTGATCGAGATGGCGGGTCCGACTTCGTTCACTTCGGCGGTGTCTTCATCGCCGACGGACGGCTGTCCGGGAATTGGGTTGCCGTTCTCGTCGGAGGGAGTGCCGCTGGCTTCGGCTTTGTTCACGAGATCACCGGCGATGGATGATTCAACGTGTTCGACGACGACTTCGCCGGGAGCCATCAGGCCGACGTTGATCAGGACGGCAGGCGTCAGGTCGTTGTCGGTGATGGTGACACCAGAGAGATAGGTGTTGCCGGTGTTGGTGACGATGAAGCAGTAGGTGACGGCGTCGCCGGCTTGACCGTCCACGGTTTCGGTGCCGGGGCAGGATGCGCCGGTGTCGTGTCCGAGGTAGATGGATTTACTGATTGAGATGCCGGGGGCGATGGCATCGACTTCGGCGGTGTCTTCGGCGACTGGCGGGTCGACATCGGGGAGGGGATTGCCGTCTTCGTCGGCCGGAATGCCGGTGGCTTGAGCGGTGTTGACCAGATCGCCTACGACGCCGACTTCCACGAACACGGTGGTGGAGGATCCGATCGCGAGGGTGCCGAGGTTCATGTTGACGGCGGGGTTGAGGTCGTTGTCGATGACTATGACGTCGATCAGCAGGGTGTCGCCGGTGTTGGTGACGGTGAAGCAGTAGGTCACCGGTTCGCCGTTTTGGGCGCTGACGGATTGGCCGGCGGTGGCGCAGGACGCGCCGTTGTCGTGTCCGAGATAGACGGATTTGGCGATGGCGATGCCGGGCATGACGGCGTCGACTTCGGCGGTGTCCTCATCGCCGACGGGCGGTTGTCCTGGAACCGGAACCCCGTTTTCATCGGATGGAATACCCGTCGCGGAGGCGGTGTTGACGAGGTCGCCGGCAAGGCTGGCTTCGACATAGAGGTTGGTCGCGCCGCCGACGGGGATGAAGCCGACGGGGACGTCGATCAGTCCAAGGTCCGCGTCGCTGAAAGTGACGCTACTGAGCGGGGCGTCACCGGTGTTGAGGATGAGGAAGCAGTAGGTCAGGTCGTCGCCGACGTCGCCGGTTGCGAGTTCGGTGCCGGGGCAATCTGCACCGTTGTTGTGTCCAATGTAGACGCTTTTCTCGATCTTGATGCCGGGTCCGATCTGGTCGACTTCGGCGGTGTCCTCGTCCATGGGCGATGGGATGTCGGGAAGTGGTTCGCCGTCCGGTCCGGCGGGGGTGCCGGTGGCGGAGGCGGTGTTCACGAGGTCCCCTTGGATGGTGGTTTCGAGGTAGACGTTGCTGCTGGTACCGACGGGGATGAGTCCGAGGGTAATCGATACGGGCGGGCTGATATCGTTGTCGGTGACCATCACGTTAGCCAGCGGGGTGTCGCCGGTGTTGATGACCAGGAAGCAGTAGGTGACGAGGTCGCCGCTTTGTCCGGCCACGGTTTGATCGCCTGCGCAGGAAGCGCCGCTGTCGTGTCCGAGATAGACGGACTTTTCGATGGCGATACCGGGCAAGACTTCGTCTGCCACTGCGTCATCTACGTCGCCGACTGGAGGTTGTCCGGGGATGGGGTTGCCATCGGGATCGGAGGGAGTGCCGGAGGCGGAGGCGTTGTTGACGAGGTCGCCTGCGACGGTGGTTTCGACATGTTCGACGACGACATCACCGGGCGCCATGAGGCCGACGGAGATCATCACCGGCGGCGTCAGGTCGTTGTCGGTGATGGTGACGCCGGAGAGGTAGGTGTCGCCAGTGTTGGTGACGATGAAGCAGTAGGTGACGGCGGTGCCGGCGAGGGCGGAGACGGCTTTACCACCTGGGCAGGATGCGCCGGTGTCGTGTCCGAGATAGACGGATTTACTGATCGAGATGCCGGGTCCGACTTGGTCGACTTCGGCGGTATCTTCGTCTTCTTCGGGCGGTTGTTCCGGCAGCGGATTGCCGTTTTCGTCGGCTGGCGTGCCAGAGGCGGAGGCCGTATTGACGAGGTCGCCGGCGATCGAGACTTCAACCCAGATGGTTGTGCTAGCGCCGATCTGCAAGACACCGATCGGGATGGCAACGGCGGGCGTGAGGTCGTTGTCGGTGACCATGACATTGGCGAGGACGGTGTCGCCGGTGTTGGTGACTGCGAAGCAATACGTGACGGGTTCTCCAACTTGGCCGGAGACGGAGGGTCCGCCTGGGCAGGATGCGCCGTCGTCGTGTCCGAGGTAGACCGACTTGGTGATGGCGATGCCCGGATTGATCTCGTCGACTTCCGCTTCGTCTTCAGCGGTGGGCGGCTCGACATCGGGCAGGGGGTTGCCGTTTTCGTCGGCTGGGGTGCCGGTGGCGGAGGCGGTGTTGACCAAGTCGCCGGCGACGCTGACTTCCACAAACACGGTGGTGGAGGCGCCGATTTGTAGCGTGCCAAGATTGAGGTTCACGGCCGGGGTGAGATCGTTGTCGATGACCATGATATCAATCAGGACGGTGTCGCCGGTATTGGTGACGGCGAAACAGTAGGTGACCGGGTCGCCGGTCTGTGCGCTGACTGATTCGTTGCCAGGGCAGGAGGCACCGTTGTCGTGTCCGAGATAGACCGATTTGCCGATGGCGATGCCAGGCATGACTTCATCCACTTCGGCATTATCATCGTCTGTGACCGGGGGCTGTTCGGGGAGCGGATTGCCGTCGGGATCGGACGGGGTTCCGGTAGCCGTCGCGGTATTGACGAGGTCGCCGGCGAGCGTCGATTCGATGAACAGATTGGTCGATGCTCCGACCGGAAGGAAGCCGACCGTCAGCGTGATGCCGAGGGCGGGATCGGTGACCGAGACATTGGTGAGCGGTGCGTCGCCGCTGTTTTCAACCAGGAAGCAGTAGGTGAGTTCGTCGTCGGCGTCGCCGGTGGCGAGGTCTGCGCCGGGGCAGGACGCGCCGCCGTCGTGACCGATATAGACGGTTTTGAAAAGTTTGATGCCGGGACCGATCTGGTCGACTTCGGCGGTGTCGTCGTCGGTCGGATCTGGAATTTCGGGCAAGGGGTCGCCGTTTTCATCGGCGGGTTCGCCGGTGGCGGACGCGGTATTGACGAGGTCGCCTTGGATGGTGGAGGCGACGGCGACATTGGTTGATCCGCCGACGGGGAGAAGTCCGAGATTGAGGTTCACGGCCGGACTCAGGTCGTTGTCGGTGATGGTGACATTGACGAGCGGCGTGTCGCCGGTGTTGGTGACCAAGAAGCAGTAGGTCACAGGGTCACCGCTTTCTCCGGCGACGAATTCCACGCCCGGGCAGGACGCGGCACCGTTGTGTCCGAGGGCGACGGTCTTGGCGATCGCGATCAACGGGTTGATCTCGTCAACTTCAGCATCGTCCTCATCGCCGACGGGCGGCTGTTCGGGCAGCGGGTTGCCGTCCGGGTCGGACGGGATGCCCGTGGCGGAAGCGGTGTTGGTGAGATCGCCGGCGACAAAGACTTCGACGTGTTCGATGGCGACTTGTCCGGGGGCGAGGAGTCCGACACTGATGTTCACGGCCGGGGTGAGGTCGTTGTCGGTGATGGTCACGCCGGAGAGATAGGTGTCGCCAGTATTGGTGACGATGAAGCAGTAGGTGACCGGATCGCCAGCGAGTGCGGCGACGGCTTCAACGCCTGGGCAGGACAGGCCACCGTCGTGTAGCAGGTAGACCGACTTGGCAATGGAGATCGAAGGATTCACGCCATCGACTTCGGCGCTGTCTTCGTCCTCAACTGGCGGTTGTTCGGGGAAGGGATTGCCGTCGGGGTCGGAGGGCACGCCGGACGCGCTGGCGGTGTTGACGAGATCTCCGACAACCTGAACTTGCGTGTACACGGTGGTGCTCGCGCCAATGGGCAGGGTGCCGATGACGATGTCGACGGCGGGCGAGAGGTCGTTATCAACGACGGTAACCGAGGAGAGGACGGTGTCGCCGGTATTGGTGACGGTGAAGCAGTAGGTGACGTCGTCGCCAGCTTGGGCGGAGACCGACTGAATACCAGGGCAGGAGGCGCCGTTGTCGTGTCCGAGATAGACCGACTTCGCGATGCTGATCGACGGGTTGATCTCGTCGACCTCGGCGTCGTCGTTCGCGACCGGCGGATCGACGTTCGGGAGCGGGTCGCCGTTGCTGTCGGTGGGGGTCCCCGTGGCGGAGGCGGTGTTGACGAGATCGCCAGCGACCATGACTTCGGTGAACACCGTGACCGAATCGCCAACTGCGAGACTGCCAAGATTGGTGCTGAAGGCGGGTGTGAGATCGTTGTCGGTGACGGTGACGTTGACGAGCGGGGTGTCGCCCGTGTTCTCAACGAAGAAGCAGTAGGTCACTGCGTCGCCATTTTGAGAGGTGACGGCCTGGCTGCCGGGGCAGGACGCGCCGCCGTCGTGTCCGAGGTAGACCGACTTTGTGATGCTGATTTCGGGATCGACTTGATCGACTTCCGCGATGTCGTTGTCGGTTTCCGGCGGTTGTTCGGGCAGCGGATTGCCGGCGGGGTCGGACGGAATGCCGGAAGCGCTGGCGGTGTTGATCAGGTCGCCGGTGATGGTGCTTTCCGCGAACTCAAGCGCGACCGCACCGGGGGCGAGCACGCCGATGGTGATGCTGACCGGCGGACTGATGTCGTTGTCGGTGATGATGACGCCGGACAGGGTGGTGTCGCCGGTGTTGGTGACCACGAAGCAGTAGGTGATTGGATCGCCGGTGACGCCCACGACGAGTTCGCCGCCTGGGCAGGAGCCGCCGCCGTCAACGCCCCAATAGACGGACTTGGCGATGGAAATGCTGGGGTTGATCTCGTCGACTTCGGCGGTGTCGTCGTCATCGACGGGCGGTTGTTCGGGCAGCGGATCGCCGTTTACATCGGAGGGGATGCCGGACGCGCTGGCGGTATTGGTGAGGTCGCCCGCGACTTGCACCTGGGTGTACACGGTGGTGGTGGCGCCGATTTGCAGGATGCCGATGGCGATGTTGACGGACGGCACAATGTCGTTGTCGGTGACGGTGACCGAGGAGAGAACGGTGTCGCCGGTGTTGGTGACCGTGAAGCAATAGGTGATGTCATCGGTGGCCTGGGCGGACACGGATTGCACCCCGGGGCAGGACGCGCCTGCATCGTGTCCGAGATAGACGGACTTGGCGATGCTGATCGACGGATTCACTTCGTCGACTTCGGCGTCGTCGTCATCGGTCGGCGGATCGACGTCGGGAATCGGCTCGCCGTTTTCGTCGGTGGGTGTGCCGGTCGCCTCGGCGGTGTTTATCAGGTCGCCGCTAACCGCGACTTCGGTGAATACCGTGACGGATCCGCCGACGGGGATCGTGCCGACGCTGGTCATGAACGCGGGGTTCAGATCATTGTCGACGATCATGACATCGGCCAAGGGCGTGTCGCCGGTGTTTTGAACGAGGAAGCAATAGGTGACGGGGTCGCCGTTTTGCGCTGTGACCATCTGGGCTCCGGCCGCGCAGGACACGCCGTTGTCGTGTCCGAGATAGACGGACTTGGTGATGGCGATCATTGGGGCGACTTCGTCCACTTCGGCGATGTCATCGTCGCCGATGGTCGGCTGTCCGGGAATCGGATCGCCGTTTTCATCGGACGGGATACCAGAAGCCTCGGCGAGATTGACGAGGTCGCCGGCCACGTTGTCTTCGACGAACACGGTCGCGGAGGTGCTGGGGGCGATCCGTCCGAGATTGGCGGCGAACGGCGGGGAGATGGTGTTGTCCGTGACCATGACATTGTCGAGATAGGTGTCGCCGGTGTTCACGACGGTGAAGCAATAGGTGACCGGCGCGTTGTTGGTGTTGATGACCAGATCCGTACCGGGGCAGGACGCGCCGCCGTCGTGGCCGTAGTACACTGTTTTAAGCAGCTGCATGCCCGGACCGATGAGATCAACTTCGGCGGTGTCCTCATCTTCGACGGGCACTTGTTCGGGGAAGGGATCGCCGGTGGCGTCCGAGGGAACGCCGCTGGCATCGGCAAGGTTGGTCAAATCAATATTGATGCTCGACTCGACGAACACGGTGGCGGTGGCGCCGATGGCGAGCACCCCGATATTGGTTGAGAACGCAGGGCTGACGAGGTTGTCGGTGACGATGACGTTGCTGAGCACGGTGTCGCCGGTGTTGGTGACGACGAAGCAGTAGGTGACGGTTGTGTTGTTGGTGCCGGAGACGAAGTCCACGCCGGGGCAGGACGCGCCACCGTCGTGTCCGAGATAGACGGACTTCGCGATGGAGATGCTGGGTTCGATCTCGTCGACCGTAGCGGTGTCGTTGTCGGTCACTGGACCGGAGGCG
>Ga0209828_1003014_pt1 | contig 13290 bp, 3 predicted proteins | sample MaitaG_FD_187429 | JGI IMG/M metagenome (GOLD analysis project Ga0209828, IMG submission 187429) | Marine algal microbial communities from Maine, USA - Maine_Asex2 metaG (SPAdes) (version 2) | ecosystem: Host-associated > Algae > Red algae > Unclassified | place: Maine, USA | collected 2015-01-05 | reverse complement strand
TCGTTGATGATCGGGATGTTGGTGCATTTGCCGACGTTGAACGGCCCGCAAACGTAGGCCCAGGCCAGACAGGCGGCGGCGCAGGCGAGGGACTTGTCGCCGCCCGCTTTGCCGCCGGATTTTGCCTGCTCGCGTGCCGAACGCGCGCCGAGTGGAGTTAACCGGGTAACCGTGACCGGCACCGTCAAGGAACTCAACGGCGGCATCACGCCGATATTTTCGATCAGCGGGCTGATGTCGTAGTCGGGGCTGTTAGGAAACTGGAACGCGACGTTAATCGCATTGATCAACCCCTCGTTGCGGATCGTCATGTCGATTTGTTTGGACTGCCCGACGGCGCGCAAATCGTTGAGGTCGAGGATGCCGTTTTCGAGCACCAGCACCGGCACCGGCACCACGGTTTCGAAGGTGCTCTCGATGGTGATGCGGGTGCGGTCTTCGATGTCGATCTCCTCGACCACCCAGTTGTAGCTCACGGTCTCGCGTTGTAGGAACGCGAGTTCGGTGTTGAGTCGAGCGCTGTCGACAAAGATCACATCGCTGTAGGCTTGGTGTTTGTCGGCAGTGACGCGCAGTTGATAGTAGCCTTCGCGAACGTCCGTCAAGGTGGCGAAACCAGTGCTGTCCGAAACGGCGGTGGTGATTTCATTGCCGTTGAACGGATCGAGCAAACGGACGGTGGCGTTGGTCAGACGCGGCGCCCCATCGGCGAAGTAGAAAAACTCGTCGACCGTTTCCACCCGCAAGTCGCCAAGCGCGTCGGACACAGCGCGGAACGAGAACGGTACCGCGAGTTCGGGGGCAACGACGCCGGGCGCGTTGAGCAGCACGTAACCATTGAACTCACTGAGCGGGATTTCCTCCGGCGGGGTCAGCAACAATACGATGACCTTGGTCTCGCCGGGGTCGAGCGAGATTTGTGCTGGGCTGACGAGTGAGAGAAAGGTGGCCTCGGGCGGGATGATTACGTCGAGCGGTCCGGTGTTGGCGCCGCCTTCGTTGACCACGGTAAGTTCGACCGCACACTGACCGCCGCGCACCATGCCTTTGATCAGTTCGTTCGGGGTGGCGACCAGGTTGGCCATCAAGGCGGTGACATCGACCTCAAGCGTGACCGGCACGGCGAGCGATTCGGTGGCCTGTACATTGAGCACCAGTGTGACCTCGGGCGTGGATGCGTCGATCGCGCCGAGCGTGACGTCGAGCCCGATTTCAGAATTGGGCAGGAGGGTGGTGCTGCCGAGGACTGGGTCAAGCGTGAGATTTCCGGGCAGCGGTGTGGCCGTGGCGAGGGTCGCGGTGAGGCCGGTAAGCGGCACGTCACTGAGGTTGCGCAGGATGAAACTACGGGTAGTCGAGCCACCTTCGATGAGGGTGATCTCGGACTCGGCTGGCACAATCTCGAACCCAAACAAGGTAAAGGTCCTTTGCGCTTCGGGGTTGGTCACGCCCGGCTGCGAGGCCAGCGCGGTGTAAGCGCCGGCTTCGCTGGGCAGCGGCGTCCACTGGAGTTCGTAGTTGCCGAGGTTGTCGGTGAACGCGGCCAGCAGGCGTTCGGTGTCGCGCACTTGGATGCGGATGTTCACTTGTTCGAAGGTGGCGGGCGCGCCGGTCTCGGTCCGAACGGCGGCGCCGGAGAAGGTGATGGGCGTGCCGGCCGGGGCGGCGGTCACGTCGGCGTTGAGGGTAACGGTGTAGGCGGGATCGACCACGACTGGGAGTGCTGAGATCGACAGGTTGTTGCCTTCGAGCACTTCATCGACCGCGTTGGTCGCGTCGACCTCGACCACCAACCAGTAGTTGCCGGGAGTTTGCGGCAGGCGGACGGTGATGCTGCGCGTGAGTTCGGTGCCGGCGGGAAGGTCGGTATCGAGCAGCACTTGCGAGGCAAGAATGTCGTCGCCGATCACCGCATCGTCGGAGATGTAGATGCGTTGCACCATGGCGCCGACCGCATTGGTTTCGCCTTGGTTGAGCACGGTGAAGTCGACCGGGACGAAGGCTTCGGACACGGCGCTGGCGGGCAGGCTGAGTCCGGTGGCGACGAGGTCGGGGAGATTGATGTCGGTGACCACGAGCACCGCACTGTCGGGCGCGAGTCCGGCGGCGGCGGCGACAATGCTGACCGGTTGGTTGCCGTCGTTGACGCCGTCTTCGAGGGTGGTGATGGTGAACGGAACGGTGGTCTCGCCCGCCGGGATGGTCGCGGTTCCGGGCACGGTCGCCTCGGCGGGATTGTCCGAGGTGAGGCTGACCACCAGCGCCGCGGTGGGGTCGGTGTTGCGGGTGACAAAGCCGCTGATTTCAACGCCCTCGGCGGCGAGTTCGGCATTGAGGCTGAGTTGCAAGGCGGGCCCTTCGTCGTCGATGATTGTCAGGTCGAGCAGGATCGGCGAACCGACGTCTTCGCCGAGCGGACCGATCACTTGCACGATGATTTGCACCGGCTGGTCGCCGTCGAGAACCGCGTCGTCCACCGCCGCGACATTGAACACGGCTTGCGCCTGATTGGGTAGGATGAACACGGTCGCCGGCACGTTGGCCACGTCCGGACGGGTGCTAGTGAGGGCCACTTCAATGCGGCTGTCATTGATCGGCGTGCGCGTGAGCGTCACCGGGATCGCAGTCGCTCCGTCACCCTCGGACGCGGTCAGACGTTGCGGCGTCGCAGTGACTGCAGGCGTGTCGTTGTCGATCACCGTGAAACTGAGAATGCCTTCGCGTGCGCCGCTGGCGGTGGCGGAGAGCGCGACGGTCTCGTCGGGTTCGAACTGGCCGTCGTCGATGGCGAGCACTTGGAAGTCCACTTTGGCGGCGTTGGCCGGAATCGTCACCGAGGCGGGCACCAGCAGTTCGGCGGGGGAGGCAACCAGAAGCACGGTCAGCAGGGTCGCTGACGGCACGCTGCGGCTGACGGTGGCCAGCACGCTTTCGCCTTCGGTGAGCGTGGTGTTGGTGGCGGTGATGATCAGCACCGGGATGTCGGCGTCGGTCGCGGTGAGCTGGATTGCGTCGCCGTTGGTATTGTCGGCGCTGGCGCTGAGGGTCACCGTTTGGTCGCCGTCGTTCAGGTTGTCGGCCACTGCGGATAAGAAGACGGCGGTGCGGGCCTGGCCGGCGGGGATGGTGGCGATGCTGGGTCCACTGAACTCGCTGCTGTCGTCGAACGCGAGCGCGACGGTGAGCGCGGCAGCGAGGTCCCCGTTGCGTTCGATGGTGACGCGTAACTGCGGTCCGCCTTCTTCGGTGCTGTTGAGAACGGCACCGAGTGTCAGCGATGCCGGGATGTTGATCGGGGTGGCGGCGGTGGCCCTGTTGTTGGTTTCGTTGGCCTCGTTGATGTCGTTGCCGGGATCCAATTCGAGACGCAGGGTGATGTCGCCGCTAAGGCCGAGTTCGGGGATTAGCACTTGGGTCTGCACATTGGTGGCCTCACCGGGAGCAAGGGCGGGGCGGCTGACCGGGAAGGTCACGGCGGAGCCGTCGGCGCGTTCGAGCAGAACGCGGTCGGTGCCGGCCGGGATGTTGGTGCTGCTGAGGTTGCTGAGATTATAAAAGATGCCGAGCGCGGTGCCGGGTTCGACGCTGGTGGCGAGCGCGGTGATCCCGGTGGTTGAGAGGTCGGGTAGGGCGGGGTTGTTGATCGTCTCTTCGAACGCGACCGTGTTGTTCGTCTCGTCGGACTCGACGATCTCGTTGGCGTCGTCCGTGCTCAGAATCAGGAAGTAATCACCGTCGGGCAGGGTGCCGGGGGCGGGAAGATCTACGACAGTCGTCAGCGTGGCGGATTCGCCTGCGGCCAATCCGAAGCCGATGGTTTGCGACATGATCCCGAAGAGCTGCGTGTCACCGTCGTCAATGACCGAGTCGGTCGAGAGCCAGAGCGCGTCTTGCCACGATTCGGTGGACAGCACGTTGCCATTGCCGATGTTGGTTGCCGTCAGGCTGACGGTGATCGTGTCGCCGAACGTGAACGGGCCGGCTGGTACGACGGGGTTGACCACGGCGAGGTCGGGCAGGTCCTGGCCGAAGCTGTAGGTGAAGGTGTCGTCGGCTTCGCCGTTGCTGCTGTTGCCGTTTTGGTCCATCGCATTGCGCGCTTGGTCGAGCGCGTTGGGTCCGATGGTGACGGTGTATTGGCCGGGGGTGTTCTGCAAGGGGAAGGACAGTTCGAACACGTTGGAGGACAGCCGCGACACGGTGACGCTGACCTCGGCGATGGCGCCTTCGGGTCCGACCACGGACGCGTCGCCGCGGTTGAACCTGTCCATCTCGCTGTCGAAGGTGACGATCAGCGGCAGGGGGCCGGGAGCGCTTTCGGCGATCGACACCACCTGCGGTCCGACGCTGTCGAGCTTTACCACGGTCTCGAACGGGAAGATCATGTCGTTGCCGGTGACGTCGAGGATGTCGGGGCCAATGGTGATCGGCAGGTCGCCGTTGGTGGTGATTGGCGGAGCGATGACCACGTCGAAACGGCCGTTGCCGAGTGCGGTGACGCTTTGCACCGTTGAGGTGCCCGGCAGGGTGATGTCGGCGGCGGTGAAACTGGCGTCGTCCATGAATTCGGAGAAGCGGACCTCGAACCCGCCGAGCGGATCGTTGATGTAGCCATTGACCACGGTGCTGTCGGGAATGAACCTCACGACGGTGGGCGTTCCCGTGTCGACCAGCAAGGTGATCAAGGCCTGTTGGAGGCCGGTGTCATTGCCGGCGATGTCGGCGACACCATCGATGGCCAAGGTGTAAACGCCGGTGGAAACCAAGGGCGGATTGAGGTCCAGCCTGGTCGAGGTCGCCCGGCGAAAAAAGGTTGAGGGAAGGGTGGTGACGCCGTCTAAAGTGAACGAGAAATCGCCGATCGGAATCGTGGCGCGGTCGACGGGTTCGGAGTAGCTGACTACGCGGGTCGCCCAGGGGGCGGCTGCGGTCGTCGAACCGAAATCGATGGTGGGCGCAAGGGTGTCGATGGTCAGTGCAAGTTGGTTGCTGGCGGCATTGCCGACCCCGGGTACGAAACTGGCAGTGACCACATGGACGCCGTCGGTGAGGCTGGGCAGTTGCACCGGCATCACACCCGGGTTGTTGGTCGTCACCGAGAGCAGGACGCCATCGACGAATATCTGCAAAATGCCGGGTTTGTTGACCTCGATGTCAACCAGCGGCGCGTCGATGTTGGTCAGTTCGTCATCGTCGAACGCCCCGGTGTCCTGCACGCTCGGCAAATCGATTTCGACCACGGTCGGAAGTATGCCCTTGGCCACGCCGATCGGCACCGACTCCGGGTACAGTTGTTCACCGGCGATATCGAGCAAGTTGGGTCCGTCGAAGGTGATCAGGAACTGCCCTTGAAGCGCCGGCGCGGCCGGATCGAGCAAGAGGGTCGCGACCTGGTTGCTCGCGTCGAACGAGACGCCGGTGATCACCGCGCTCAAGTCGGTGTCGTCGGCCGTGCCGGCAATTTGGTCGGGTCCGGCATCGGTGAGCGTGTAGTGGCTGAGGTTGTTGACGCTGACCGGGTCCATGCCGGCGGGCGCGTGGAACTCAACGCGAATCAGCGCGGGATCGAGCACCAGATCGATGATCGATGGCGCGTCGAAGTCGACTCGGCCTTCATCAATAAAACTGGCCGGCGGGTTCAGCGAGCCGTTGCCGCCGATGTAGCCACCGAAGCTTTGGGTGAGGCTGTCGCCGACAAAGGTCAGGCCCTGTCCGTCGCGAACGCCGATAAAGCCGCGATTGATGTGCTGGGCGCCGGTGATGGTGGTGGCCTGCTCGATGCGTATGCTGCCTTCGTTGACGAGGGTGACATTCATCTGTCGGGGGTCGCCACCGGGGAGCGATTCGATCCGTCCGGCCGCGGTATTAAACAAGGTCCCGTCGTTCAGAATGGTGAAGTAAGCGCCGCGGTTGCTGAAGTCATTGCTCACCGTTTCCAGAACGAGGGTGCCTGCATTCAAAATAGAATTGGTGGAGGTCAATTCCGCGCGACCGAACGTGGTACTACCTTCAATGATCACCGTGGCGTTTTCCGGGATATCGGAGAGCAGCGTACTGCTGGGTCGAACCGCGCGCACCGTGATCGGGTCGGGCGACTCGGCCAGCGTGATGGTGCTGTCGTAAATTTCCACCGCGTCGGACACGGTCCCGCCGAGGAAGGTGAAGTCGGCGTCTTGAACCCGCAAGGTCCCGTCGAGCGTGACCGTTCCGGCCTGCTGGACATAGGCGTCGAACACTTGAAATAAAGTGCCGGTCTCGACGGCCAAGGTGCCTTGGTTGAGTAGCTCACCGTAAAATAAGCGGTTGTCCCCGAACCCGGTCAACACCTCCAAGGTGCCACCCGGCAGGTTCACGAACCCGCCGTTGGCGCGGATGCGCACGCCGCGGTCGCCAAAGTCGTTCGCGGAGTTGTCCATGCGCACCGTCCCCGCGTTGGCCACCATTTGCGTCGCGATCAGTTCGACGCGGCCGTTGCTGGTGTTGCCGTCGAGCCACAGAGTGGTACCGGCGCCGATGTCGTTGATCAGCGTGTTTTGGGTTGCGACGATGCGCAGGGTTTGCGGATCACCGGTGGGCGACACCGCGACATCGAGCATGCTGTTGAAAAATTTCAGGTCGTCACCGACCACCGTGCCGCCGTTGGAGATAAAGGTGCCGACGAAACTGGTTCCGCTGCCGTCCTCGGCGACGACGAGTCCTTCGTTGACCAGTTCACCGACCAGCCGGCGGGCATCGCCCTCGCCAACAAAGATGAGGATGGTTCCGCGGTTCAAGAACGGGCCGCTGCTCATGTCGAGGGTCACACCCCGGTCGGCAAAGTCGTTCGAGGTGGTGGTCATGACGATGGTGCCGTCGTTGAACGCGCCCGGCAAGGTGTTCAGTTCGGCGCGGCCAAACACCAATCGGTCGCCCTCGACTTGGATGGTCACGTCCGGGGCCGCGTTTTTTACCAGTTCGGTCGCGGTGCCGCTGGCAAACACCGTTTGCGTCCCGGGCACGGTTGCGTCGATGCAGATCTGATTGTTGACGTTGCGCAGCACCCCGTTGATGTCGCCGTCGCGGTAGGTGAACAAGTCGCCTTGCACACGCAGTTCGCCGTCGAGCGAAAGCGTGCCGCCATCAAGTACAAAACCGGTCTCGTCGGGGTAGACATTGAAGATCACGTTGGAGGCCACAAGAATGTCGCCTTGATTCTCGAACGGACCACGGAAGGCGCGGGATTCGGGCAGGGTGCCACGCACGTCGATCACGCCCACGTTGACGAACACGCCGGTGTTCATGTTGAGTTCGGCGCCGCGCACGGCCGCGTCGTCAGCAAGGGTGTCAAGCACCACCCGACCCTCGTTCAAGGTGGGTCCGTCAACCCGTAGCGTGGCCCGGCCATTGGTCCGTTCGCCCTGAACCAATAAGGTGTATCCCGGCGGGATGTCGCCAATCAGGACGTTGGCGGTGCCGCGCAGGTCGAGGCTGGTCGGCGAACTCGGCGCCTCGGTGAGTTCGATGGTGCTGCTGACAAATAGAAGGTCGCCGTCATAGGTGCCGCCGGCGCCGGTGAGGTCGCCGTCGAAGGTGGTGGTAACGCCCGGACTGGAGATGCGGCCCTCGTTGACCAGCGGTCCGCGGATCCTGCGGCTGTCGCCTTCGCCCAGCGCGCTTTCGATCAACCCGGTTGTGGCGTTGGTCAGTGTCCCGCCAACATTGCTGATAAAGATATCCGCCCCGCGGTCTGCGGCGTCGTTCGAGGTGGTTTCAAGATGGATAATCCCGCGGTTGACCACGCCCTCGGACACATAGAGCGTCGCGTTTCCATAGGTTCTGTTGCCATCGACAACGATCCGGGCGCTGGTCGATTCGTTGCCATTGAAGCCGCAGAAACCGGCGCAGTGCAGCGTGCCGCTGTCGGTCACATCCGGTCCGATAAAGATGTCCGAGTTGATTGCCGACACCTTGTTGCTGCCGGTGATGCTGCCACCCAGCCAAGCGATGCTACCGCCGTTGAGTTCGAACGGACCCTCGGCGTTGAGCACGCCGTTTGAATGGACAAAGTCATCCAAAATAAATCCGATCGGTGGGCCAATCGGTGGACCGACGATGATGCCTTTGTCGCCACCGGCCGCATCGCGTTCGAGGATTTCGGGAGTAAATGGCGGAAACCAATCGAGGGTGATCCCGGGTTCGACGGTGATGGTGCCCTCGTTTACGACCACACCAAGCACCACGCGCGGGTCACCGAGTCCGCTACGGGCGATCACGCTAGCGCCTGGTAAATTCCGGAAGATGCCGAAATCCAGCGAGATCGTCGCGCCGCGGTCGGCGGCGTCGTTGCCCGAGGTGGTCAATTCGATCGTGCCTTCGTTGTCGAGAAAATCGATCACTTGGAGTTCGGCGCGGCCGTTGGTTCGGTTGCCTTCGACGATCAAGGTTTCGCGGTTGACCAACGAGGAAACCGCGGGGGGAATCCCCCGGTAGCGAACCGTCAAGTCGCCGGTGACATCGAGGATGACGTCATCACCAAAACCAGGAACGGTGTCGCTGTCCCAGTTTGCCGCGTCCAACCAAGTGACGCCGTCGCCGCCGCCGTCCCAGGTGATGGTCGCGGCTTGCGCCGACGATATGCTGACAATCCAGATGACTGCCGAAAGAATAGAACCTAACCAAGGCGTGTTTTTCATAAAATCCCGTCCAAAAAAATTGAACTCAACTTGCCGGATACACCCCGAATCACGCAAGCCCCCTAATCTTTAAGTTTCACAAATTTGTGCCAAAAGTTGTGCACGATGACTGATCGGTAATGCAGAGACTAGTGTTGACGCGTTCGCGCGACTGGATCGGATGTTTTGCAAATCGCGGTTGCAAGTTCGGCGAACTGTGGCAAGCGTCCGGCAGACATGAACAGCGACAATGACCAGCACGAAAATCCGGCCATGAACTATATTTCCACGCGGGGTGAAACCGCGCCCATGGGATTTCAAGACGCGGTTCTCACCGGCCTCGCGCCGGACGGCGGCTTGCTCGTTCCAGAGAGAATACCAGACGTTCGCGACCGCTTGGAAGCCTGGGCCGATTTGTCGTATCAGGACTTGAGCTTCGAGGTGCTGCGTCTGTTCACCGACTTCGAGGACGACGACCTGCGCGGCATCATCGAACGCGCTTATGCCACGTTCCGCGTGCCCGAAATCGCGCCGGTGGTCGAAGCGGGTCCGGTGCGCATTCTCGAACTGTTCCACGGGCCGACGCTCGCGTTCAAGGACATGGCGATGCAGATTCTCGCCAACGTGTTCGAAGTGGTCCTAGCCAAGCGCGACGCGCGGCTCAACATTCTCGGCAGTACCAGTGGCGACACCGGCAGCGCCGCCATCCATGGCGTTCGTGGCAAAGAACGCATCAACATTTTCATGATGCATCCCGATGGCCGAACCAGTCCGTTGCAAGCCTTGCAGATGACCTCGGTGCTCGACGCGAACGTGCACAACATGGCGGTCGACGGCACCTTCGACGATTGTCAGGGCATCATGAAAAGCATCTTCCGTGATGTGTCGTTCAAGGAGCAATATAGCCTCGGCGCGGTGAACTCGGTCAACTGGTGCCGCGTGCTCGCGCAAATCATCTACTACTTTTACGCCGGCCTGAAAGTGCAACGCGAGACCGGCGCAAAACGGGTTCGCTTCGCCGTACCGACCGGCAACTTCGGCAACATTCTCGCCGGGTTCTACGCCGCGCAGATGGGCCTGCCCGTTGGTAAACTCATTCTCGCCACCAACGAGAACGACATCCTCAGCCGGTTCTTCAAGTCGCGCGACTACAGCCGCGCCGGCGTGGTCGCCACGCTGAGTCCGAGCATGGACATTCAAGCCGCCAGCAACTTCGAACGTTACCTCTACTACCGTCTCGACCGCGACGCCGCCAAGGTCGCTACGGTCATGCGCGCCACCGAAGCCGGCGAAGAATTCGACGCCGGTCTCGATCCCTATGCCCCGCATCACGCCGACGTGTTGTTCACCGCCGGGTCCGGCGATACCGCCGCCACCCTGCACCGCATCCGCGAATGGAAATTCTACTACGACTACGTGCTCGACCCGCACACCGCCGTCGGCGTCCACGTCGGCATGCAGCATCTGAACCACGACGAACCCATGATCTGCCTCGCCACCGCGCACCCCGCCAAGTTCCCGTCCGCGATTGAAGACGCGATCGGCGAAGCCGCCGTGCACCCCGTTCTCGACGCGCTCAAAGGCGGCAAAACCCGCTGCGTCAAACTCGGCAACGACGAGTCGGCGGTGCGCAAGATTATCGAACAAACGGTCGGTTGAGGTTCGTCGCCCGAAGGTAACGCGCCCAAAGGTAACGCCGCCCAAAGGTTACGCCGTCCAAATGTAACGCGCCCAAAGGTAGCGCCGCCCAAAGTAACGCCGCCCAAAGGTAAACGCCGCCCCGAAGGTAGCGCCGCCTTCTTTGGCGGTGTAGGTACGCCGGCTTCTAGCCGGCAGTCAGTCTCAACCTCCCGTCATCATCCGCACATCCAAAACGTTCAAAATCGTTTTGCCGAATCCGACGTGGCTTCCTACACTCATCCATGCGCTTAAGATCCCTCCTCGTCCTTCTCTCGCTCCTATTTTGCCTTCACTGTTCCGCCGCCGCCGAACCAAAGCAGAACGTGTTGTTCCTCATCTCCGACGACCTCAAAGCCAGCGTGCTCGGTTGCTACGGCGACAAACTCGGCAAGTCACCCCACCTCGACAAACTCGCCGGCGACGGGATGATCTTCGAACGCGCCTACTGCCAAGGACTCGCCTGCGCGCCCTCGCGGCGTTCGTTTATGTTCAGCCGCTACCTCGACGACAAGGCGCCCGCCGACCATCCCAGCGTCGCCGAACACTTCAAAAACAACGGCTACAACAGCACGCGCGTCGGCAAAATCTACCACATGCGTGTGCCCGGCGATATCATCGCCGGCACCGACGGGGTCGACCACGCGGCGTCGTGGACCCAAAAATTTAACTGTCAGGGCGACGAAGCGCACACGCCCGGCCTGTACTCGCTGTACAACAAAAACATCGTCACCCGCGCGCCCGAGAACCGGCAATCCACCCGCGACCCGCACCGCATGTTCGTCTCGGTGGTATCCGACGGCGACGGCAGCGAACAGCCGGATCACAAGGCCGCGACCAAGGCCAACGAACTGCTCGCGGGCTTCAAACAATCCGACACGCCGTTCTTTCTCGCGGTCGGTTTTGTGCGGCCGCATTACCCGATGGTGCAGCCGAAGGCGTACTTCGACCCGTTCCCGATCGGCAAGATTCCGCTGCCCGAAGTCGCCGAGAACGACCACGCGGATATTCCGGGTCCGGGGATTTCGCGCAGCAATTCCAAGAACGTCGGCATCGATCAATTTCCGGACAACATCAAAGGCATGTGGTCGGCTTACTACGCCTCGGTGATGTTTATGGACGAGCAAGTGGGCCGGGTTCTGGGGCAGCTCGACGCGCTGGGCTTGCGCGAGTCCACCACCGTGGTGTTCACAAGCGATCACGGCTATCACCTCGGCGAACATCACATGTGGCAGAAGAGCAACTTGCATGAAGAGGTGACCCGCGTTCCCTTGATCATCGACGCGCCAGGAAAGGAGCCGGGTCGGAGCTTCGCCGTGTGCGAACTGGTCGATCTCTATCCGACCTTCACCGAACTCGCCGGGCTGCCGCTGCCCGAGGCGGTTCAAGGACAGAGCTTGGTTCCAGTCCTCGACGACCCCGCCGCAGTGATTAAGTCCGGCGCGATTTCCGGTGGTGGCAAGAACCTCAGTTTCCGCAGCCCGGACTGGGCGTACATGCGGTATGGCAAAGACGGCAAAGACGGAGAGGAACTCTATGATATGAATGCTGATCCGCAGCAATTTACCAATCTCGCCTCGGTCGACACCGCGAATAAACAACTGCAAAAAATGAGAGCGAAATTGACCAAGGCGCTGGCGCGTTAATCAGGCTGCATTTTTGCGCCTTTTACCGTGCATATATGCGATAAACTATTTTTCGGAACCCTTTGGTGTATAAGGGCTAGCAGCGGTAGAATAGGGCATTCCAGATTGGAGAATCCCCTATGAAAACATTCCACAAAACCATCATCGCACTCAACTTGGTGTTCGCCATTGTCATGGCCCTGTTCGCGGTTTCGCTGTTTGATCAACGTGAGATTTTTAAAGAACGAATTCTCACACTCGAAGGACATGCGAAAACCATGTCTACGACCCTGGAATGGGGGGAGTTCGGAGTACATGACGACCAGACCCGCCCGGAGAGATTCGGTGCTTGGTCGGTGGAAGATATGGCTGAAGCCGAACGGATGCGCGACCGAATCCAGCAGTACGATCGGATGCACATTGGTCTGACCCAACTCGAACAAGTCGCCGCCGACCGGTTCGCCACCATGATCGCCAATAAAAAAGGTTGGGATGCGACCGAGGGCGAACTCGGTGAAACCGACGCCGAACTCGCGGCCACGCGCGTAGCCTTAGAGGCCTTGCAGAACCAATACCAGGCCGCACTTGCCGCACATGCCGACACCAAAGACGACCTGTCAGAAGCCAAGCGTGGCATCCTCGCTTTGCAAGGCGAGCTGATCAACCGTGATCAACAAATCGCCGAACGCGACGACCAACTCGCGGCGCATATGGTGAGCCTCGCCCAACGCGACTTGGAACTCGAAGCCTGCAACCAAGAGTGGCAGCACGAGGTCGAACAACGGATTATTTGCTGCTCCGAGAAGCCCGTTCCGAGTGATTCTCTGGAAGGCAAAGTGGTCGCGATGGATCAGGAGATGAACTTCGTCGTCGTCAATGTCGGTGTCGAGGAACGGATTAAACAACACGGCACGGCCTTGATCCATCGCAACGGTGAACTGGTCGGGAAAATCGCCATCAGCCGGGTCGGCAACGACAACAGTATCGGCCAGATCCTCAATGATTGGACCACCCCGAACATGACGATCCAGGCCGGCGACGAAGTGCTGTTCTAAGCGTTGAATATAGAAGATTGAAGACGGAAGGCGGCGCAGATTAAAGCGCCGCCTTTCACGTGTTTGGCCGAAGGCCGTCGAAATGCTAAGCGACGTTCTATGCAGATCCGCTCCGAACAAGCCGGCGACATCGACGCCATCCATGCCGTGCATGCCGCCTCCTTTCCGAGTGACGGGGAGGCCCGCCTGGTAGATGCCCTGCGCGCGGCAAATCGCCTGTCCATCTCGCTGGTTGGATTGCTGGAGGGTGAGGTCATCGGCCATGTCGCCTTCAGTCCGGTG
>Ga0209828_1003013_pt1 | contig 13294 bp, 7 predicted proteins | sample MaitaG_FD_187429 | JGI IMG/M metagenome (GOLD analysis project Ga0209828, IMG submission 187429) | Marine algal microbial communities from Maine, USA - Maine_Asex2 metaG (SPAdes) (version 2) | ecosystem: Host-associated > Algae > Red algae > Unclassified | place: Maine, USA | collected 2015-01-05 | reverse complement strand
TGCATTCTATTGTTAAAAAACTCAATTCAAATAAACCACCTCAATCTCAATATCGGTATTTCTACCCTTATCATCAGTACATGAAATTTTAATGTTGCCTCTTTTAGGATTGAAAAACAGTTGCTCATTGGCTGCTGTAGTTGCATAAAACTTATTGTTAATAAACCAATGCACTTCACTAACATCATTATTTGCATTGCAGGCCAACATCAGCTCATCACTTTCATTGGTTTGTAAAATGTATTCTAAGCCATTAACTGGTGAAGTAATAAAGGGTGCATTCTTTTTAAACACTCTTTCGCAATCAGGATTATGAGGTGGTATGGTAGTGTAAGGAATGTAATTCTCGTCATAATAAGCCAACAACTCTGGTGGGTGATTTGGATACAATTTTTTATCGCAAGTACCAGGTTTAATGCAAGCTGTGCAATGCGAATGTGTTTCTGCTTCATCAACCCAAACATATTGTTGATGGCTGCACCTTTCATTACTCGAAATCATAGGAATGTAAGTAGCAATAATTTTGTTTGCACAGGTTTTAGCGGGAACCATGCCAGTTTCAGAACAAACTGTACGGTGCTTTAAGCTAGCTGGCGCATTTACCCAACCGCCTTTAGCTAAAGGATCTATCACACTAAAAAGTTGAAACAAGAGTGGGGTAGCAATATCCGCTCCCGTAAGTTCTGGCGTGCCTTTGCCATTAAAGTTACCTACCCAAACACCAATCGTGTAATCGGCATTGTAGCCAATACTCCAAGCATCACGTCTTCCATATGAGGTTCCCGTTTTCCAAGCAATTGCAGGTACATGTGGGTTGGCGGCATAGACATTAGGCAAATCGGGGCGCTGCAGCTTGGTTAATATTTTGGTAACCATAAAATTGGCCGATTCATCTATTACAGAAATTGATAGATTAACGGTGTCTTGCTTCAACCATTTTAAATAATTTAAATTTCCATGGTTGGCAAAGCTTGAATAAAGTGTTGTTAACTCTTCTAGCGAAACACCACATCCTCCCAATGCCAATGACAGTCCCAATTTTTGCTTGTCCTTTTCAATTTGCTTGAAACCGCTTTTACTTAAAAGATTGATAAAATTCTTAGTACCCACTTCACCAAGCATTTTTACTGCAGGCACGTTTAATGAATTCGCCAAAGCGCGTTCAATGGTCACCTTGCCGTGATAGGTTTTATCAAAATTTACTGGGCTGTAACCTGCGTAATTTACGGGCACATCCGTAAGGGTAGACATTGGTGTAGCCAATCCTTTTTCAAAAGCCATTCCATAAATGAGTGGTTTTAAAGTACTTCCTGGCGCTCGCACGGCTTGTATTCCATCTACTTGACCGCTGCTTAGGTTGTTATAAAAATCTGCAGAACCCAAATAAGAAACTACTTGGTTGGTTTTATTGCTAATAACTAAAACTGCAGCGTTGGTAATATTTTGATTATACAATCGAGATACATATTTTTTGGTAATCTTCTCAGCATTCAATTGGTCTTCAATATTTAAGTTGGTTTGTATGGTGTTGAGGTGTGGGTATTGCTGTAACATTCTGTAGCAAAAATGAGGGGCTAGTTTTGGTGCATCTCTTCTGTAGGCTTGCAAAGGTTCGGCAATGGCATCATTAATATCTGTGGTATCAAACAGGCGATCTTCTTTAAAAACATTGAGCCAATAATTTCTTTGTTCGGCTACATAATCGTTATTCCTTGGCCCAAGTTTAAATGAGTTTGGTCTATTGGGTATAATAGATAAAGCGGTTATTTCTGCAATGCTTAAATGATTGGGTGCTTTATCAAAGTACAAAACGGAAGCTGATTTTACTCCTTCAATATTGCTACCATATGGTACAAGGTTCAAATAGAGTTGTAAAATTTCCATTTTAGAATACTTCATTTCTAATTGGATTGCCCTAAGCATTTCAATAACCTTACTACCATATGTTCTTGGGCGTGGCTCAAGTAACCTAACAACTTGCATGGTAATAGTAGAGGCCCCTGAAGTTCGTTTTTGTTTAACCGTATTTTTAACTAATGCACGGGCAATTGCAATTGGGTTTACGCCAAAGTGGTATTTAAAGAATCTATCTTCTTTATGGATAATGGCTTTTTTCAATTCTGGTGAAATTTCTTCTAACTCAGTTTTCATGCGCCACTTATCATCACTGGTTAAGTAAGCATGAAGAATGGTGCCATTTGATGAGGTTACAATTTTAGAATATTCAACATCAACTTTAAAAGGAAAAACCTTGTTTAGCAACATAACTTGCAAGCAAAATATTAATATTGCCGCCACCACTATGCCTAGCGCTTGTATGGTAAAAAGCTTATTGATGTTGCTAATCTTCAATTAATATGTTTTGCCTTTCCAATAAATATTAAAATCGCTGCCGCCAGTTCGGTAAACTATCACATCACCAAAAACATCAAAACTATCCGAAATATTTTTGCTAATGTTTACTTGCTCTCCGTGATAAAGTGCTTTTAATCGTCCTTCAATATCAATAAACACCACTACATTTTGATCGGCTTTATATAAATCAGGTATGTAGGTTGCTAGCTCATATTTTTTTCCTTTGTAAACCGTGCCAAATGTTCGATCAAATGTTTTGTAAATCAATAATTCATCTACCATTTCGAATGTTTTCGGACGCTCATAGAGTATCGTAAAAGTTGTATCACTATCTAGATAAATCCATTCTTCATTGTCTAAAAAGTAGTTTAAAAAACCATCACCTACGTAATAACCTTTTGCTTGATTTTGCTGCACAGTTTCAGGGTAATCCATACCAGCCAGAAATATTTTTAAATCATTGAATTCATCAATGTAGGCTACAATATTTTTTGCGACCTTGAAGTTGAGTGGCGGGTAAGCTTCTAATTCAAAAGATTCACCATCAACAAAACAATTGAACGATTCATATCTATTAACATAAGCAACCAAGTTATTGGCCAGTTTCCACTTTTTTACCTCAACATTCTCTAATTCAATTTCGCGATCATTGTAATGTACTTTAAAAGCATCATCTCTATCAATATAGGCCAACAAACCATCATCAAACTTAGTATTGGCTCCAGCAAAGCTGTTAATCATTTGTTTTCTACCATCTTTTATAATTACCCCTGCGGCACCATCATTATAATACAAAAAGTTATTGCTTACACCCCAAATTGAGGGTGGAGTGGTAAAAAGGGTTTGCACCTTGCCATTGTAATAGTATCTAAACTCACCTTTCACATCTATGTAAGCTACAAAGTTGTTGCCCACTTGGTATTCTTCAACCAATTGATGTTCTAATTTGCTAATGCGACCATTGTCAAAAACATAAAAATCATTATACTGGTCTACCCATACAGCAATACCCTGCGAAAAAGCCGAAATGCTTAACAAAACCGAAACAACTATGATGATTATACTTTTCATATTTACAATAGAAATCAAAAACTATTCCTTTATTAATTTAATTCCAAAATGGCGTAAATAAAATAAAGTTATTTTTTTGTTTGACGAAAAAGAAAATGTAAGCATAGCCATTGTTATTGGTTATATTTTTTGATGAAGTTTAACGAAAAAAACAAGTTTTATACGGATATTTTGGGGTTAAATTAATATCATTTATCAGAGATGGTTACTTTGCCACCTCCATGGTATGAGTGGTACTCGCCATTATACATGGCATCTGCACTTACAGGCCCTTGTACAAACTCACCTTTACTTACTGCGCGTACCATATAATAGAACTTTCGTTGTTGCTTACTTGCATAAGTAAAAATGTGAATTCTATCATCTCTAATGTCTACATGATCGGGGCTTGACTGGTTTTTAATCCATTTAACATTAGGCAATTCATTTAGTCGGCTATTTTCAATTTCAAAACCTGCAGGCAAAATATCAGAAATAACAATGTTCTCTAGCTGATCTGCCATGCCTACTAAAGTTATTTCTACAACTACCAAGTCGTTAATCTTAATCTTTTTAGGATTTATTTTATCTCCATCTCTATCATACATGGTTCGTCTAACCTTTAAAAACTTGTCTTCTTCTGTATATGAATTGTCATTGGATAAGCCTTCCAAATCCCAGAAGTAATAGATTTTTCCGTCTCCATTGGTTTTAATTTCAACTTCATTGCTTCCTATTGAGGCATAATCAAACTCAACAGTTTCTTTATTAAAGTCTCCAATCTTTTTACCGTTGGCATAAATTTCGGCAGTAGCGGTGCTTCTGTTTGATGCTTTTGCGATTTTACCAAATGCTAGCAATGCAAAAATTCGCTCTTGCGTACTCATGTATCTGCGCGATTTCATTTCTTTCGAAATTATTCTTGCCAATTCAGGTATTTGTGGGTTGTTTTCATCTACTTCAACCAAAGTATTTAATACGATACCCATATCACGTAACCAACTGTAAAAGCTACCACCCAAAGATGTATTGGATATTTCTCCGATAAATTCTGAAGGCAATAACGCTTTGTATTTATTTTCATCACCAGCTAACTTGTAAGCAGCCGCTAACAAATATTTAGCATCTAAACTTAACATGTTGCTATTGGCTTTGTAATAGTTCATGGTAGAAATATCGGCCTTATCCATTAAAGCCAGCACATATAAAGAGTAGGCCACTTCTTTTGGCGCAATTTCTCTTTTTTGATTGCTGTTATAGTAATACATTACCTTTTCGCGATTGCGTAAGCGCTTTTTTAAATAACCACTCATTTGTTTAAGCAAACGGTCATCTACATCAAAGCCAGCTTTTTTAGCTTCATACAAAAAGTGCAATGAATAAACGGTACCCCACCAACTTGCGTAACCGCCTCTTGGCCAATAAGCCAGCGAGCCATCACTCATTTGCATGGTTTTAATTTTTTGTATGGCTACTCTAACATTGTAGTTCGGATTAGGATCATACTCATGGTCTTTCAATACTTGCTTTGATAACTCAGAGAAGTAAAGTTGGGGGAAAGCTGCTGAAACAGTTTGTTCTAAACAACCGTGCGGGTAGCGAACCAAATACTCAAGGTGTTGCGAAAACTCTACCATTGGAGAATTGGCTATAACGAGTTTGCCATCTACGCTGCTAGGAATAAAATTGCTAGCCAAATCAACTGTTTTGTTTTCGCCACCATTAATGGCATCACCATCACTTTTCTTTTGTAAAGATGTTGCTGGCCTAACAGGCATTTGAATATTTTGCTTAAACGTTTCACCTAATGCGTTTACCTTAACATTTACGCTAGCCACATCAATTTGCGAGAGGGTATAGGCTTTAAATTCAATTTGCTGTTCTTTATTTGCTGGTATGGTTACACTTTTTGATGAACCACCAACTAACACCATTGGAGGTGTTACTGAAATGGTAGCGTTTCCTTGGGCAGCTGTGCCAGTGGTATTGGAAATTGTTACTGGTATTTTTACCGTATCACCAGGACTTAAAAAGCGTGGCAATGCTGTGCTTAAAACTACAGGATCTGCAACAGTCATAGGTTGCTCAACTGCAGCAAATTTTTGGTTGTTGTAACCAACCGCCATTATTCTTAATTCGCCCGAATATTCAGGTATGTCAATTTCAAATTCTGCAAGACCATTACCGCCTGTTTCAATAATGCCCGACCAAAATGAAACTAACTTAACTCTTTTACCTGCTAAAGGATTAACTCTTTTTTCTAAATCATAGTCACCACCGCCACCACCGCTCAGCAAACTGTTGTCGGTAATTTCAGGGAAAAGAAATGGGTAAATGTCATACGAGCCAACTTGCAAGGCTCTTGATGCATAAAAGTGTGCAAAAGGATCGGGTGATACATAGTTTTTTATTTGCAATACGCCTTCATCCACCACTGCTACGGTAACTTCCGTAAAAGGATCGGTTTCAATTTTTATTGTTTGCTTGGTTTGCGAACGCGATTTTTCGACCGCTTCAACATCTAAAGAAAGGGAGCGATTAGGGTCTTCTACTTTTGCCGGGGCAAAACCATGTGCTACGAACAAAGGCATTTCGCTGTCGTCCATAGGTCTAATTAAAGTAGCCGATACAAAAATGTTTGGTACAAATTCTCCGCTGGCCACAAATGATACTTCAGCGGTTTTCTTATCGGTATTAATGTAGTAATTGTCAATTACTTTGTCTCTTTCAACTGTTACCAAAAGCTTGCCTGCAAAAGGAGTTCGAATTAAAGCGGTTACCGTTTCGCCAACTTTATATGATTCTTTGTCAAAATCAATTTCAACATTTCCTTCTCTGCTTACTTCAAAACTGCTGTATTCGGTGCTTCCCCAGCCGTATGAACTAAAGCCTCTTGTTACATAATGATTGGTGCCTGGTATGCCAATGCGTACCTCATATCTACCAGATAAATCGGCTGTATAATAAAATTGATTGTTGTCGCTTTTAATTGTTACATCTTTCGATAACACGACTTTGTCATAAGGTTGACTGTAGTAGGTGTAAGTGCCTCTGCGACTTTTTTCCAACACCGTTCTGTATTCTTTTTTGATAACTGTTAGCTTCACTTTATCACCTTGTTGTAGCCTCCCTTCTTTATCAACTACTGTGTAAGGGATTTTTATTGGTGTGCCCACTTTTGTGTAGTAATCGAAATTACCAATGCCGTAAAATTTGTCTTGAGTCCATAACTTAAAGTTTTTCGATTTGCTTACAGGTCTTCCTGTTTCATCAAAAACGGTAACAAATACTCGACCTTTAACTAAGCCCATCCATTCATAACTATCAGAAAAACTAAGGCTTTCTTCAGCATTACCATCTTCATCCGTACTGCCATCACGATCAAGCCTATCAAAGTAGGTAGTTTTGTTAATGTTAAACGTATAACCATTCCAACCTTTAGGAGTAAAATAACTTCTGCTTAATGTTGCTTCTAACTCATAGTTTCTATTTGCTGCAGGTGGACCAAAAAAGTTGGTGGCTGTAAAGTCAATATCTAACTCTTCACCCAAGTTAATTTCATCATTGTCAATATTTAGATTGACTTTAATTCTATCTGGCATAAACTCTTCAACACTTATACTTTGTGATGCAAGTCTAGTATCATTTGCCGTATAAAGCTCGGCATAGTAAGTACCTGTTACAGCATTTAATGGCAGTTCAAATGATGCTTCAAAACCACCTTGGTCGGTTAAGGTTTTTTTAATGGTTTTAAAGTCGTTGCCATTAGGCAATAATAATTTCACTTTTACCGGCATTTCGCCAGGTTGTTCCCATTCGTTGGTTCTAACAACACAAGCTAAATTGATTGTTTCACCCGGTCTATATAAATTTCTTTCACCATAGAAAAAGGCATCATAACCCGTGCTACTTGGATATTTTCCACCAGTAGCAAAGCGAGAGGTATTTACTTTGGTTTTGTTAAACTGAACAAAATTGTAGTCAACATTATTTGATGCAGTTACTAGAGCTATGTTAAAATCAGGATGGCTGTTTTGAATATTATCGAATATGGCGATACCACTGCTACCTGTTGTTGCAGTATACAATTTTTGATTGTCGTTGCTAATAAATGAAACTTTCACTCCAGAAAGTGCATTGGCCGTTCTTATTGAATTACAGAACACCATTATTCGATCATCAGTGGCTTTTACAATCATTCCAATATCACTAACTGACATTACTCGTGTGTCTGTCAACCAGTTTTTTTCAAGTGCATGAACTTTGAGCACATAAATTCCATCAAACTCAGGTAATTTATCCGAAAAATCGATATTTAAAAGTTTGGCACCCACCTTTTTGCCCATTGCACCTGTTTCCATTTCGGTTTCATAAACTACTTTTCCAAAATTATTGGTTTGATAATATTCGTAGTCAATATAATCTCCATACTCGCCACTTTCATCCTCTACATATTGATAATCATAGCTTCTACCTTTTCGCATAAAGGCCAAAATGTTGTTTTCAAAAATTTTGGTTACCTCAATTCTAATTTTAGGCACACCCACAACTTGCATTGCAACATTTCTGTTTCCTTTACCAGGCAAGTACATGGCTTTTTTGTCTACAAATTTTACGATTGGGTTTAATTTTCCAAAAGAAAATTCTTCTTTAAAATCACCTTCCATTTGGCCACCAACTGAGCCTTTCAAATTATCACTTACCGTTAGTTCATATGATTTTTCTATTTCAAAATCATCACTATTAATCTTTAAACCTTCACTTGTTTTTTCAACGGTAAATTCTATTTCAGGATCAAATGATAAATAATCTTCCAAAGTTTCATCATTTAACTCTTGACTCGTTGTAACATAAATACTTCCGATAAACCCATCATGTTCCGGTTCTACTTTTTCAATAGTTAATTTGGAGCTTTCGGGTACTTGTAAAAAAGCAGTAAATTTTTCGGGGGTTGCCCAATCGCTTGTTGGAACGCTTAAGCCTTTCTCTACTATAAGATTTACTTTGGTAAACTCTTCATCCGTAGAAACATCTTCAATTAAAATGGAATGGCTTGTGCTTGGTTGCAATGTGCGAAAAGTAAAAGGCAATTTTACACCATCCATTTCAACTTGTAATTTAGATTCTAAATCTCCAGGATCAACATCAGTATTAAAGGTGGCAGTAGCCTGTAATGCAGGTTGGCCGCTTACAGGAGATTTTACCCAAAACAAGTTTGCATTGGTTAATTTTAAAAGTGGGGTATTGAATTCAAAAGTGGTTTCACCTTTTAGATTGTACTTGTTTTCTGAAAGTTTAGTTACCGAACTGTTTATGGTACCTGTAAACTGTGTGCTTGCAGGAAAAGGGTCGTAAGGAAAAAACTTTAACTCGTTGGTGTTAACCCACTTAAAATATCCCCTTAAACGTGGTTCAAATGTTATATAATTGCTAGTATCTAAAACTTCTAATCGGTTAACAGGCACCAAGTCTTTGCTAAAAGTAAAAGAAAGGTTTTGAGTAGAATTAACTTCCCCTTCAAAATTCTTTACCACCAATTTTACATCAGAGGTTTCGGTTTTTTTACAGGAAGAAAAGAGCAGGGAGGTAACAATTGCGGCTAGGCAGAAAGTGCGAATTAATTTCATAGGGGTAAAGGGTTGACTTGGTTTTTAAATTACATCTCGGGCTTTTTTTGAAAAGGAAAAAATATTGAAATGTTAGCTTACGATAAATATAAAGCCTATACTTTAAAGATAATTGTGTAAGCGCTAGTTAATTTTGTTTAAATAACCCGCTGGTTGCGATTTAAATGTTAAATACGGTGAAATGGATAGACTTATTTGTCGTTTCTCTCATCATTTTTTTGAAAAGCCTCAATAATACTTTTTACCAAACGGTGCCTAATAACATCTTTGGTTGTAAGTGTTACCACACCAATTCCATTTATGCTTCCTAGCAGTTTTACAGATTTTTTAAAGCCAGAAGTAAAGTTTTTAGGCAAATCAATTTGAGTAATATCTCCGGTTAACATGCATTGAGCATGAGGGCCAATACGAGTTAAAAACATTTTTAATTGCGACTCTGTGCAGTTTTGCGCTTCATCTAAAATGATAAATGCATGGTCTAAGGTTCTTCCACGCATAAAAGCCAATGGTGCAATTTCAATTATGCGATTCTCCATTAAGTACTCTAGCTTTTCTGCTGGTATCATATCATCCAAAGCATCATACAATGGTCTTAAATAAGGATCAATTTTTTCTTTTAAATCACCTGGTAAAAATCCTAAACTTTCGCCAGCTTCAACAGCAGGTCTAGTTAAAATTATTTTACGCACTTCTTTGGCTTTTAACGCACGCACTGCCAAAGCAACAGCGGTATATGTTTTACCTGTACCTGCTGGCCCAACGGCAAATACAATATCGTTATTGAATGATGATTCAACTAGCTTTTTTTGGTTGGGAGTTTTGGCTTTTATCAATCTTCCATTGCGACCATACACTAAAACTTCCGAATTATCTGGTTGGTATTTAGGCATGTCTTTGGCATCATTGTCTAGCAAAGTCTCTATATCGGTCTCGTTTAGCTTACCACGATCTTTTAAAAAACTAACAAGTTGATTTACCTTTCCATTAAAGCGGTCAATGTCGTTTTCATTGCCTGCAACCTTTATTTTACTGCCTCTTGAGGTTATTTTAAGGGTGGGGAATGCGGCCTTTAGCAGCTTTAACTTGGAGTTATTCACACCATAGAAATCGATTAAACTTACTCCTTCAATACTAATACTTACGTCACTCAATTATTTTACTTTAAATTTGGTTGAAACACTAAGCAAATATAAAGCAATGCCCATTATAACGCTTACTACAGACTTTGGTTTAAAAGATTATTTTGTTGCGGCTGTTAAAGGCGAAATTTTAAAGCAATGCCCAACGGCTCAAATTGTTGATATTTCGCATCAAATTGCCAAACACGATATAGCTGAGGCTGCTTATGTTTTTAAGTGTGCATATAAGCATTTCCCCCAAGGAACCATCCATATTTTAAGCATTAATGTTAAGTCTGCAAACCGATCGAAATTTTTGCTGCTCAAGCACAATGGTCATTATTTTATTGGTCCAGATAATGGGGTATTTTCATTGATGTTTAAGGAGGAAACATTTGCTGAAATTTATGAAATTGAATTAAAACAACTGTCATCATTGCTCTTTCCTGCAGCAGATGTATTTGCAGAAGTGGCTAGTCAGTTGGCAAATGGTATGAATGCAAGTGATTTGGCAAGGCCAATTTCATTTATAGTTCAAAAGCAAAAATTGAAACCAACTTTTGATGGTAGCGGTATTAAAGGATTGGTTGTGCATATTGATACCTATGAAAATATTGTAAGCAATATTCAAAAAGATTTGTTTGAAAAAGTGGTGCAAAATAAACCGTTTAGGGTTAGTATACGCTCCGGAGAAATGGATCGAATTTTTAGTAATTATAATGATGTGCCTGTTGGTGAGCAGTTGTGTTTGTTTAACTCAGCAGGGCATTTAGAGATAGCCATGAATAGGGGCAAAGCCAGTAGTTTGTTAGGTATCTTTAAGGATGATAAAGTTCAAATAGTTTTCTAAGTAAAGATTTAATGATTGTTAGAATAGTGAAAATGAAATTTAGACAGGAGGAATTGCCAAATTTCATTCAACTGTTTGATGAGGTAAAGACTTCAATAGCTGGTTTTAATGGTTGTTCTTATTTACAATTATACAAAGATGTTGAGGAAGAAAACTCGTTGTACACTTATAGTATTTGGGAAAGTGAAAAAGCCTTGAATGTTTATAGGGATTCAGATTTATTTAAAAGTGTATGGCCCGCTACCAAAGCAATGTTTGGTGGTAAACCCAACGCATGGTCGTACAGTCAAGCAGTAGAATGAGCAATTGGGATGGCATTTTTTCAGTAGAGCAAATTGATGACTTACTTCAATTAGCGGAGCAATATGACAAAGTATTCTGTTTGATAGATGAGAATACAAAAAAATACTGCTTGCCAGAATTTGAAAAATATGATTTTAATATTCAGCATTACTTAGAAATTAAAAGTGGCGAACAACATAAAAATATTGATACGTGTAAAATTCTATGGAACGAATTGATGAAGCATGGTGCAATGCGCAACAGTTTACTCATAAACTTAGGTGGTGGTGTAATAGGTGATATGGGCGGTTTTGTTGCAGCTACGTACAAGCGTGGCGTTGACTTTATACAAATGCCAACCACTTTATTGGCCATGGTAGATGCTAGTATTGGCGGCAAAACGGGGATTGATTTTATGGGTCTTAAAAATCAAATTGGCTTAATTAAAAAGGCCAAAGGCGTTTTTGTGAACCCTGCATTTTTAAAAACATTGCCGTTAAATGAATTGCAATCGGGTTTTGCAGAAATGATGAAACATGCTTTGATTGACAGCAATGAGCATTGGAAGGAGCTAGGCGAGATAGAAAATTTACGCGAACTCACAGAAGAAGCCATTTTTAAATCTATTGGCATTAAAATGAACATTGTTGCTGCTGATGAACAAGACAATGAAGTAAGAAAGATTTTAAACTTAGGGCATACCGTTGGCCATGCTTTGGAAAGTTACTTTTTGCAAACGGCAAACAAATTGACCCACGGAGCAGCTGTCGCTGCTGGTATTTTAGCTGAATTCTATTTGGCAAAAGAGTTGGGTTTTGAAGTTGAGGATTTCATTGAGAAGTATGCCAAATTGTATTTAAAACACTTTGAAAAGGTGAATTTACAAGAAGTTTACTTTAAAGAACTGATTGAAATAATGCAACACGACAAGAAGAATATTGGCAATGAAATATGCTTCAGTTTAATAACAGGTAAGCAAGAAAGACAGATTGATATTACGGCCAGCCATTTGCAAATTAGAAAAGCGTTGTTAAGATATAGTGAATTATAAAATATCATCTCCAAACAAAGCTATTAACGCTACCATTGCTTTAGGCGGTTCAAAAAGTATAAGCAATCGCTTGCTAATAATGCAGTTTTTAAGTGGTGATAAATGTTCATTTATAAATCTATCCAACTCCAAAGACACCAGCGAATTGCAAAGTGCTTTAGCTCAAATTAGCAAAGGTGAAAAAGAAATTTACGCAGGCTCAGGAGGAACTACTTATAGATTTTTAACAGCAATGCTCGCTTTACAAAAAGGCGACTGGGTGCTTAATTGCTCCAATCAAATGAAGGCAAGAACCATTGCCGAGTTGGTTGATGCATTAAAAAAATTAGGTGCCGAAATAGAATATGCGGCTGGTATTGGATATCCACCTTTGATAATTAAAGGAGGAAATTTAGTTTCGCAAAACTTAAGAATGGAAGGTGACAAGAGCAGTCAGTTTATTTCTGCTTTGTTAATGAGTGCTCCATATTTAAATGATGGACTAACCATTGAAACTTCAGAAAAATTGGTTTCTAAAAGTTACATCTATTTAACCCTTGGTTTAATGAAACAAATGGGTGCTGAAACACAAGTGCAAGAGAATAGTTTTAGGGTGAGCCAAAGAAAATATGCCTTCCCGAATGAGGTGTTGGTAGAGGCCGATTGGAGTTCTGCAGCCTACTTTTTTGAGATGGTGGCATTGGCAAATGATGCAACTATTAGATTGAAAGGCCTTTCAAATAAGAGTTTGCAGGCAGATGCAATAGCCGTTGAGTATTTTAATAAACTTGGAGTTAATGCTGCATTTAAAAATAATGAGTGGGTATTGACTAGCTCAAATAGGGTAGAAGCTGATTTAGAATTCGATTGTAAAAACTGCCCAGATTTGGTTTTGGCATTGGTAGCCACTTGTGTTGGCTTAAACAAAGAAGCTACTTTTTTAAATATTGCCCATTTGGCTTACAAAGAATCGAACAGAATA
>Ga0209828_1003006_pt1 | contig 13305 bp, 13 predicted proteins | sample MaitaG_FD_187429 | JGI IMG/M metagenome (GOLD analysis project Ga0209828, IMG submission 187429) | Marine algal microbial communities from Maine, USA - Maine_Asex2 metaG (SPAdes) (version 2) | ecosystem: Host-associated > Algae > Red algae > Unclassified | place: Maine, USA | collected 2015-01-05 | reverse complement strand
CCCACTCGTCCCTCGCTCCTATCTCTGACGTACCCACATGCATCGTGAAGGCGGCACTATGACCCTTTTAGTTGTCCTTGAGCATGACCGTGGCAAGTGGTCCGACGCTAACGACGAGGCAATGACTGCTGCTCGCTCGTTGGCTGGCGACATGGGCGTCGAAATCCACGCTGCGCTTGTTGGCGACGGTGCGCTCGATCTGTCCGGCCAGGCAGGCGCGGCCGGCGCGGCGGTTATCCATGTGGCGACCCACCCGATGCTCTCCGACTTCGGACCCGAGGCTGTCGGCGAGACAATCACCCAGTTGGTCACAGCTGAGTCGCCACACGCCGTCATGGCCGTCGGCACGAGCCGCGGCAACGAGGTTCTCGCCCAGGTTGCTGCTCGCATGGATCTGCCATTCGTGGCGAACTGCATGAGCGTCACACCCGGCGACGGTCCATGGTCGATGACCCGCATTCAGTGGGGCGGCTCGCTGCTCGAAGATACGACGCTCGACTCAGGTGAGGGTCCTAAGCTTTTGACCTACGGCCACCATGCCGTGGTCGCTCAAGCCGCCACCACACCCGGCGATGGCACCGTGCAGGACTTCTCACCCACGCTCGACGACTCTCTAGCTCGCACGATCGTGGTCGATCGTGATGTGCAACAAGCTGGCGTGACCCTGTCGACCGCACCTGTTGTGGTCTCCGGTGGTCGCGGTGTTGGATCAGCCGAAGGCTTCGACCAGCTCGAAGAACTCGCCGAACTCCTCGGCGGACGCGTTGGCTGCTCACGCGCGGTGACCAACCTGGGCTGGCGCAACCACGCCGACCAGGTCGGCCAGACCGGCACCCGGATCGCTCCAGAGATCTACATTGCCACCGGCATCTCGGGTGCGATCCAGCATTGGGTTGGCGCCATGGCCAGCAAGAAGATCTTGGCGATCAACACCGACGCCGAAGCAAACATGGTCGTCAAGGCCGACTATGCCGTGATCGCCGACCTACATAAGGTCGTGCCGGCAATCACCGCCGAAATCAAACGCCGTCGAGGTTAGTCAAGGCCAGCGGTGAGTTCTGCGAGGAACTTACGCCCCTGAGGTTCAAGGAACCCTCGGAGTTGGCGATTCGGGCCAGGTTTTCGCGCACAGATACATGGGAGATTCAGATGATCACAAGGCGTTCAGACCGTTTCGCCAGGGGCGTTGTCCTTTCTCTGCTGCTCGGATTCTTGGCAGCATCTTGCGCTTCTGCTCAATCGGTCCTGCCGTCGGGCCAAGAAGCGGAGGCGAGCCCGGACACGACAGCAACACCCATAGGTCCAGGAGATCTGCCGGTTCCCGCACCCACGTTCGACGCGTTCGACATGTCGTTTGAGATAGCTGGAACCACTGTCGATTGGCAGAACGAGCTTCGTGGCTCGATCGATGTCGAGGTCCTGGTGACCAACCATGCTCCCTCGGCCCAAGAGGTCATGCTTTGGCTGGCTCACTCCTGCGACGGAGAAATAGACCCCGCACCTCAACCAAGGCCGTTCGACAACCGAGTGTTGCAACCAGAGTTTGATCCTACGTCGATCGAAGCGGGCGCAACGGTGGCGATCAACGTCGACGGCGTAGGCGTTGGACTCCCGCCAAAGACACTGAGCACTGATGGTTCGTTTCGGCCGTCATGTTCCCTCCTTGACGGCGCTACGGCATACCTCGTGGCTTTGGGGCCGGGGATCGCTGATCGCCCGTTGGGTCCCAATGGGACGCTAATCGAATCCTTTTTCGCTAAAGGTGAAACCTATGCGTCGATCGAACTTCCGTTGGATTGGAATCATCTCGCTGGAGAATCGCCGCCCGCTGAAGATGCGGCGACCTTCGAGGCGATCTGTTCGAACATCAACTCGGAAGATCTAGTGGGACTCGGGCTGGCGTACCCCGCAACAGACGCGATGGCGATCCATCCTTCTAATGGCTGCCAAGCGGAAGGGACACCGGAGGGAAGCGTCGCGCTCGCGCACTTCGATGTTGCCCGAGTTGGAAGCGATGCAGCTACGGCGTACCAAGCGTTTGACATGGACCCAATCGCCGGAGCCGACGACGTTGTTGGCGGCTCAAACGTTGCACGCGTCGAAGTCGACGGGCTCGTAGTTTTCGCCCTAACCGCAGAAGCACAGACTCCCGAGGTGATCGCATCGTTTGCCGCGTTGATTCAAGAGGCGATCCGCAACCTGTAGGGCCTTGTTGGAACTGTCGCTGGCGCAACAAACCCGAAAAACGGGCAGCCTAAAAACGGCACACCGCCGCGCCCAAACTGCTGCGACCTACTAGCCAGCCGGGGTTTGTGAGTAAAAGAGCGACAGGCAGCCATACAGATCCGGCTTGGCGGCGCGAAGCTTTTGCGGCGTGCAGAAGAACGCTTCGCTCGCTACTGCAAAGAATTCTGCCCGGTTCGTCCAGGCATAAGGCCTGAGGGCATGGTCTGACTCGTGACTGTTGGCGTGTTCGTATTCTCTGGTCAACATGGCTTCCCAAGAGCTGACTGCCTCGCCCCGCAGCGGGGGTACGCCATCGGTCATTCCGTCGCTCATGTCAATCTTGTGTGCAAACTCGTGAATGACCACGTTGCGGCCCAGGCCCGGATTCCGACTTCCGTGCAGCGCCGCGTCCCACGAGACCGACACCGGCCCCGAGTTTGGAGCAGCGAGCCCAATGACGTGGAGTTCGGCGTCGGATTCGGTCCCCGCTGCAGGGCCAGATCGCCGCCCCTGTGTCGTCGTCGATGTCGGGTGCACAATGATCGAGTTCACCTGACGATAGATCCACATGTCGAGACCAAGAATGGGAATGACTGCGTTGGCCGCGATGGTCGCGATCATCTGAGCGGTGAGGGCAAACCCGGCGGCTGGCTCCCATCGTTTGTCAACAATGAGCTCGGCAGTGAGTTCACGATGCCGTGCTCGCAGGTCCTTGTCCATGCCGCCAACAAGCGCAACGTTGGCCGACACAGCATCATCGACATAACTCAAGTCAAGCGGTGCGCGGCGACGCTGCCACGGCCAACGCATCAGGTCGTCTTTGTGAACGACAACTGCATCCGTTTCATTGGGCGCAGGAAGAAGCTGAACTGATGGGGCAACTCATCGAGCGGTTCGGCCAGCGCCAAATCGTCCATGCGGGCGATCACTGCTTGGAAGGAGCTCAGCAGTTCTTGCCGCGCAAGTGCAGCCCCAATGCAGAAGTGAGCGCCAACACCAAAGGCAACGTGCGTGTTGGCGTTGGTCCGCATGATGTCGAAGCGATCGGGATCGTCGAACTGATCAGCGTCTCGATTGGCGGCTGCGTAGCGGGCCATCACTGGCTGGCCGACCTCGATATCGATGCCTCGAACCCGGGTTGGGCAAGCGGCGGTTCGCCACAGGCCGGCGACGGGGCTGTCAAAGCGCAAGCTTTCTTCGATGAAGTTCGGGATCAACGCAGGATCATCTCGCAACATTTGTTGCTGCTCCGGGTACCGCAACAGCAACCACATGCCAGTCGACAGCGCAGCCGTGGTGGTTTCAAACCCGCCGGTGATGAGCTGATGCATCAGATCTTGCAGCTCCTCCATAGTGAAGGGTTCTTCGTCGTCGCCGTGGGCATGCACGAGTGCCGAGATCAGATCATCGCTCGGGTTGGTCCGCCGCTTCTCGAACTCGGCGGCCATGAACTGCTGCGCCTCGACTTCGGTCTTTGCCGCCTCGAGCGCCTCTTCGAGTGTGAGCACCCGCTGCGCCATGGCCAGCATCGAATCGGCCCACATCTTGAACACGTCGATTTGATCCGCTTCGAGGCCCAGCTGTTCGGCAATGAAAATTCCCGGCAAAGGCAAGGCAAAGTCGTCGACCCATTCGCACGTCCCTTGATCGATGAAGCGGTCAACGAGCATGTTGGCGATCTCATCGATGCGAGGTGCCATCTGCTTGACCTGCCGATTAGTAAAGACCCGCCCCAGCAGTTTGCGGTAGCGCGTGTGTTCTGGCGGGTCGGTTCGCTGAAGCGTTCGCGCCTTGACCCAACCATGGGTCGCCATGTACTCGGCGTGGGCGAGCGCTATCTCGGTCTGCCGTCCAGCCCCGCCAGACGGCTGGCTCGAGAACACCGACGAGTCGGTCATCACAGCGCGCACGTCGTCGTATTTCGTGACCATGATCAGTCCGGTCTCGGGCAATCGATGCACGGGGCATTTAGCGTGCATCTCGGCGTATAGATCGAACGGGTCGTCCTGCACCGCTGGGTCCATGAAGCTGGCGGTTATCCCGTTGGGCAAAGCAGCATTGGTCATACCCGCAAGTTAGGTCGTGCATTGCTCCGGTGTCGAAATGGGGCCGTACGCTCTTCGGGTGAGCGCCGACACCCAAGCCCCAGCCAAGGCTTCCTCATCGCATTCACTCTGGGTCTACTCGACCCTGTCGGCGGCACTGGCTGCCGGTTATGGCGTGCTGTTTACGATGGGCGGCGACTACCGCGACGAGTACGGCATCAGCGAGACCACCTTTGGCTTCATCATCGGCATCGGCTTCATTTTGTCCTTTGTGGCCCAACTCTGGATCGGGCCCCTTGGCGATCGCGGCTACTCGCGGGTCATGGTGCTCGGCGGCGCCTTCGTTAACGCAGCTGGCCTGTTGCTCATGGGTTTTGGCACCAGCGCAACCTGGATCATTGTTGGTCGCGTCATTTCGGGACTGGGAATCGGGGCTGCCGGGCCTGCGATCAAACGAATTGTTGTCGTTGGTTCTGGGGAGAACCTAGGCCGCAACCTGGGCAGACTGTTCTCCGCCGACGTCTTCGGCTTTGCCATGGGCCCCGTCGTCTCGGCGCTGCTCGTTGGGCCCTTTGGCATCGCAGCGCCGTTCGTGGTGATCGCTTCGGTCACCGTCGTCGTAGTTCTGTTGTCGCTGCGGGTTGCGATCGACGAAGACGCCGACTCGAACGCGGCTCGGTTTGCGTTCGACCTTCTCAGGTACCGACCATTCGCTGGCGCAGTGATGATTGGTGTGGCTGCATTCGTGATGATCGGCGCCTTCGATGCGCTGTGGGATTTGGTACACACCGACCTGGGCACCCGCGAGTGGATGGCCAACCTAGGCATTGCGCTGTTTGCGATTCCATTGGTGATTCTCGGGCCGACATCGGGACGGCTTGCCCAGCGGGTCGGCCCCTTTATCGTTGCCTCAGCCGGGCTGTTCATCGCCGCGATCTTCTTTGGCCTCTACGGCGTCATGACCGTTGGTGGCGCGATCTTTGCCATCACCATGGTGCATGCAGTCACCGACGGATTCAGCTTCGCCGCGAGCGGCGTAGCGGTTGGCATGACTGCACCCGAAGAACGCCAGGCTGGTGCCCAGGGTGTCCTTGGAGGCATGCAGTCGCTGGGTGCAGGTCTCATGGCACCGTTGGCTGGTTGGCTCTACGAGCACTACGGACAACAAACGGCGTATTGGTGTGCGGGCATCGTGATCTTGGTGCTCGTGTGCGGTGGCCTATTTCTGGCCTGGCCCGAGGTGCGACTGCGGGCGGCCCGCCCGTGACACTCGCCGTCGCCACCTGGAACGTGCAATGGCAGTTCGGTGCGTGGGAACAGCGCCAGGCTCCCATCCTGGCAACCCTGACCAAACTCAGCGCCCCCGTGATCATGCTCCAAGAAACGTGGCGCGACCAGGCCGAGCACATTGGCGAGACCTTGGGTCTGGAAACCGTGTGGGCTGGGCACGACTCCAATGACAATCCGGCGCGTTCGATGGGAAACGCCATTCTGAGCCGATGGCCTATTCAGTCAACGCACTTCCGTTTCCTCGATGATGCAAAAGGCCGCCAGTACCGCACCATTGTGTCGGCTCAAATCGAGACCCCGTGGGGCATTCTGCCTGCGTTCACCACGCACCTCGACCACAATTTTGACCAATCAGCAACCCGCATTGCCCAGCTCGCTCAGGCTTCGGAGTTCATCGAGCAGCACGCGTTGGGCGACTTCCCACCAATTCTGACCGGTGACCTGAACGCCGTGCACGACAGCGACGAAATCCGCAAGCTGACCGGCCGGTCCACACCCTACGTTGCTGGTCGCATCTGGACCGATGCTTGGGAGCAGGTTGGCCAAGGCGACGGCATCACCTGGTCAAAAGCCAACCCGTATATCAACAATTCGGCGTGGCCGAACCGCCGGCTCGACTACGTGATGATCGGCTGGCCTCGCCACAAACGACCCTTAGGAAATCCCGCACGTGCGGAACTGTTCGGTATCGAACCTGTCGACGGGATCGTGCCCTCGGATCACTACGGCCTATGCGTCGAAGTCCACTGTGGCTAACGTCACTCAGCCACAACTAAGCGGCTCCCGTTCAAACCGATAGGAAGATTGCCATGACGGAACGAGATATCGAAAAGAACGTGCCAGTCGCCCAGTTCGTCGACACGCTGCGACGATTGGCTGACTCACTGGAAAACGGTGAACCCTTCCGGGTCCAGGTCCAGAACAAGCGCTTCACTGTGCCCGCCGATGCCGAGATCGTTATCGAACACGAGATCGACGACGGCCGCGAAGAGTTCGCCCTCGAGCTTCAATGGGCCTCTACTGACTAACTCGGTTGCGCCTTGGGTTCGCGAGGAAGTCCTAACAAGCGTTCCCCGATCAGGTTTCGTTGGATCTCGCTGGTGCCGCCGGCCACTCGCATGCCGGGCGCGTACAGAAAGTCCTCGACGATCTGTTCATCGGCCAGCACCGTGGCTGCTGCGCCCATACCGTCGAGGTGGGCTCTGGTTCGTTCGGTCGAGAACTCCGTGTTGCCAAGTTTGACGAGTGGGCCAAGGAGCGGGTCGCCTGCGCTTCGTTCGAGTAGCTGGCGCAGCGCGCCAGCCGAGGTCTTGGTGCGCATGATGCGGTCGCGATGCACGGCATCTGTTGCATTGGTGATCGTGTCGATCAGATGCTGCGTACGGCGCTCAAGAGCAATGCCAGCAGCGCCTACTTCTGCTCGCTCGTCGGCGAGCACCGAGGTTGCTACGCCCCAGCCGCCGTTGAGTGGACCGAGCAAGTCGCCGTTGGCTGCACGGGCTTCGTCGAGGAAAACTTCGCAGAATTCGTGATCGCCCGTCATCTGTTTCAGGGGTCGCACGTCGACCCCCGGTCCGTGCATGTCGAAGAGGAAGAACGAGATGCCGCCATGGCCGGGGTTGTCAGGGTCGGTGCGCGCCATGAGGATGCCGTAGTCGGCGAGTTGGGCTGTCGAGGACCAGACTTTTTGTCCGGTCACAATCCAATCATCGCCGTCGGATACGGCCTTGGTCGTAAGGCTCACCAGGTCAGAGCCACTGCCCGGCTCACTGAATAGCTGGCACCAGAGAATGTCGGCTGCCAGTGTCGGCTGCAGGTATTTTTGCTTCTGCTCCGGCGTGCCATATTTCAAGATCGCCCCGCCCGCAAGTACAAAGCCTTGAAAGTTCATGTAGGGCGAGACTTCGTGCCGAGCGCACTCTTCGCTCCACGCAAGCCGGTACTCGGGCCCGTATCCCTGGCCGCCATACTCCTTTGGCCACGACACCCCTGCGAACCCGTGAGCAAACATGTGCTGCTGCCATGCTTTGGCCTTGTCAAAGAGAGCGGGCGGCATGATCGCACCAAATGCCTTGCAGGCAATTCCAGACTCCAGGCCACCTTGGATGAACGCACCCGCTTCTGCTCGAAACTCTTCGAGTGTCAGTGCTGTTGCTGCTGCCATAGCCCGAAGCTACTGACCCGTGGTCAAAAGTCACTAAAGCTTGCATGTCGAGAGAGGCGCGCCTAGGTTCTCCACCTAATCTCGACTATTCCGATCGGATTTAACGAGTATGGCCGCTCAAGCCCACCCGAACCTGCAGAACTCCTACCCAGTGCAGCTCCTGATCAAGGGTCGGCGCGCACTTGTTGTTGGCGCTGGCAATGTTGCGAACCGCAAAATCCAGGGCTTGCTAAGCGCGGGCGCCGAAGTCACGGTGATTGCTCCCGATATTCATCCCCACGTTGCACAGCTCGCCGTCGACATCATCGAGCGCCCGTATCAGACCGGCGAGGCGGCCAACTACCAACTCGTCATCACGTGTACTGACGATCGGCACGTGAATCGCCAAGTCTTTCGCGACGCCGAGGCCAACGGTGTCTGGGTCAACTCTGCCGATGATCCCGTGAACTGCAGTTTCATCCTTCCAGCAGTTGCCCGCCAAGGTGATCTGACATTGACGATTTCTACCAATGGCCAAAGCCCGGCCATGGCCATGTGGCTGCGGCGCAAGTTCGAAGCCGAATTCGACGAGCGCTATGACCGGCTTATGGATCTGTTGATCGAGGTTCGAGCCGAAGCGCGTTACGTACTTGGAACGAGCGAAGTTTCGGGCTGGAACGAAGCGCTCGACGATGGCCTATTTGATCTTGTAGCGCAAGGTCAGATCGACACTGCACGACAAAAGCTGCGCCGGAACCTTGGCCTCGCGGCCCAAGACGAAGCCGTACTGGCATGACCGTGCATCTTGTAGGCGCTGGTCCTGGCGATCCTGAACTCATTACGGTCAAAGCGCTTCGTTTGCTGTCACGGGCCGACGTTGTGGTCTATGACCGCCTGGTCTCGCCAGAAATTCTCGATATGGCTGCGCCGTGGGCCGAAATGATCAATGTGGGCAAAGACCCCAATGGCGCCCGTACGACCCAAGACCAAATCAACGCCATGCTCATCGACCGAGGTCGACGCTACGAGACCGTAGTACGACTGAAGGGGGGCGACCCGTTCGTGTTTGGTCGCGGCGGCGAAGAGGCCCTGGCACTGGAATCTCACGGCATCAGCGTTGTCGTGGTGCCAGGTATCACCTCGGCGATCGCCGGTCCGGCCATGGCGGGAATTCCGGTCACCCACCGCCACGTGTCCAGCGCTTTCACGGTCGTGACCGCCCACGAAGATCCCGACAAGACCGACGGACTGAATTGGCGAGCGCTCGCCCAGCTGAACACCACGCTCATCGTGCTTATGGGTGCTCGCCGTGCCGCCCAGATTCGTGACCGACTGCTGAGCGCCGGCATGGATGCCGCCACGCCGGTTGCCGTTGTCGTTTCGGCCAGCACTCCCGAGCAAAAGGTGCATCGGCTGACGCTTGCCTCGCTGGGCGATCAACCCGTGCCCAACCCAGCCGTAATCGTGATCGGCGACGTCGCCGCAGCGCCAGTTATCAACAACCCAACCATCAGGGTCTTACTGACCCAAGACGCACTCAGCCAAGGACGGCAAGCATGACCATCATCGACACTCGACCGGTCCAGGGTCCTTACATTGCCGACGCTGGCATTCAGGGCGACATCGACAAGTTTCGAGACATGCTCCAAGGCTTCCGGGCTGGCACGGTCGAAGAAGATGTCTTCCGAGTATTTCGCTTGACCAATGGCATCTACGGCCAACGCCAGGGCGGCGAAAACCATATGGTTCGAATCCGGGTTCCCTATGGCAAAGTCTCCGCTGAGCAACTCGACACCCTGGCCATGGTCGTCGAGCGCTATAGCCGCGGTTGGGGACATATCACGACTCGCCAGAACCTACAGATGCACTACGTGCAGCTCGACCAGATCCCCGAGGTCCTTGAGCACCTTGGCTCGGTGGGCCTCACCAGCCGAGAGGCGTGCGGCGACACCGTGCGCAACGTGCAAGGTTGCCACCTTGCTGGAGCGTGCCCATTCGAGGTACTCGACATCTCGGCCTGGGCCGAAGCGACCAACAACTACCTGCTGCGCAATCCCATCGGCCAGCGACTCGCTCGGAAATTCAAAATCAACTTCTCCGGCTGCGAAGCCGACTGCGGTCAAGCCATGTTCAATGACGCCGGCGTCATCGCCGTCACGCGCACCCGCGACGACGGCACGATCGAAGCCGGCTTCCGGGTCTACGTTGCTGGCGGGCTCGGCGCCAACCCCCACGCTGCACTTGCGCTCGAAGACTTCACTCCACGAGAGCTGCTCCTCCCCACCGTGGAGTCCATTCTTCGGGTGTTCGAACAGACCGGCAATCGCGACAACAAACTCCGAGCCCGCATGAAGTGGGTCGTCGACGAACTCGGTTTCGAGGAAGTGCAACGCCGCGTGCTGGCCCAGCGCCGTTTGCTTCCCGCCTCGGCCACATGGCCCGGCGGCATTCCCGAAGAAGTCATTGTGAGCGGCGACGCTCCAGCTGGCCGTGACCACACCGTGGCCGCGACTGCGGTGGGCCAAGGCGTTTCGGTAGCCCTCGGTGGGAACTCACCCTATGGACGCTGGGAAGCTGCCAACGTTGTTCGTGGCATCGCCAAGTCGACTGTGTCTGCCTACGCGTGGTGCCGGCTTGGCGATATCACGGCCGACCAGTTCCGGGGTGTGGCCCAGATCATGCGCGAATTCGACGTAGATGTTCGGGTCTCTAACCGCCAGAACTTCGTGATTCGCGACCTCCAAGAATCGCAGCTAGCGACACTATTCGAACGCCTCGTCGAACTCGACATGGCGGCACCCGGCGCTGAGCTCAGCCGAGATGTTGTGTCCTGCCCCGGCGCCGACACGTGTGGCCTTGCGGTCACCCAATCCCGCGGCCTCGCGGACGCCATAGGCGAAGCGCTCGAATCCGAAGGCCTGGCCGACGTCGGCGGTGTTCGCATCAACATCTCTGGCTGCATGAATTCGTGTGGTCAGCACCACATTGCCGACATCGGCTTCTTCGGCACCGAACGACGCGCCCACGGCCAGAGCGCTCCGGGATATCAGATGTTGTTGGGCGGCTACGTTGGCCAAGAGACGATCCACTTCGGAGACAAAGCTCTACGGCTACCCGCCAAGACTGCAGCCCAGGCCGCAGTGCGTGTGCTGCACCGATTTACCGACGAACGCACGGCCGGCGAATCGTTCCGCAGCTGGATGGACAGGGTGGGTGGAGCGCGTGAGATCGCCAAAGGCCTGAAAGACCTCGACGTGTTCCCTGAACCAACCGTGGACCCAAGCTTCTTTATCGACTACGACGAAACCGGCCCCTACACGGCCGAAATCGGCGTGAGCGAATGCGCCACATGAGTCCCACCCCGCTTGAGCGTGTGCTCGCGAGTATTGACCTGGCGAACGGCCAGGACCCCAATCTCTTCGACGGCGAACCGCTTGCGTTAGTGCAGGGCAGGGCTGCTAGCCGGTGGCTCGCTCAGCTAGATGCCAGCGCATCATCGGAGCTGCAACTGGCGGTGCGAGCCCACCATCTCCGGCGATGGGAGCTCAAGCGAACTGACTATCCCGAAGGCCGGGCTGGATACCTGCGGTGGCGCAAAGACAACAAGGCGCACCAGGCCGACTCTCTCGCAACGCTCATGGAAGCCGATGGCTGGGCAGCGAACGCTGTCGATCGGGCCCGCCTGCTTCTCGGCCGGACCAAGCTGCGAACCGACGCCGAGACACAAACGTTGGAGGATGCGGCTTGTCTTGTCTTTCTCGAGACCCAGTTTGCATCCATGGTCGAACAGACCGACCACGACCATCTCGTAGCCATCGTGGCCAAGACACTCAAGAAGATGAGCCCCAGCGCCGCTATCCTCGCGGGTTCGATCAGCCTCTCGCCGCCGGCGCGAGCGGTACTACAGGATGCTTCTGCATGACCACTCAACGCGAACTTCGGGAAGCGACGCTTTTGGTGCGGGGCGGCCTTGAGCGCAGCGCATTCGACGAGACCGCCGAAGGCTTGTTCCTGACGTCGGGCTATGTATACGCCACCGCGGCCGAGGCCGAAGCGGCATTCTCGGGCGAACACGACCGCTACATCTATTCCCGCTACGGCAATCCAACAGTGTCCATGTTCGAAGAACGTATGCGACTTCTCGAGGGCGCCGAGGCATGCATGGCCACCGCGAGTGGCATGGCAGCAGTGTTTTCCTCGCTGGCCGCAATCGTGACTGCGGGCGACAGGGTCGTTGGATCCCGAGCACTCTTTGGCTCCTGCCACGTGATCCTGAGCGAGATCTTGCCCCGACTCGGGATCGAGACTGTGCAGGTCGACGGCACCGACCTGGCCCAATGGGAGCAGGCACTCGCGACGGGCGCTCGAGCCGTCTTCTTAGAGACACCATCGAACCCTGGCCTCGAGATCATCGATCTCGGCGCCGTCGCCGAGCTCGCTCACGCCGCAGGTGCGTTGGTCATTGTTGACAACGTGTTTGCCAGCCCCGTGCTGCAGAAGCCTTTCGACTTTGGCGCCGACGTGGTCGTGTACTCGGCAACCAAACACATCGACGGGCAAGGTCGAGTGCTCGGCGGAGCGATACTCAGCACTGAGCAGTTCAAGACCGACTACTTGATGCCCTTCACCCGCCACACCGGACCGAGCCTGAGTCCGTTCAATGCATGGGTCCTGCTCAAGGGGCTTGAAACACTCCGGCTGCGCGTTGACGCCATGTCTCGGTCGGCCCACTCAGTAGCCAGCGAGCTTGAGTCACACTCGGCCATCGCCCGGGTGGGTTACCCCATGCTCGAATCGCACCCACAGTTTGATTTGGCCAAACGGCAGATGTCGGCCGGCGGCAGCGTTCTCACGATCGACGTCGGCGACAAGAGCAATGCGTTCGCCTTCTTGGACGCATTGCAACTGTTCGACATCTCGAACAATGTTGGTGACTCCAAGAGCCTGGCCACCCACCCCGCCACCACCACCCATCGCCGTATCGGCGCCGAAGGGCGAGCCGCCGTAGGCATTGGCGACGGCATGATTCGCCTGAGCATCGGCCTCGAAGATCCCGCCGACCTCCTCGAAGACCTCACCGAAGCACTCGCCCCACTGCGCTAAAACTAAGATGCCCAGATGGACATCGGAATCAATGGCTCAGGCCTGCTCGCCAACCCCAACCTCGGCACCATGACTGCCGACATCGCTGCGTACGAAGAAGACAACTTCGCCTCCTACTGGCTCGCACAAACGGGCGGCGTCGACGCCCTCACCGTTTTCGCTGCTCACGGCGACACCGAATCATCGATGCACCTAGGCACCGCGGTGATTCCCACGTGGACGACACATCCACAAGTTCTTGCTGGCCAGGCGCTCACGACGCAGGCGGCCGTTGGGGGCCGACTCGTGCTTGGCCTCGGCCTGGCGCACGAACCATCGGTCACGGGCCGGTGGAAGATGAAGTGGGAACGCCCCGTGCGCCAGATGATGGACTTTCTCGACGTGCTCCAACCGTTACTCGCCGATGGTGCCGTGAATCACGATGGGTACTTCTGGAGCTACGAAGGTGAGATTCCACTACTCGAGGGCCCGAAGCCTAAGGTCATGATCGCCGCCCTT
>Ga0209828_1003005_pt1 | contig 13306 bp, 14 predicted proteins | sample MaitaG_FD_187429 | JGI IMG/M metagenome (GOLD analysis project Ga0209828, IMG submission 187429) | Marine algal microbial communities from Maine, USA - Maine_Asex2 metaG (SPAdes) (version 2) | ecosystem: Host-associated > Algae > Red algae > Unclassified | place: Maine, USA | collected 2015-01-05 | reverse complement strand
AACGCCATGATTTGGAGTCCGGTTATCTGACCGCAGAAATTCAAGCCGCGCTCGGCACCTCGCGCAGTCCGACGACAGAAGAAATTCGCACCGATCTTTATCGCTGACCTTTAAAGACGTCGAAACATGGGTTGGCTCAATTGGAACATTGCAGCCGACACGGTTGGTGCCCGACATCACCCTGATGGACCTGCGCCTGCCCGGTATCTCCGGCGAAGTGGCCGCCCAACTGGTGCTGGAATAATGGGTCGAGGATCCACCATGGATCACTTACATCTCCGCCGATGTGTTCGGCATCGACCGCGATAGCGAAAGCTCCCCGCTCGCGACGACCTCAACAAACCGATCCGCAACGTGGCCCTCACCACCAACATCCATGGTACTCGCGCGACAGAAAAACACCCCGGAAAGCCTGCGGACCCCGACTGAAAAGTCCTTGCCCTGTTCGCGCTGTCCCCCTAGCTCTGAACCAACAATCAAACCGAAAGAACGACAATGGCCGGACACTCCAAATGGGCGAACATCAAACACCGCAAGGGCGCAGCCGACGCCAAACGCGGAAAGATTTTCAGTAAAATAGCGCGTGAGATCACCGTCTGCGCCCGCAACGGCGGCGGCGACCCCGGTGCAAACATCACCCTGCGCACCCTCGTGCAGAAGGCTCGCAGCGTCAACATGCCCGCGGACAACATCGACCGCGCGATCAAAAAGGGCACCGGTGAAGGCAAGGACGACATCCAACTCGAGGAGATCATCTACGAAGGCTACGCCCCCGGCGGCGCGGCCGTGATCGTCGCCGCCCTCACCGAGAACAAGAACCGCACCGCCTCCGATGTGCGCCACATCTTCACCAAAGCCGAAGCCAACTTTGCCACGCAAGGCAGCGTCAGCCGCAGCTTCCACCGCAAAGGTCTGATCACCGTGCCAACCGAGGGCAACACCGAAGACGCCATCATGGAACTCGCGCTCGAAAACGGCGCCGAGGACTTCGAAGTCGATGGCGACCACTTTTCCATCACCACCGCTCCCAATGATTTCATGACCGTGGTCGACGCGCTCAACGCGGCCGAGATCAAGATCTCGAGTTCCGAAGTGACCATGTTGTGCGAGGCACCGACGATGATTGACGACGCAAAAAATGCGCGTCGTCTCATGCGCTTTGTCGACGCGCTGGAAGACAACGACGACGTGCAGAACGTCTACCCTGGCTTCACCTTCAGTGAAGACGTTCTGACCGATCTCGAAACCGAGGAAGACTAGCCGTGGCAAAGCGGCTTCCTGCCGGTAGCCCAACCAAGTCAACCGGTCCGGGGTCCGTGGAGACACCGGGCGTATTGACCGTCCTCGGCATCGACACCTCCCTTCGCTCCACCGGACTCGGCGTGCTCGCCGGCACGCCGCAACGCCAACAGGCGCTGCACTACGAAGTGGTCAAGAACCCGCAGAAGTGGCCGCACTCGCGTTGCGTTCAACACCTCCACGAACGGCTCAGCGCCCTGATCGAACGCTACCAACCCGACGTCGCCGCGATCGAAGGCATCTTCTATTGCAAAAACGTCAAGGTCGCCATCGCGCTCGGCGAAGCCCGCGGCGCAGCCCTCTGCGCCTGCGCGTCCGCCGGTCTGTCGGTCTACGAATACGCGCCGCGCCTGGTGAAAAAGGGCGTGGTCGGTTCGGGCAAGGCCTCCAAGGAACAAGTCGCCCACATGGTCAAAGCCATCCTCGGACTCGACCACGAACCACCCCCGGACGCCGCCGACGCGCTCGCAATCGCGATGTGCCACCTCACCCAGACGCGGCACGGCGGCAAGCTTGGCGAGCAGTCCGAAGTCTGAAGCGAACACGCCGAACCCCGAACAAGGTCCGAACCAATCTCGGTCGTCTTCAATCGCTCCGGCTCGGGAGGCCCCTCGCCCTCCAGGTTTTGGATATGAAGCTCGAGATCAGCCATGTTTGAGATCTGAAATTCGAAATTTGAAATCGTTTCGTTACTGCCGAAGCCGGTCCAAACGCAAACGCTGGCGTTCGTCGAACAAACGACGCGAACCAAGCCAGACCGCCGCGAGCGTTCCGAACCCGGTCCCGGACGCGACTAGGAACATGATCAGGATCTGATACTTCACCGCTTCCAACGGCGGCGAACCGGCGAGAATCTGACCGGTCATCATGCCCGGTAAACTGATCAAGCCGGCCACCGCCATGCTGTTCACGATCGGGATCAAGCCGGTGCGCAAACTGTCGCGCCGAATCTGCGTCACGCTCTCGGACCAGGTTCGGCCCAGCATCAACTGTCCCTCCACCGCCTCGCGCCGGTCCCAAACAAAACTGTTGAGATGGTTCAGCCCGAGCGCGATGCCGTTCATCGTGTTGCCGAGCGTCATGCCGAGCAAGGGGATCGCATACTGCGGGCGGTACCAGGGCTCGGCGCCGATCACCGCGATCAATACGAACAAGGTCAGCGTAAACGAACTCACCAACATCGACACCGTGCCGATTCCCCAACCCCAGCCACCGCGGAAGCGATGCTTCTGACGGCGCATCACCTCGTAGCCGGCCAGCGAAACCATCAAAAAGGCGATCGGCAACAACCAGCCGGGATGCGCCTCCTCGAACAGCCACTTCAAGATCAAGCCGACCAACAACAACTGCACCACCGTCCGGGTCGCGGCCACCAGAACCTGACGCGTCACCCCAAGTTGCAAGACCAAGGTCAGTCCGCCCAAGGCCAGAATCAGGATCGAGGCCAAGACCAAGTCCAAGGCACTCAAGGAGACGACCTCGGCGAGAAGAAGGGAGAGCGACATCACGACAGCACCAACCGTTGGTCGGCCAGACGGTCGAGTTGGGCGTCGTCGTGGCTGACGAGGATCATCGCGCGGCTGCCTTCCTTTAACATGGCTTGCAGCAGCGCCTCGACCGCCGCCGCGTTTTCCGGATCCAAGTTCGCGCTGGGTTCGTCGAGCAGCAGAACTTTGGGCGACTGCGCGAGCATGCGTAACAGACCAAGCCGTTGTTTTTCACCGCTGGACAAGCGCCGAACTTCCCAATCCAAGACCTCGTTGCCGAAGCCCAACGAGTCGATCACCGTTCCTGGCGCGAAGTGGTCTCCGACGCATTCGGCCCACCACGCCGAAGACGCTGGCAGATAGCCGACCCGTTTGCGCCAGGTGTGCGCCGCCATCGAACCCGCATCCGCCCCGTCCAACGCCACCAAACCCCTGTGCGGATCGAGGTCCGCCAAGGCCCGCAGCATCAGCGACTTGCCCGAACCGCTCGGCCCGCTCACGCCGAGGCACTGACCGCGTTCGACCGTGAATGAAAACGGTCCGAAGTTCAAATAACCCAGCTCCGCCACGCTTAACATGGGGCCGGCCCGGGGGGGTTCGGTGGCTTGGTCATCAGGTTCATCGTTTGGCGTATGGCAAACGGTTGCCATAGTGTGGCCAGGTTCTGCCATACTATGGCAGGCTCTTGCCATACGATTTGGATAGAACGGACAGCGGTTTTGAGCGTTTTGAAATTGAAGTTGGCGGCCAAAGTCGGAAACGTTGAGCCATGATCGAACCAGCAAAATCAGGCCGTGCGCGGTGCCGGAAATGCCGCGAAAAAATTGAAAAGGGCGAACTCCGCTTGGGTGTTGAAGTCGAGGGGTACAGCGACGACCCGGCGTGGCAATGGTACCATCTAAAGTGTGGTGCCGAGAAAGTCCCTGCCGAACTCGGCGCGGCACTCAAGGAGTGGGACGGCGGTGAAATCGAAGGACTCAACGAGCTGAAAGCCTCCATGGCGAAAAATAAAAAGAAGCAGAAAGCGAGTACCTTCCCCTACGCCGAACGCGCCCCGAGCGCGCGTTCGACCTGCATCATGTGTAGCGAGAAGATCGCCAAAGACACGTTCCGGGTGGCCGTCGAACGGGACATCGACACCGGTGCCTTCGTGACTCGCGGCGCCCGCTACATCCACCCGGCCTGCGTCAGCGCCGATGGCGAGATTGATGATTTGGAAGGTTTCTTTGAGGAACTCTCGGAGAACAGCATCGCCCTCGAAGAAGCCGAACTCAACGAGCTGGCCGACCAGCTCGCTTGATCGTTCGCGGGTGCCCAATCATGCAGGAGGCACACGAAGAAGCCGAGTCGCATGCGGATTTCATCAGACAGCAGATCCAAGAGCGGGCGCCTTCCGGCGTTGACGAGAACTCACGCGATCCTGGATCTGGCTGCGACCACAGATGGTATGGCGTCCGAGTTCCGGTGCTACGGGAATTGGCCCTGAATTGGAAAGCGAGCCATCAGCAAGAACTCACGTTCGGGGTATGGAAATATTTATTGGATACCCTCTACCTCGGAACCTCCATCGACGAGCGGCAAGTGGCGGGCATGCTGCTCGCGGCATTTCCAAAATTTCGCCGGCAGCTACCGCTGCCCGAACTGGAACAGTGGCTGGACCAGCTGGTCGGTTGGAAGGAAGTCGACAGCAGTTGCCAGGCCAGTTTTACCAGCGGTGATTTAGGCGCAGACTGGGAGGCGTGGCAGCGATTCCTCATCCATCTTTCTCAGGATGAAAATATCCATAAGCGGCGGGCCAGCCTGGTCCTTCTGGTAAAGCCGATCCGGTCCGAGGACCCTCGTTTTCTGACCTTGGCACTGCAAATCATCGACGCGCTCAAACACGAGAACGACAAACTGATCACCAAGGCGGTCTCCTGGTTGTTGCGCACTGCGGTGGGCCAACACCGCAGCCAGATCGAGGAATATCTAAGAGAACACCGCGATTCCCTTCCGGCCATCGCTATTCGCGAAACCCGTCGAAAGTTGGATACGGGGAAAAAGTAAAACGTTTAGACGGGTGAGCCCGCGAGTTTGAGGCCGGCCCAGACGGCGGCGAGTCCGCAGAGCAGGTGGAGTCCGAGATAGAGGATGCCCTGGGTTGGCTGTGATTTGAGCAGTTGCAAACTCTCCAACCCGAACGCGGAATAAGTGGTGAAGCCGCCGAGAAAACCGGTGACACAAAGGAACTTCGTACGTTCGTCGAGGTGCAGGGCGAGCCCGATGAGAAAGCAGCCGAGCAGGTTGACGGCGAGGGTTCCGAAGGGAAAGCCTTGCGGTTTATTCAATGCGAGTCCGACCAGATAACGGCAGACGGCACCCGCGCCGCCACCGAGTCCAACGAGGGCGGCATAGAGGAGGTGCTGGGAGGTCATTGAACCGTCTGCGCCTTGATGATGAACGCGGACATGGCCTCTTCCTGTTCGGCAATCGAACGGACTAGCTTGAACTGGCTGCGGGCACGATCAAGATTTTGATCCAACCGCCTGGTTTTGAAATAGGTGTCGCCGAGCAGATAGTCGGTGAGAAAGCGCATGCCGCATTCGAAGGTGATAAGTTTCCCGGAGAAAGGCAGATACTCCATTTCAGTCGGAGTGAGGAAGGTCGCGGTGCTGAGATAGCCGGAGCTGACCGCCTCGAACAGATCGAAATCCATCATCATTTTCGACAGGTCGCGTTCGTCTTCGAGCGCGGTGGCGGTCGAACCGCGAACCATGTCGCCGAAATCGTAGTGCGCGAGACCCGGCATCACCGTGTCGAGATCGACCACGCAAATCCCTTCGTGGCAGTCTTCGTCGAACAGGACGTTGTTGATTTTGGTGTCGTTGTGCGTGGTCCGTAGCGGCAGGTCACCCGCCGCGTGGAGGTCGAGGAGCGTGTCGACCAGTGGCTCGTTGGTGTGCACGAAGGCGATCGCCTCCTTGGCGCTGGCGGCGCGGTTGTTCGGGTCGTGTTCGAGCGCATTTTGAAAGGCGTTGAAACGGCGCCGCGTGTGGTGGAATCCGGGGATGGTCTCGTGCAATTTTTGGGCCGGCAGATCGGCCAGCAGCGTCTGGAAGGTGCCGAACGCGGCGGCGGCTTCGCGGGCCTGGTTGGGGTTTTCGATGACATCGACGGCGTAGGTCCGCTCGATGAACAGGAAAACCCGCCAGGTTCCGCCTTGTGGCCCGATGAGGGAGAAGGCGCCTTTCTGCGTTGGCACAAGCGTCAGGCAGCGGCGCGTGGCCTCGTCGACGCCGGACGCCTCCAAGGTTGTTTTCAAGTGTTGGGTGACGCGTTCGACGTTGTGCATGACCGCGGCGGGGTCCTTGAACACATTGTCATTCACGCGTTGCAGAATGTAGCGCACCCGGCGGCCGCCTTGATCGACATCGACGCGGAAGGTGTCGTTGATGTGGCCGCTGCCGTAGGGCACCGCCGAGAGAAATTCGCCATGCAAGTCGAACTGTTCCGCGATGGAGCGAAGCTGTGGGAGGGAGGGATTCATGTTTTTTTTTTAAACGGGCGAAAACAGAAGGTGGCGTTTTACGCGTGGCCGAACTTCTCCTCGAGCGCGTCCTGCTCTTCCAGGGCGAGTTGGTAATAGCGGGTGTAGTTCAAATTGGCGGCGGCCTCGTTGTCGATAAGCACTTGAACTTTGTTGTGCATTTGCAGAGCGGAAGCGGGGCAGAGGGCGGACACGGGACCTTCCACCATGTCGGCGATGGCGCTCGATTTGGAAAACCCGGTGGCGAGGAGCACGATGTGGCGGGCGTCGAGAATGGTGCCGATGCCCATCGTGAGCGCCAGGTGGGGTTGGAATTCGTCGGTCTTGAAAAAGCGTTGGTTGTCTTCGAGCGTATCGTTGGTGAGCGTTTTGATGCGGGTGCGCGAGACGAGGCTGGAGGTTGGCATATTGAAGGCGATGTGTCCGTCGCGGCCGATGCCGAGCACTTGCAGGTCGATCCCGCCGGCCGCCTCGATCTTGGCTTCGTAGTCCGCGCCTTCGGCCAGCGGATTGGCAGCGAGTCCGTCGGGGAGGTGGGTGCGTTCGGGATCGATGTCAATATGGTTGAACAGGTGCGACTGCATGAACGCGCGGTAGCTACGCGGGTGCTCGGAGGCGAGTCCGACATACTCGTCGAGATTGAACGTGGTGACGTCCTTGAAACTCACCTGACCGGCCTGGTGGCGGCGGATCAGTTCGCCGTAGAGCGCGAGGGGCGTGCCGCCGGTGGCGAGTCCGAGGACCGAGTCGGGCTTGCGTTCGATCTGGCGGCAAACGGCATCGGCGGCGCGGCGGGCCACGGTTTGGGAGGAATCAAGTAGCAGGACTTGCATAGGGGTAGTGAGAAGAGACTAGGATGAGACGCGTTGCAGGCGTTCGCGGACGTCGGCGCGCAGCGCATCGATTTTTTGCACGGTGAACGCCACCGGATCGAGGCTGTCGTCGAGTAGAAGCGGAGTAAGATCCATCGCCCAAGCGAGGGAGCTGGTGCCATCGGCGGCATGGGAATCAAAAAAGGTGGCGTTGGCCAGATTGCGGGCGGGGCCGGCGAGATCGTAACGCTTGCCGCCGGCAATCTGCGAGTCGAACAAGCCGATCAGCGCGGCGAACAAATGCGGTCGGCTGTCAGTTGGCAGCGGCACCTTTTCGGCATCGTCCAGCCAATCCAAATTGCGCCAGCCTTCGAATCCGTGGCAGATGGCGGGACGCTCGGCCGGATCGAGTCGCCGAACCGCAGCCAAGCCCCGGGCGAAACAGGCGACGTGAGTCTCGTGTTTGTCGGCGGGATTGTGAAGATAGAGCACCTCGGGACGGGTCGCGCGCAGGATCGCCTCGAGTTCGTCGGTCACCGTCGAACTAGCAGGGTTCTTCACCTCCGAACTGGGCCAGGCCAGCTGGATTTCACCGGCATATTCGCCGAGAACCGCGGCCTGGCGCTGCTCGCGTCGACGGATCGCTCCCATCTCCGCGTCCGAATAGTCGGCATAGGCCCCTACCCGAGCCGAACCGGCCCCGTCGGTGACGCAGACCCCGGTAAACCACTGGTCAGGTCGGCGATAACAGGCCGCAATCCCGTGAAACGCGTTGATTTCCTGATCATCCGGATGGGCACCGATACAGAGATGCGTCGTTCGAGACAGGGCATCGGCGACCGTAAGTCCGTCCGGCACATACAGTTCGGCATCTGTTTGAGTGAATTTCACACCTAGAAATAGCCATTAATTGCCCTGTAAATCAAGCAGTACCATATATGCGAAAAGAGCCCTGCAAGTAAAAATTTGAGGACAGTCCTCAATTTTGTAATCTTGGCGGCCGAGGGGAATTTGCCCGGGGTGATGCCGCTCGCGCAAAACGCCTTGGCGAACGTGCCGCCAGGCGAGCGCGGCCGGTGGCGCGAGGTGTATTATTAAAATTGGGAGTCCCTCGAAAAAGTGGCCGGCGCGCCGATCTTGAAGCGTCGGTTCGGAGCTTCCGCGAAGTCGATACCAGCGATCCGGTGTTCGCCTGCCGTCGCGCCCTCTGGCGACACTTCATAGCCCAGCTGAAAGAGCTGCGTCGTGCCTGTCGCGATATTACATCCGTCAGGCACGGGGGGAAATCAACGCGCCCTCAGATCAAAGACGGATCGACGAGGCGCGGATTAAATTCAAGCCGCAATAGAATCATCCCCTTGACCTTTGGCCGGCGGTTGCCCTCTTTGGGGCATAGTTTTGCCAACCCATTGCAGTTCAGGGTGTTTGAAAATCTGCTTTGTTCTTCACCATCCCTTTCAGGAATTTCACATGACACGCCTCACTCCATATTTTCTCCTCATCGGCTTGGCTTGGCTGAACCTGTCCCATGCCGCTTTCGCGCAGCCCCAGGTTGATAAAGATACAAAACCGCCCCCGAGCGAGCAAACCGAACCAGCCACGGAGCCCCTGCCTGATAGTGAGTTGACCGAGGCTGAGAAAGACGCGCCCGTCGCTGCGCTCGCGCCAACCGCCATTGACAAAAATATCAAAACCGATCTCGAGCAAATCTTCGCACAGGACAAAACCTTGAACTCGATCATGGTACGCGTTCGCGCTGGCGTGGTGACGTTGACAGGAGATGTGCCGAACGAAGGCGCCGCGACTGAGGCCAAACGGTTAGCCACGGAGGCAGACAACGTGGTCAAAGTGCAAGACGAAATGGTTCGGACCCTCGCACTTACCGACAATGTCGCGCCACTCATCGCAACGGCTCAGAAAGCGGTGATCAGTTTTATCCGTGCAATCCCACTCATCATCCTCGCCCTGCTGACCCTCTGCTTCTTCGTCTTTCTCGGCAACCGGATCATCCGCTTGCAGCGCGTGTGGTCCAAGATTGCCCCCAACCCGTTCCTGGCGGAACTTCTGGGTCAGGCCGCGAGGATTTTCCTCGTCACAATCGGCTTGGTGTTGACGCTCAACATCTTAGGGGCCGGAAAAATTGTTACCGCAGTTCTTGGTGGTGCCGGGGTCATCGGCATTGCCATTGGTTTTGCGGTGCGCGACACGATCGAGAACTACATCGCCTCGATCATGCTAAGCTTGCGGCAACCGTTTCGCGGCGGCGATCATGTCTTGATTGATAATCATGAGGGCAAAGTGGTCCGCCTGACCTCCCGCGCCACTATCCTGATGACGCTGGACGGGAACCACTTGCGGATTCCAAATTCGCAGGTGTTCAAAGGGGTTATCTTGAATTACACGACCAATCCCGATCGCAAGTTTAGTTTCGAACTGGGTGTCGATGCGACGGACGATCCGATTGCTGCGATCAATACGGGCATCAAGGCGATTGCGGGCCTTGATTTTGTGCTCGATGAACCCAAACCGTCGGCGGTGATTAATCAGGTCGGAGATTCCAATACCGTCCTTAAATTCAGCGGTTGGGTTAATCAAACGGAAACAGATTTTGGCAAAGCGCGTAGTTTTGCCATTCGGGCCGCAACGACCATCCTTGAAACGAATGGCTTCTCCCTACCAGAGCCGATTTACAGACTTCGTTTGGATAGCGTGCCAGCCAAGCTAGTCGCGGCGTTGCCAATGGACTCGGCAAAAACGAAAGACATGACACCATTGAAGGATGAGTCCGGATTGGAGCCGCCTGCTCCGAATTTTGATGCATCATCCGTCGATGTTGCACCGGACAAGCATCTCGACGAAAAGCTCGAGGAAGAGCGAACGCTTAGCGGGAAGGATGATTTGTTAGATAGCGATCGTCCGGTCGAGTAGACATGAACAGTCTTAGCTGCAAACCCCGTTCTATTGTTCGTTCAAGGACCAATCGTATTTGGATTCCTTCGTTTTGTAATCGGCACCCTTGAGGAAGGCAGCGGTCTCTACATCCACGAATGGACTGCCGAATTTATCGACGCTTCCGAAGGTCCTCCCAGAACCATTCGAAAATTTCAGCCCTGCAAGTAAAATTTGAGGACAGTCCTCAAATTTTCACAACCAGTGGATAAAATCGAACTGGTCAAATCCCGGAAACGGGGCAAATAAGGTTCCCGCTAGTTCCGTCTCATTGCGACCATGGCATCCACGAACGACCCCGAAGAATCCTATCCTATCGTCCCCTCCGGCGAGCAGCTCCCGGTGGACCGCAAACGTTCGCCCACGCCCGCGGCGACTGGCTCGGAATTGTCCTATGGTTCACACCCGGACACCGCCTTGGCGCCGGGAGACGCGACGCTACCCTCCGGGCTATCGCTGGAACGCAAGCAAGCCCATGAGTTGGCATTGCGCGAAGGCTTTAGCGCCACCGCCATCGACCTCGCCGACCGCGACGGTCAATGGACGATTGGCCAGCGATTACGCACCATGATTCTGACCGTTCCCTTTGTCGCGGCAGTCCTGTGGTTTTTCCCGACCGACCGCTTTTTCAAAGCCCCGCTCAAACCGATGGAGGAGGTGGCTCTTGCGGGTTCGTTGACGGACGCGCAGGTGGCCGGGGCGGAAGCGCTCGAGCGCCCGATGATGCAAACCCGCCGCGACATGGAAGCCTTGGCGGCCGAGGGGAATTTGCCCGGGGCGATTCAGCTCGCGCAAAACGCCTTGGCGAACGTGCCGCCAGGCGAGCGCGGCCGGTGGCGCGAGGTGTATTACCGAACTTGGGAGTACCTCGAAAAAAGTGTCCGGCACGCCGATCTTGAAGCGTCGGTTCGAAGCTTCCGCGAAGTCGACACCAGCGATCCGGTGTTCGCCTGGTACTACGCGCGGCTAGTGAATCGCAAGGCGGCGCAGGGCCATCTCACCACCGCGGTGGAATCCAAGCAGACCTTCGCCTGGCTCGAGGCGGCCAGCAACCGGCTCGACTACCAACTCGATGGCGGCAAGGCGGAAGAAGACGAACGCATGCTGTTGAACCATCGAATGGACCTGATCCGCCTTGAGGAAGCGCGGTTGCATCACAATCTCTGGAAACTCTACGGCTACCCTGAAGCGTCCGACCATCCCGGACTGGCGCACCGCGATTCCGCGATCCGCCTGTGCCGCGAAATGGGCGCTGAACTCGAGGCGCAGCGCCTGTTGCTCAACATTTACGAACGGGTTCTCGATCAATGGTGGTTCTTCGAACGCACCGAAATCCTCGGCGACGAGGCCTTGCAAAAAAGCAGTCTCCGCGAACGCCGCGACGCGCTACGCACGGCGATCGAAGCCGCCTTGGAAGAGGAGCGCACCAGTGAACCATGAGCCGAACCCCCAACTGCCCTCCCCTCGCGACGCGGGCGGGGGCGGGTTTTGGTCCAGACTCCGCGGTGCCTTGCAGCAGCCGGTCCATGCACGGCCAGGCATCCTTGGGATCGATGATCCGAAGTGGCTGGTCGCCGCCGCCTGCTATATCGCAGCGGTCGCCTTGATGGCGCTGGATCCTTGGTTCGGCGAGGAGGCCTTCACGTATACCCAGGGTGTGTTTGTCGTGGTGCTTGCGGTGCTGATCGTGTCCGGCATTGCCTGGGAAAGCTGCCTGCTCGGCCGACCGCGCGGGGTGAACTTGGTTCTGCATATCGGCTTGATCGCGCCGGTTACCCTGTTGATCGGCCGGTTTGTCGGTCGCCCCGGAAGCTTGCGGGACCAGGGATTACTGGATCAGATCTGGCACACGGCGACTTGGGCCAACCGCGCGTGGGACCTCATGCCCGCTTGGATTGTGGATGTGTTTCGGAGTCCGTTCGTACTGATCCTGATTCTTTTTGTGAGTCTTGCGTTTACCCAGCGGGCCGCGAACCGACGCATCGGGCTGCTACTCGTCGCCTTTCTGATTCCCGGCATAAACGCCTTCGCCAACCCGCCGGCGCCCAGCAGCAGTTTCGCGCTCGGGCTGGCCTGCCTTGCGGCCGGCCTGTGGTTGCAAGCCTACCCGTACGCCAAGATCGCGGCGCAGCAAAACGTCCTGCAACGGTTGAAACCGGTTCGCGACAGCAAGGAACTCCAATGTAGTTTGCGTCTGGCCAAGCAGGCGCTGGACGAGGGTTTTGTCAGTGAGGAGGCCGCGCTCTCCGTGGTGCAACGGACCTATGGCGATCAAGCGACCGTTGGCTCGGATGAGGTTCGGGAGATGACCCGGGCCTTGACGCACCGACTGGTTCGGGAGCACCGCGTGCTTGAACTTCACGGTGACGAACGCGGGTACTACCTTGTGCCCAACCCGATGATGTTCGAGATCGAGTCCCTTTTAGATGAGGTTGCCGGACTGCTCCGAAAAACCGTCATCACCTTGGTTGCTTTGTGTTGGTTGCTTTCGCCGATCGATCTGTTTCCAGATTTCGTCCCCTTGGTTGGCGTTCTCGATGACGTGTTAATCGGCCTCATTGGTGCTGGCCAATGGGCGGATAAACTGCCTCGAAGACGCAGAATGAACCAGGCTACACGTCAGTAGGCGGATTTGCTTTACATTACCCAAGATCTGCCTCTTTGTTCAGATTGTATGAAAAAGACGATCCTCGTAGTTGATGATGATCCAGGCATGCTTGATCTATGTAAGTTTGCTCTGGAGGGCGTGGGCTATACGGTAAGCGTTGCTCTGTCCGGTGAGATCGCGATCGACCTGTACAAGCAGGATCCTACCGCCATCTCCCTCGTTCTGATGGATTATTCCATGCCAGGATTGAATGGCGTTGAAACCGCCAAGGAACTTCGGAAAATCAGCGAGAATGTGAGCATCTCCAGTTTTACCGGAACAAAAAACACGGAAGTGGTCGAATTGCTGGCGGAGGAAAACATGACGCCGATTCTCGCAAAGCCCTTTGGGCTTCAAGAACTCGTCGAAGTCATCGAAAGCCAGATCGGTAAACCCGAATCAGAGACCTCTTCGACCGGCGCGTCCTAAAGGGCGCACTCTCTTCGCGTCCCCTCTGATCTCGCGTCCCCTCTGATCTCGCGTCCCCTCCTCTTCGCCTCCCGTCCCCTCTGATCGCGTCCCCTCTCTTCGCGTTCCCTCTCTTCGCGCGACTCCATTCTTTGCGCGACTCCTCTCGACCGCGCGT
>Ga0209828_1002998_pt1 | contig 13329 bp, 10 predicted proteins | sample MaitaG_FD_187429 | JGI IMG/M metagenome (GOLD analysis project Ga0209828, IMG submission 187429) | Marine algal microbial communities from Maine, USA - Maine_Asex2 metaG (SPAdes) (version 2) | ecosystem: Host-associated > Algae > Red algae > Unclassified | place: Maine, USA | collected 2015-01-05 | reverse complement strand
AATCATTGAAATTGCTGATCTGATACAGTGAATACACCACGTAGTCGGCATTTAATTGCTGTCCGATGCAAACTCGATTTGTATCTATTTCAATGCGGAAAAATATATCTGCCAACGGCCCTTCATACATCGGCTTACCAGTAAGCTCAGACTTCTTAACTGGGATTTTTATCTTGTTGGAATCGAAAACTTTCTTGCTTGTCTGATAACGCGCGGGCTCTAAAATTACGGCGCCCGGCTTCGAGGCAATCAAGCCATAAGTGTAAGTTTCCACCGAACTTCGTCGACCATTCTCAATGGTTTGCTCCGAAAATTTATTGGGACCAGATATAACTTGTAAGTCTTGAAAATTGGGTGCAATAAAATTACCCCGAGGCGCATCCTTAATGGTGTAACTCAACTGAAATGCTTCTCCAGCAATAGCAGTAGACCGGTCGATCTTGCCCGACATCCGCTGAGCACTTAATGCCGAGCTGGCACAAATCACAAGTACTAAAAATGCTATTTTCCAAAAACTCTCCATTACCAATCTTTTCCCGATTTGGTTTGACCCGTCGTATTCTTTCGCAGTAGTTTCTCCTGCACTTCTAACTCTTCCTTTTTCAAACGATCGAGAATTTTATCAACCTCTTCACGAGTCATCGCTCGGGCAATCGGTCGTGCTTCTGTACTGTCCACTTTTTCACCTCCCTCCTCGCCGGCTTTGGCTTCTTGATCTTGCTCTTCTTGCTCCTCTTCCTCTCCTGGCTTAGGTTCTTGTTCCTCTTCTCCTTCCTTCTTTTCGCTCTCTTCTTTTTCCCTTTCCTCTTCGCCTTCTTTACTTTCTCCTTCTTTTTGCTCTTGTTGTTCTTGTTGTTCTTGCTGCTCTTTTTCCTCTTGCTCTTTTTCCTCACCTTCTTTTTGCTCCTGCTGCTCCCCTTGTTCTTGTTGTTCTTGTTGATCCTTCTTTTCCTCCTGCTCTTTTTGCTCGCCTTCTTCTCCTTCCTTTGGATTGTTGCATTGAGAATTTTCCTGTTGCTGAGGTTGCGACATCAACCATTGCGCATAAGCAAGGTTGTATTTTGAATCCATGTCACTCGGATTCAATTTTAAAGCTTCTTTATAGCTTTCGATGGCGTCTTCAATTTCCTGCAAGTGCATTTGGGTATTGCCCATGTTGTAAAATGCCGCTGATCGACCTTCCTTGGTTTTTAGTTTGTTGATGGCCATGTTGAATTGCTCCAAAGCTTCGCCGTAACGTTCTTCACCTTGATGATACAAAGCACCACCGAGGTTGAAAATTACCGCCTCCATTTCGCCGTCTTTGCTTTTGCGCAAGGATTGCTTGTACTTCAATTCAGCATCGAGGTAATCGCCTTCCTCGTAGGCTTGATTTCCTTCAACAGCCAATGAGCTTTCTGTATCGCCCAGCAGCCAATTCAATTGTGCGTCCAATTGTCCTTGGAGCATCAACAAAGCAAACAAGCAAAAACAAGTTTTTGATAATAAATGACTCAACAGCTTTGCGGTTAGGGTTGATTTATATGGCTTCATTCTCTTGCAGTTACTTTTCTTTCACCAAATAAATTTACACCACTGAAGTACCCTTTGTTCTTTTCCGACATAAAGAACTCTACCAAAAGTAAGAGCAAGCCCAGTAAAATGAAATACTGAAACTGATCTTCGTAGTCAGTAAAAACGCGGTCTTCAAATTCCTTTTTCTCTAGATCTCCCAATTCTGAAAGTATTTGAGTAATCTCTCCCGAAGCTCCTTGCACACGGAAAAACTGTCCGTTGCTTGCTTCGGATATCTCTCTCAGAACTGTTTCGTCGAGCTTTGACATAACTTCACCGCCCTTGCCGTCTTTCATGTAGCCAACCTTTCGACCGTCTTGCATGACGGGAATACGCGCCCCTTCTGTGCTACCAATGCCCATGGTATAAATCACCACTCCTTCATCAAAGGCTTCGCGAGCTTTACTAATGGCTCCGGCCTCGTGATCCTCTCCATCCGTGATCAAGATGAGTGCTTTGTGTTTTTCTTCTTCTTGATTGAAGTTGTAACGCGCCACCTGAATGGCTTGAGAAATGGCTGTTCCCTGCGTACCAACTACCTCCGGATTCACCGTTTTCAGAAAGAGCTTGGCGGCTGCATAATCCACCGTCAGTGGCATTTGTAAGGTTGCCTCTCCTGCAAAAACAATCAAACCCACACGGTCGTTGGCCATTCGGTCAATCAACTTCGAAACGATTTGCTTCGCTCTCTCGAGACGACTCGGTTGAACATCGTCGGCCAACATACTACGCGAAACGTCGATGGCTATGATGATGTCGACACCTTGTCGCTTGATCTTCTCCATCTTGCTACCCATTTGTGGGTTTGCCATGCCGATGATGATGCTGGTTAGTGCGACCAACAAGAGAATCAACCGCGTGCGCTTTCGGCCCTTGGAAAAATCGGGCATCATTTGCGCCAACATTTTGCCTTCTCCAAAACGTGCTCTCGCTTTCAGGCGCCAGCTTCTGTACGCCATGTACAAGAGTACAATGAGTGGAATGGCAATTAGCCACCAGAAGTTTCCTATTTCAGCCCATTTTATGATGTTCATCTTTCGATCTTATGGGATGCTTCGTAATACTGTCGAACTCAAAACGAATTGCAACAAAAGTAAAATTACCGCCATAGTAGCGAAACCGTAAAATCGCTCCGTGTACTTCTTAAAGGTGGTAACCTCCACTTCTGTTTTCTCGAGCTTGTTAATTTCTTCGTAAATGTTTCGCAGCGCCTCATTATTGGTGGCTCGGAAGTAGCGACCATTGGTTTGCTTGGCAATGTCTTTTAACAAGGCCTCGTCTATTTCTACGTTTACTTGGCGCAAAATCGTGCGACCAAAAAAGTCCCGTTGTGGAAATGGGGCCGTGCCCGTGGTTCCCACTCCAATGGTGTACACCTTAATGTCGTATTCCTTGGCCATCTCCGCCGCTGTTAGTGGATCAATCGATCCCTTGTTGCTTACCCCGTCGGTTAAGAGAATGATCACCTTGCTATCCGACTCAGATTCGCGCAGTCGATTCACGGCAATTGCTAGCCCTTCACCAATCGCAGTTCCATCTTCAATGATGCCACTCTGCAGCTGGTCGACCATCACCTTTAGAACATTGTGATCGGAAGTGAGCGGACATTGCGTGAAACTCTCTCCCGCAAAAACTACCAAGCCCACTCGATCGTGCTCTCGGCCGTCAACGAATTCTTTCGCCGTGTTTTTAGCCGCTCCTAGTCGGTCAGGCTTAAAATCTTGAGCCAACATACTTCCCGAGATATCCAAAGACAAAACAATGTCAATTCCCTCCGCCTTCACCTTCTCATCCGATTCGACATTCTGAGGGCGAGCCATGGCAATCATTAACAATCCAATGGCTGCGATCTTCAAAAGAGGCAAGAATCTACGCAAGGTCGACTTCCAAGATTTGATCCCAGAAACAGCATCTAGAGAAGACATTTTCATCTCCACCAGTTCTGTCTCTTGTCTTTTCAGCAGCCACCAAGCCAAAACAGGTAGCAGTAAAAGCAACAGCAAATACCAAGGATCTTCGAACGATATGTTGTTAAATAAATTCAATGTTACTTCTTGTCGCTTTTGGGTTTTGCCCCTTCTACTTTTTCCTTGTTCCTTTTTGAATCGAGCACTTCAATGGTCTCTACCAATTGCGCCTCCTCTTCCTTGATCTTCGTATGTTGAACAAAATCAAAACTGTCTTTCATGCCTTTTTTGCACAAGGTGACATCTGGTTTGGCTTTGGCAAATTTGGCCAAATCCGCTTCATTGAAAATGTCTTCCATTTTCTCCACTGTTTTCTTATTGACATCTGTTTTCAACAAGCCTGCAATAATTTCGTCGGTGGTTGATTCCATAGCGGGTACGTCAAATCGAGACTCAACGTACGTTCGAATTATGTCGGTCAATCGCACATAATACTCTTTGTGCTGTCCAGTATCCGGCAATTTCTCCGCCTTTAATTGATTCAAACCCTCCAATGCAATTTCGTGAGATGGTCGAATAATTTCCTTTCGGTGAATGTAGTCCTCGTGCTGTTTTTTCTTTCGGAACAAGTAATACAACACGCCACCTAAAATCAACCAAAAAAGCCAGAAAGCGATAACGAATGGTAACCACTCTTTTAAATTGCGCTTCACTTCAATGGGCGGCTTCAATCCCACTATTCCTTTTGTGGTATCAATTTCCATTCCGCTCACATTTACCATCAAAGGTTTTGTGCGAACGCTGCGGTTTGATCTCTTGCGCTTGTATTTGAATTCTATTCCAGGAATCGCTACCATTCCGGGCTGGTAAACCGACAGGTAAATACTGGCGGAAATTCGAAGACTATCACCGAAGAAAGTGGTGTCGAGTTTTGAATTTCCGATTACATCTACGTCTTGTAATTTGCCAGCAATCAACGGCCAAACAATTTCATCTGCTTTGTGAGAAACCGTTTCCAAATGCAAAACCATTCGATCGCCCATCAAAATACTATCTTGATCGATGGTCGCACTTACTTTTGGTTGTGCTGTAATCGTGAGTTGGCCGACACCCAAAGTGACGAACAGGAGTACAATGACTATGGCTTTGACCAAAGACCCTTCGCAAAAAATGCTTTGCTTTCTATTTTGAAAAAAAGAAATCACTATCTGCCCCTTTTTCTGAAAAAACCCATTAAATCCTTCACATATGGTCTTCGTTCTTGATCAGTGGTTATACTGATCAAATCCGCTCCTGACCTATTGAAGGTTTCTTTGCAACGTTGGTAATTCTCGCGGAAGCTTTTCGCAAAATCAGTTCGAACCTTTTTACTGCCCGTATCGAGCCAAAAAGATTTCCCCGACTCTGCATCTCGAGCACGCATCAAACCAACATTTTCTAATTCTTCTTCTCGCGGATCACTTACATGAATTCCAATGAGATCGTGGCGTCTGGAAACCAATCCAAGCGCCTGTTGATATCCGTCGGTTTGAAAATCCGAAACGAGAAAAACAATGCTGCGTTTTTTCATCATGTTCGAGAAATAACGCAAAGCCTCATTCAAATCTGTTCCACGAGTTTCGTCGTTTTTATAGGCCAACAATTCGCGAATGATGCGCAAAATATGTGATCGCCCTTTTTTCGGACTGATGAACTTCTCTACTTTATCGCTGAAGAGAATCAAGCCCACTTTGTCGTTGTTGTTTACAGCAGAAAAAGAAATGACCGCAGTAATTTCTGTAATCAATTCATTCTTGGTTCTGCTCTTAGTACCAAAGAAGGCACTTTCACTCACGTCGACCATCAGCATAACGGTGAGCTCGCGTTCTTCTTCAAAGACCTTTACGTAGGGAGAATTGAATCGGGCGGTTACGTTCCAGTCAATACTTCTCACATCGTCGCCGTATTGATATTCGCGTACCTCCGCGAAAGACATTCCGCGTCCCTTAAATGCTGTGCTGTAGTCTCCAGAAAACAACTGACTAGATAAGCCCTTCGTTTTGATCTCGATCTTGCGCACTTTTTTCAATAGCTCTCCCGCATCAGCCTGCTTTTGCTGCTGAGTGATTTTCTTTTCGGGACGTGTCATGAAGACCACGTACAAAACCGCTGCGAAAATGAGAAATACTATGATGAGTTGCAGAATCAATTCATGTTCTTTTTAAAGCCTTTATGAGATGGAAAGCACAACAAGCATCATCTGCTTGTCTTGGTTGTTCCGTTCCCGTTCCTTGCTGATGCGAAATTCCAAAGCTCGCTTACCTCAGTTTTCGATTAAGGGACCTCTACTTTATTTAGAATTTCACTGATGATTTGCAGGGAAGTTACATTCTCCGCTTCCGCTTCGTATGTTACGCCAATTCGGTGACGCAAAACATCGTTGCAGATGGCTCGTACGTCTTCCGGCTTCACAAATCCGCGTCGCTTAACGAAAGCATATGCCTTGGAAGCCAGTGCTAGATTGATACTCGCTCTTGGCGACCCTCCGTAACTGATGTAGTTGGTCAAGTCTGTCAAACCATATTGGTCTGGGTAACGAGAAGCAAAGACAATGTCGGTGATATACTTCTCGATGCGCTCATCCATGTAAACAGATCGAACAGCATCTCGTGCCTTCAATACTTGTTCGGTAGTAACAACGGGATTCACCTTACCGAATGTTCGGTTAACGCTGTTGCGCATGATCAATCGCTCCTCTTCCTTCTTTGGATACGTGATGACCGCCTTCATCATGAATCGGTCAAGCTGCGCCTCTGGCAATGGGTAAGTACCTTCTTGCTCCAGCGGGTTTTGTGTAGCCAATACAAGAAATGGCTCTTGCAGCGGAAAAGTGGTGTCGCCAATGGTTACCTGCCGCTCTTGCATCGCCTCGAGCAATGCCGACTGCACCTTTGCAGGAGCTCGGTTGATCTCATCGGCCAATACAAAGTTGGAGAAAATCGGTCCCTTCTTAACCGCGAAGTCATTCTCCTTTTGATTGTATATCAATGTACCCACCACATCTGCTGGTAGCAAATCGGGTGTGAACTGAATTCGACTAAACTGGGCTGAAACTGCCTTAGAAAGAGTGTTGATCGCCAGAGTCTTTGCCAAACCAGGAACTCCTTCGAGCAAAATGTGCCCTTCAGATAGTAGGGCAAGCAACAATCGCTCAACCATGTACTCCTGGCCAATGATGACCTTGTTGATCTCCTGTTTCAATCCGTCGATAAAGGCACTTTCCTCCTTTATACGGGCATTCAAAGCACTTATGTCTTCCGACATTCCCATCAAAATATCCATATCACTATTATTTGCGCTTTAGAACGAAGATGAACCTGAGATGAGCTGAGAACTAGCTCCCCAGCACGGTTCCCTCTTAGTCTTCAAAAAACGAACCGCAAATTTACTAAATGTAATGCCTACCGTGGGTGAGATTAAGCATTTTTCACAGCTAAGCTCATTCTATTCAGCCATTCATGTATAAAAGTTTGATGAATAGCTTTTTATCTCTTACTTGTTTCCCCCTAAATGACTGATTGATCTTAACAATTTTTAAATCCAATTCGCAATCGGCAATCGAACTGACACTCATCGTTTTCAGTCAGCAATCTTCAATCGGCAATCAGCTGATGGATTCTATGCAGTAGGCTCGGCTATCCTCCAAGATTGGAGAATCCACCAAATGGATCACAGTTAGGTAGACTGACTTCCTCAAACATGTCAATAGGGCAAGACACAAAGGCTATGGTTTGAAGTGGCAGATTAGGGAATGCTTTAACTTTACCTCCAAATCTACTCATCATGAAAACGCTACTGACCTTGCTGTTCGTGCTTGCTGGCTTCCAGCTCTTTTCGCAAAATGACATCAGTAACCTGCAAGTCGTTCAAGAAGTGGACAACACTCTGAGGTTCAATGCAAGTTTTGAAACAGCTGAAATTTCAAACACGTATCTATCCTTTTACTGTGTACAGGAAGGAGATACTGTTCGCAATACAACGAGTATTTCTGCTGCGGCTTCCAATCACCAGTTGCAAATTCTGGGGCTTATACCGGAGACCGATTATGTTCTGGAGATCTTCGCTTTCAATGAAAACGGCTTGATTCAGTTAGCAGATCAAGCGACGTTTTCTACTGGAGCTGTTCCAGAATTTGTATCAACAGTAGATTCAATGGCTGTGGGGAACAACAGTAATCTCGACGGTTACATACTCACCAATGGCGGAACCAATGGAACGCAAAACCCAGGAGCGGTGCAAGTTTTCGATCGAATGGGAAATGTTGTTTGGTACGATTTTGTTCCCGGCGAAATAGCTGAACAGCGCTGTCAGCAATTCACTTTTTCAGATGAAAAGACACTGCTTTATACGAATTGTCACCGTTTTACCGAGCAAAGGCTAGACGGTAGTATTGTGGTCGATGTTGATTTATCACCTGCCTATGACAGCTTGTACCTACACCACGAAATATTCAAAAATGACGATGGCAATTATGTAGCGATTTATTCGAATACAAGAATCATTGACAAAACTTCGGTCGGTGGCCCCGAAGATGCATTGGTCGTTGGACAAGGATTCATTGTCGTTTCTCCTGAAGGAGAATTATTACAGCAATGGTCGTGCTTCGATCACTATGACCCACTGACCAGTCCTGGTTCGGGTGGTTATTGGTCGTCAGTATTTGGACAGGAATCCATCAATTGGTTGCACGCCAATGCCATGACCCAAGACAGCGATGGTCATTACATTCTATCTTTTCGCTTTGCGAATCATTTGATTAAAATTCACAAAGAAACGGGCCAAATTCTCTGGACATGTGGTGATGGTGGTAATGTGGAATTCGATTTTCAGGCTAACACTTTCGCCGGCCAGCACAACATCAATTTAAATGCTGCAAACAATTACATGCTATTTGATAATGCTGGAAAAGACTCATTGAGCCGCGTGGTAGAGTTTTGGATTGATGAAGGCTACGATCCGAATATGACCATGCAAGTTTGGGAGTACATCTTGCCACAAGAATTAGCGAGCCCAATATTGGGTAGTGCGCAGCGCTTACCCAATGGAAACACCTTAATGGCTAGCGGTATTGGTCAGACAATTTTGGAAGTTAATACTGAGAAGGAAATTGTGTGGCACGCCCGCCAAACCCTTCGACCTTATCGTGCATATTACCTCGATGGATTTTATGATTCAAATGAGGCCATTGATCTAAGTTCGATAGAAGAAGTCATTTGCTTGGAAGCTGATCCGGTTAGCCTGACTGCTAGTCCTGCTGGTGGGTATTTTTCAGGAAACGGTGTTAGTAATAACACTTTCGATCCTACCGCAGTTGGGGTGGGAGAACATGAGATCACTTACCACTTCGGCTATGAAGAGCAAATGCTCACCCTCATGGTCAGTGGCGTTGGCGACTGTTCAGTGGGAATTAATAGCGAAAGTGAGCGGGCTTGCCGAGTCTATCCGAATCCCACAGATGGCATAGTTCATTTACAGTATACAGTTCAAAATCCTGCTGCTGTGAGCATAGACCTCTTCGACACAGCGGGAAAACTTGTTCAAACCATATCCAAAGAAAACGCACTGAGTGGCGTTTTTATACAGTCATTTGATTTGACAAAAATGAATTTGTCTGAAGGAATCTATTTGCTTCGAATAGTCATTGGTCAAGATAGTTTCCATGAGAAAGTAATTCTTAAATAAGCGCAATCGGCAATCGGCAATCGGCAATCGGCAATCGGCAATCGGCAATCGGCAATCGGCAATCGGCAATCGGCAATCTTCTAGGGAAATCAATCATTCCAACTGCATTGCCAACAAATTTTCAATTTATCTTTCAACCTTTGGAACTCTTTTAGCCAGGCGTGGGTTCTTATGGCGCTGAACAAGAAAGCCATGTTTTTACTCAAACAACATATCAACCATCGTATTTCGATACTCGAGAATTCTTTTCTCGATGCGAGAAATATACCCACGATGGATGAACCGCGCTAATTCAGTATTTCCAGTTTTAAAATTTCTAGGACTTACCACCAACTGCGCAATTCTACTGCGCAGTATCGTCTGCATATTTGTATTGTTGTTAAAAAGCAGAAGGTATCAATCAAAAAAAAATCAAAAAAGGCCAAACATAAGTTACTACTTGCCCGTAAGGGTACCGACTGTCACTCGATTTTACTTGTGCCATTGCCTTAAAAAATTATTGAATTGGTGAAGTAGCGAATTAGTGCGTTAAATGTGTGCATCTGTCCTTTGGACATCTGCGTCCTTTAAAAAGAGAAAACAAACTCAGAATTAATCAATTAAAAAAAACAACCATAAAATTGAAAGGCCAAGTACAAGTTACTTCCAACCCGTAAGGGTTTGACTTAAAATCAACTCACTTGCACCATTGCCTTTCTATTTAGAGAATAAATCCAATAAACAGTTTCGTCAAACAAAAAGAAAATCACCAATTCACCAATTATATAATTCAGAAATAAAGCGCGGTAGCTCAGATGGTAGAGCAAGTACAGTCAGTGGGTAAATTATCTAACATTGAGCGATGCAGGTCAATATCAACTTACTACTCATTTAATTACTAGGTCGCCGGTTCGAATCCGGCCCGCGCTTCAAAAATATCAACGATAAAAAGATTCTGGCTAAGCACTTCTTACTTCCGCCTTCGGGCACTTGTTTTAGGTACAAATCCAGAATTGCCATTGCCAGAATCGATTTATCAAAATTTAATAAACTAAAACCATCCTAAATTCAAGATCATGAAAGATTTACTGAAGGTTGGACTTCGACAAAATGCAGTTTATGTAGGAGTTGAAAATGAACGTCCAACAACTCACGAGAACAAGACTGTAATGACGGGAACCACCTCACAATTAGTATCTACGGCTGCTAATTGGGGATTCGGTTTTTCGGAAGAATTACTCGATGCTGTAAACCAGCTACACGCCAAACAACAGCTTGATATTTTGAAGGCTTTGAAAGACGTGATGGGAATTAAAAAGAATTGGACACCATTGGTAAAAGGATGGGATGTGCCAACGGGCGAATCTCTCGTAGATCATGTCATTACTTTTTTCGCCAACGTTTTTGGATCTCGCAAGGGAACACAATTGCCATGTGGTCACCTAATTCCTCAAGGTACTTTCCCATTGGAACGTTACAACGGTTGTCCGTTTTGTAAAACGCCTTTCTCTTTCGGAGAGTTGGAAAAAGTAGGTCAAAATAAGGACTTGAAAATTCTGGAACTCTGGACCGAGAAAGATGCGCGTGCATTTTTCGAAGATTTGTTGACTTCCAAAACGGCGCTAGACGCCACTCAAGTTGACAGCTTGAAAATTCTGGTGAAGCAGTTCGAATTGCCAAAAGTGGACATCAGCATGAAGGAAACGGTCATGCTTGTAATTGACGAATTGATCGCCAGCGATGAGGGAGAAAAAGCAAAGGCTTTGTTCTCTGGCCCGAACGACATCTTGCGGTACCTGTGGTACAAGAAAACAGGCTACTTGCAGATTGTTCGCCCAGCGACAATCATCCAAAACAAGTCGAAGAACAGTGCGCATTTGCATCCTCCGTCTAACGAGAGTTTGGAAGCTGCTGACAAGGCCACTCAGGAATTGAAGCTGAAGTACAGTCGTCCACAGTGTAAGATGGTGGCCAACTGGCTCAACGAATTACCAATGGATGCCCAACGCGCCTGTCAGCTGATGCACAGCAAGCGAGGTATGTGGGTTCGATTCATTCGAGCCCTTCGATTGACTGAGTACAGCAAGCGTCCTGGTTTTCAAAAATTGGCTGCTATTCTAGATATTTTCTACAACAAGCAGTACCAAGTTTGGGAAGCCAAGCTGGATGCCTGCCGATCTGCCTTCGATGCCGATGGTGCTTTCGAACTCTTGAAGCAACGTCCAGGTATGTTCGCACGATCGCTGTTTGCCAACATGCTTTGGTTTGGAGCCGAACCTACGTCTATCGCCTTTATGGAGGTTATCGACAAAGTACCGGCTCGCTTGCTCTTGACTTTAAACATGTATGCGAAGAACTATTTCGATCCGGGCGTACAGCGATCTATTAAAACGATCACCGGTCGACGCAAGCGAATTCCAGCCAACAAGATGCTGGAAATCTACAGCGAGAAGAAGCTCGATGGAATGAAGGCGGCAGTGGAGAACTTGTGCCTAGCCTCCATGAAAGATCGTTTCTCGAAGCAAGAAAACGATAGCGAAACCATGTACATCGACGACATCTTGTTCAAGATGCCAGTTGCCATCGGTGAGCGTTCAGAAACGATTCAGGATTTGCCAGTGGCTTTGATGGGAACACGTTTCCCTGTGAAAGGTGATACGGTTCGATTGTTCATGCAGTGGGGCAACGGATTAAAAGCCCAGCACCTCGATATGGACTTGAGCGCCCAATTGGCTTACGCCGATGGCAAGTTGGACATCTGCTCGTACAGCCGATTGGTGACCACTGGCTGTAAGCACAGCGGTGACATCATCAAAATTCCTGCGCAAGTGGGAACGGCGGAATACATCGATGTGAACATTCGTGAATTGCGAGCAGCTGATGTGAAGTTCGTGAGCTTTACTTGTAACGCTTACAGCAAAGGCAACATCTCCACCGGACTTGTGGTGGGTTGGATGAACGCCAAGCACAAGATGAGCATCTCGAAGAAGACCGGTGTGGCTTACGATCCTTCTTGCGTACAGCATCAAGTTCGTATTACCCAAACCTTGACGAAAGGATTGGTGTTCGGTGTGCTCGATGTTGACAAAGCAGAGATCGTTTGGATGGAAATGTCATTCGGTGGCCAAGTTGTGCAAGGCTTGAACTACTCTGGTGTGAAGGCCATGTTGGCAAAACTCGACAGCCGTTTTAGCATTGGTGAATTGCTGCGATTGAAAGCCAAGGCTCAAACCATCAAGATTGTGGATTCAGCTGCGGCTGACGAAATCTACGACCAGGATTGGGCTCGGAATGCTGCTGCCGTTACGCAGCTGTTGGTGGATTGATCGCTGTAAGCTGTAAGCTCAGGTAATATCGAATTGATAGAGATGCAAATGACATCTGAAATTATTGAGTCAAACTGCTGTGCGAACAAGGCAAGTTTGATTTGACGGAAGGCCGGCGGGAGAGTTCTCGTTGGCCTTTTTTTGTGTAATGGACTTACTGATTGCCTGCCTAAGTACTTGTCGATATTGGAGCTATCTACTAACTTGATTTAGGAGACAAGGATTCTTTTACATAAGAGTTAAAAGAGCCGTGAAACACCTAATTACTCAGAATATGATAGACATTCATTTGCTAAAAGGTTACTTAACGGAAGATGGCAAATTTGATCGCATGCCAGGAAAAAAGCAAAAGAAAAAGCTAGCCATTATGCTTGAATACTTGGCTCAACAATTTGAAATCGGAAAGAAGTATTCTGAAATGGAGGTGAATGAAATACTGAATAGACACCATACTTTTAAAGATCCCGCCACACTTCGAAGATTACTGTTTACCAGCCATTTAATTGATAGAACTTTAGATGGTAGGAGCTATTGGTTAACAGATGAAAGTAAATAGCCTGCCGACAAATACAGCACTGCAAAAATTTCAAGTACTTAGCAGCCACAAGACCCAACAAAATTGAATGTATGATGAATCGACAAATCATAGCAATGGGCGGGGGCGGATTCTCCATGGATGATGATTCTCTTTTGGATCAGTACATTTTGGATTCAACTGGAAAGCCCAATCCCAAAGTATGTTTTCTCCCTACCGCCTCCGGAGATGCAGACGGATACACTCTAGAATTCTACAAAGGACTAAGCAAACTCAATTGCAGACTTTCAGTATTACCATTGTTCAG